>Ga0099364_10001137_pt1 | contig 44352 bp, 40 predicted proteins | sample TergutTh196P3_FD_73070 | JGI IMG/M metagenome (GOLD analysis project Ga0099364, IMG submission 73070) | Microcerotermes parvus P3 segment gut microbial communities from Pointe-Noire, Republic of the Congo - Th196 P3 | ecosystem: Host-associated > Arthropoda: Insects > Digestive system > Gut ...
TATTTTGAAGAATTGTTCATAAAGGCTGAATCAAATGCCATTCTTATAAACAACAGAATAGAGGCCCGTCTCAATCAGCTCTGGGAAATCGCCAACCGGTCCACTACCCAGACCATGGACTGGTATAATTTTGTCCGGCCCAGCCTTCTTCCCGACATAGAGCGTATCGGCGCTCTTGAGCTTATAGTTATATATCCGCCCAATACTAACCACTATGTTACCGATGATTCCAGGGCCAGCCCGCCTCTGGCGGCGTATGGCCTGGCGGCTTTTGACGGGAGAGCCGCATCTTCTGATGTAATAATCAGCCAGGTTATTAACGATACCGTGTTGATGCTCACAGCGCCGATCTTTGCAAGTAATGCGCCCGGCGCGCCCGTTGCCGGTGTGTTGATGGCCCGGGAAGACGGGGGCAGCTTTCTCTCGTCTATGGTGTCCGGAATAGAAACCCGGTTTTCCAGCAGCTACGCCTTTATGATAAATAACGAAGGAACTTTCGTTGCCTATCCGGATCATGACATGGTGCTTAACCGCTTCAATTTGATAAGAGAGGCCGAAAACGATCCCTCCCTTGGAAGCATGGCGGATATGGCAGCCCAGGCAATTCAACAGAGGAACGGCTATGGCTATTATGATCAGAACGGTATCAGGTATAAAACCGCTTTCGCGGAAGTTCCCGGTCATCCCTGGGTACTCTTTGTTGCTATGGAAGAAGCCGAATTACAAACGGAATTAGCCGGCACCACTGTCATTCTTCTTTTCATGGGGCTAATCTGCCTTGTCGTTGGAATTATCATAGCGATAGTTATCGGCAGGTCGATCGCCGGCCCTGTAAACCGTGTGGCCATGACATTAGAGGTAGTTGCCCAAGGTGATCTTAGCCGGCCTATCGACATTTCTTCCAGGGATGAAATAGGCCTTTTGGCCCTTTACTTCAATAGAACCATAGAGAACATAAAGCAAATGATCGTAAACATCAGAAGCGAGGCTGATAAACTATCCCAGATAAGCGCAGACCTTTATAACGACATGACCGAAACCGCCGCGACAATGAACGAGATCACCGCAAATATCCAGAGTATCAAGGGCCGGATGACAAACCAGAGCGCATCGGTTACCGAAACCAACGCTGCAATGGAGCAGATCACCGTCAATATCAACAAGCTAAACGACCATGTTGAGAAGCAGAGTTCCAGTGTTTCCCAGTCCTCATCGTCTATTGAAGAAATGCTCGCCAATATTCAGTCGGTTACCCAAACCCTGGTTAAAAACACAGAGAACGTGGAAAGACTTAGCGAGGCATCCGATGTAGGCCGCTCAGACCTGTCTGTTGTGGCCGCCGACATCCAGGAAATTGCCCGTGAATCAGAGGGCCTTTTGGAGATCAACTCGGTGATGCAAAACATTGCCAGCCAGACCAACCTATTGAGCATGAACGCGGCCATCGAGGCGGCCCACGCGGGCGAGGCGGGCAAGGGCTTTGCGGTTGTTGCCGATGAAATACGCAAACTGGCCGAGAACTCCAGCAATCAGTCCAAGACCATCAGCACTGTGCTCAAAAAAATAAAGACTTCCATCGACAAGATCATGGTTTCCACGGACAACGTACTGCAAAGGTTCGAGGCCATTGATTTGGGCGTCAAGACTGTCGCCGATCAGGAAGAAAATATCCGCAATTCCATGGAAGAACAGGGCCAGGGCAGCAAGCAGATTCTTGAAGCCGTCGGATATCTGAATGATACCACCCAGCAGGTAAAGGGCGGCTCATTGGAGATGCTTGAGGGCGCAAAAGAAGTTATGCGGGAAACCGACGGTTTAGAGAAGACAACCCAGGAGATAAGCGGGGGCATGAACGAGATGGCCAGCGGGGTTGATGAAGTCAACAGGGCTGTGAACCATATCAATGAATTAACCAACAGGAACCGGGAGGCTGCGTCCCTGCTAATGAGGGAAGTCGCGAAGTTCAAGATATAGTGATAGCTGTCCGTACTTGGCTAGGATAGGCGATCCAGGGTATTATTCTCTTTCATGACAGATTTTGTCCATCTCCATGTTCACTCTGACTTTTCCCTTCAAGACGGTGCCGTTTCGGTGACGGCCCTTGCGGACAGGGCGGAAAAGCTGGGGATGAGGCACCTGGCCCTGACGGATCACGGGAATATGTTTGGTATCATGGAATTTCTTGCGGCCTGCCAGAAAACCGTCAACGAGAAAGGGCAGCACGAGAAACGGAAAAATCCTGTAAAGCCCATCATAGGCTGCGAAGCCTATGTTTCCCCTGCCTCCCGCCATGAAAAAAAGGGAACTGAAAGCGATAACAGGTACTACCACCTGGTACTCCTGGCAAGGAACCGCCAGGGCTACCTTAATTTGCTTAAGCTCTGCTCCTTTGCCTATACCGAAGGCTTTTACTACCGGCCCAGGATCGACGATGAGCTTCTGACCCGGTACTCCGACGGGCTCATCGCCCTTTCCGCCTGCGTTTCCGGCGAGATACCACGCCTAATCCAGGCGGGAAAAACCGGCGAGGCCGAAAAGAAGGCCCTTTACTACCGGGACCTTTTTGGAAACGACGAAAACGGAAAACCCAACTTTTACCTGGAGATACAGGACCACGGCATCCCGGCACAGGCCTTTAAGGGCGGCATGTCCCAAAAGGAAATCAACAGTGCAATAACCGGCATCGCCGCCAGGACGGGCATACCTCTTGTTGCGACTAACGATGTCCATTACCTAGAACGCCAGGATTACGTGGCCCACGACATACTCCTTTGCATTGGAACAGGAAAGCAGCGTACCGAGGAAAAGCGAAAAAAATTTTACGGCGATCAGTTTTACCTGAAAAGCGGCGATGAAATGGCCGCTGTTTTTCCTGATTATCCGGAAGCCCTGGCCAACACAGTGTCTATTGCCGAGCGCTGCACAGCCGATGTTCCCGAAGTCGATATCGCGGATCTGCCAAAGCTTTTGCCCGAATTTGAAATTCCCGCTGGTTTTGATCATTCCAGCGCCGACGAGTACCTGAAACACCTTGCCTTCCAGGGCCTTGAAAGACGTTATGCAGCGGCAAAGCAGGCCGGCGGAGCATCCTGGGAAGAAATAAAAAAGCGCACCGAATACGAGCTGGACACAATTATCCAGATGGGCTTTACAGGTTATCTCCTTATCGTGGCGGACTTTATCAACTGGGCCAAGGAGCGGGGCATTCCCGTGGGCTCCGGCCGGGGTTCCGGCGCGGGCTCCATCGTGGCTTATGCCTTGCGCATAACAGACATTGATCCCCTGAAATACGGCCTGCTTTTTGAACGCTTCCTGAACCCGGAACGCATCTCCATGCCCGACTTTGACATTGACTTTGCCAACGAGGGCCGGGACGATGTGATCCGCTACGTTACCGGGAAATACGGCCAGGAACGGGTTGGGCGGATCATCACCTTTGGGACTTTAGGGGCAAAGGCCGTGATCAAGGATGTGGCAAGAGTTCTTGGCATACCCATTCCCGAATCGGAGATGATCACAAAGCTGATTCCAAAAGATCCCGAAATAAAATTATCGAAAGCAATAAACGAAGAAGCCAAACTTCGGGAACTGGAGCAGGACCCCAGATACACTGAGCTTTTCGCCCTGGCCCGTAGGCTGGAAGGCCTTAACCGCCATTCCAGCATTCACGCCGCCGGGGTGGTGATCGGCAAGACCGACCTTCATAACTTTGTGCCGCTGTACCGCGATCCCAAAACCGGGAGCATTGCTACCCAGTACAGCATGAACTTCCTGGAACCCTGCGGCCTTGTGAAGATGGACTTTCTTGGGATCAAGACCCTGGACGTGATCAAAAACACCGAAGACCTGATACGCCGGCGCGGCGGGGAGCATGCTAATTTCAGCATTGGGAACATTCGCGAAGATGACGCATTTACGTTTAAAATGCTGGGCGAAGGAAAGAGTTATGAGGTTTTTCAGTTTAAATCAAAGGGCATGCAGAGTGTTCTTATGAGGGCAAAGCCCGGTTCCATCGAGGATCTTATCGCCCTGAACGCCCTGTACCGGCCCGGTCCCATGGACAATATAGACCAGTTTATTGATTCCAAAAATGGCCGCAAGGCAATCAGCTACCCTGACCCAAGCTTGGAAAAGATCCTAAAAGAGACTTACGGAGTCATTGTCTACCAGGAACAGGTCATGCAGGTGGCCAAGAGCATCGCGGGTTTTACTCTGGGCCACGCGGATGAGCTGCGCCGGGCCATGAGCAAGAAGAACATGGAAAAGATGGCCCAGGAAAAGCCCCAGTTCATTGCCGGCGCCGTGGAACGGGGCTACAGTGAGAAAAAGGCCGACGAAATTTTCGAGCTCCTGATTCCCTTTGCCGGGTATGGCTTTAACAAGAGCCACGCCGCAGCCTACTCCGTACTGGCCTACCATACCGCCTACCTAAAGGCGAATTTCCCGGCGGAGTTTATGGCCGCCAACCTTAGCAACGAAATCAACTCGGCTGACAAGGACAAGCTTTCGGAGTGCATCGCCGAAGCCCGTAAGATGGGCCTTAAGATAGACCCGCCGGACATCAACCGCTCCCAGCGGCTTTTTACCGTGGTAGACGGCCGCATCGTTTACGGCCTTTTGGGAATCAAGGGCCTGGGAGATGCTTCGGCGGACGAGATCGTAAACTGCCGGATGGACAAGACCGCCAACAAGTGGTCGCCCTACAAGGATTTTATTGACTTCCTTAACCGTGTGGACATAAAGGCCGTCGGCAAGAGCGTAATCGAAAAGCTCATTCAAACGGGGGCCTTTGATAATCTGGGTGTAAAGCGGGAAACCCTGCTTGGAAATCTTGAACGCTCAGTGGACTATGTCCAGAACATTAAGGACGACAAGAAGTTCGGCCAGACAAGCCTCTTTGGAGAAGCCGGGGAAAAGGAATACCTGGATTTTGAGTTTGAGGAATTTCCGGATCTTGACAGGGCGGAAAAACTCAAAATAGAAAAAGAGCTAATCGGGTTTTTCTTTTCCGCCCATCCAATGGATGACTACAAGGGCCTTTGGCAGCAATATGTGAAAGTAGACCTGGGCCGGATTAAGACCCTGCTTCCGGGGCAGAGAATAAATACCCATACATTGGTCGGGCTTGTAAAAAACATCAAGGTCATTACCACAAAAAAGAATGACAAGATGGCCTTTGCCAGCCTGGAAGATTATAACGGCGAAATAGAACTTACCTTTTTCCCAAACGCCTGGATAAAATGCCAGCACAAAATTGAAAACGACAAGGTCGCCGTTCTAAAAGGCAAGATCGAATATCAGCAAAAAAGGGACAAGTACAGCTTTACCGTGGATGACTGCCCTGACATTGATGAGATCCCAAAGCCCGTTGCCGCCAAAAAAGAGATCCTATTCCGGGAGATACATATACGCCTTAGTCCGCAGGCCCTGGATAACGATAAGGCCCTTTACTCCCTTCGTGATTGTCTTGACGAAAATCCGGGCTCTACTCCTGTTTATATTCACGTTCCTGGAATGTTTAAGAAAACTGTAATCCGGAGCGCCAGTCAGATAGATGCCGGTATGGGCGAATCCATCGATGCCCTTGCAAAATGTGCCGCCGTGGAAGAAGTGTGGCGGGCTAACTAGGAGGAAATATGCTTCAGCTTTTGGGTATTTTGAATCTTGCTATCAGTATTTACATTATATTGATTTTTTTCCGTATAATACTCACCTGGTTTTCCTGGGACGGTAATAGCGGTCTTCTGGATATTCTATCCAAAATTACCGACCCCTTTATAAACTGGTTCCGCCGCTTCCAGTTCCTTAGGATTGGCCTCCTGGACCTTTCCCCGATTGCCGCCATCGCGGTGCTTTCCCTGTTCAATAGCGTTATCGGCAACCTGATCCTTCACAGGAGAATTACGGCCGGCCTTCTTCTGGCTCTGATCCTGCAGATCGTCTGGGGCCTGGTTTCATTTATACTTGGCTTTTTGATCGTTATTCTGATCCTGCGCCTGATTGCCCATCTTAGCAATCAGAACCTTTACAGTCCCTTCTGGCGCATCATTGACAGCATTTCCCGGCCGGTGCTTGAAAAAATCAACCTTCTTTTTTTCAAAGACAGGATCATAAGTTTCATGAACGGAATTGTCATGTCCATCGTAGGCCTTGTACTTGTCTATTTGCTTTTAAGATTTCTCGTATTATACCTTTTCGGGATTCTTGCAGGATCGCCGATCTAGAGTATGTTTCTACGGGAACTAAGGCAGCCTGTCAGCGAGTTAAAGGGCGCGGGCCCCGCCGCCGCAGCCAAGCTGGCCCGTCTGGGCATTGGCAGTATCTGCTCCCTGCTCTGCCATTACCCCCGCGATTGGGAGGACCGGAGCCGGAATGTCCCCTTAAGGGACTGGAGCAGGGAGCGGGTCTGCACGGAAGTACAGGTGCTGGCCCACGACTGGTTTGGCTTTGGACGCTCCAAGACCCTGAAGATCTATGTGGAAGATGAAAGCGCGAGGGCCTGTTTGGTTTGCTTTAACCGGCCATTTTTACAAAAGCAGTTTCCCGTGGGAACTCATGCCAGGCTCTACGGTCAGTTCTCCTTTAGGTACGGGGAAATACAGTCAAGCAGCTTTGAGATGGAGACGCTTTCTCAATTGGAAACGGAGAGCGGCGGTGCTCTGGGCGGAGGGCTCCGCCCCATTTACCCCCTTACAGCAAGCCTCAACCAGGGCCTGCTCCGAAAGCTCGTCCGCCAGGCCCTTGATCACTATGCCTCCTCCCTGGAAGACGAGCTTCCGGCAGCCGTCATTTCCCGCGACGGCCTTTTCCGCAAGGCCGATGCCGTCAGGGCAATTCACTTCCCGGCTTCTGCAGAAGAGCTTGGCCGTGCCCGGAAAACCCTTATCTACGAAGAGCTCTTCTACCTGGGGCTGATGGTCTCCCAAAGGCTTATTCAGCGCAAGGCTGCGGGTGCTTTACCGCAAGACAATTTATTGTCAGGCGAGTATTCAGCTTTACAGCTCCGCCTTATCGAGCGGCTGCCATTTCGCCTAACGGGCGGCCAGGAGGCGGCCGTTAAAGAGATCAATCTTGACATGGACGGCCCCTTTCCCATGGCCCGCCTTTTACAGGGGGATGTGGGGTCAGGCAAAACCCTGGTCTGCTTTCTGGCGGCCCTTAAGGCCATAGAGGCCGGGGGCCAGGCCGCGATCATGGCGCCGACGGAGCTGCTGGCCCGGCAGCACGCAGAAAACGCTGCCCGGCTCCTTGAGCCCCTGGGCATTCGCATTGCCTTTTTAAGCAGTAATGTAAAAGCCGCCGGCCGCTCCCAGTTACTTAAAGCCCTTGCCGCCGGTGAAATTGATCTGCTTACGGGAACCCACGCCCTTTTTTCCAGGGACGTGGAGTACCGGAATCTGTCTTTAGTGGTGGTTGACGAACAGCAGCGCTTTGGGGTCTTACAGCGCCAGGCAATTATGTCCAAGGGCCGCTCTCCTGGCCTTTTGATGATGAGCGCCACACCAATTCCCCGCAGCCTTGCCCTTACGGTTTTCGGCGACCTGGACATCTCGGCGATTCGGGATATGCCGCCCGGGCGTTTGCCGGTTAAGACCCATCTGGCCAGGGAAGGCAACGAGGAAAAGGTCTACGAGTTTGTGGGCCGCCAACTGGCCGCCGGTTTTCAGGCCTACTTCGTCTATCCCCTGATTGAAAGCGGCGATGATTCGGCGAATATGCCCTACGAGCTAAAAGATGCGGTGAGCATGGCCGAGCGGCTTGGCAGGGAAGTGTTTCCCGATTATCCCCTGGCGCTTTTACATTCCAGGGTAGATGACGAGGAAAAGCGGCAAAAAATGGACGCCTTTCGCAGGGGGGAGATCAAGATCCTCGCCGCCACCAGTGTGGTGGAAGTCGGAGTGGACGTGCCGAATGCGAATTGCATGGTCATCGAGCACGCCGAGCGCTTCGGCCTTTCGGCCCTGCATCAGCTCCGGGGCCGGGTGGGCCGGGGAGGGGATCAGGCCTACTGCTTCCTGGTTTACTCGGCGGAGCTAAGCGAGGACGGGAAAAAACGCCTGATGGTGATGCTTGAAAACTCAGACGGCTTTACCATTGCCGAGGAGGATTTAAAGCTCCGCGGGCCTGGCCAGATAGCGGGCATTGAGCAGTCGGGTTATTTAAAACTGGGCCTTGCGGATCCCATCCGGGATATAGAGGAGCTTCAGCGCGCCCGCAGTGATGCTTTGGCCATTTTGGAAACAGACCCCGCTCTGGCAAGGCCGGAAAACCGGCGAATCAAAGTAACAAGTAAAATTTGGGCGCTACATGATTCGAACATGTGACCCCCACGGTGTAAACGTGGTGCTCTAACCAGCTGAGCTAAGCGCCCGGAGGCTTAATCATATTAAGCTCGTCTTTTTATGTCAATCGACAATAGGCGGCGTGTTTTATCTTTCCATTTTCTTTTCAAAGTGAGAAAATTTCATGGAGAAGGTGGCCCGGCCCTGGCTTGCGCTGCGCAGGGCTGTCATAAAGCCGAACATTTTCGCCATTGGGGCCAATGCCCTGACCTCGTCACCGCTGGCCTTGGATTCCATGCTTTGCACCTGGCCCCCACGCTGGGTCATCAGGCTGATAACGTCGCCGACGAACTCCTTGGGTGAAAGCAGATCCACGGCCATTATTGGCTCAAGGAGTATAGGGGAGGCGTTCTTGCAGGCCTCGTCAAAGCCCAGGCTGGCGCATGCTTCAAAGGCAAATTCCGTGCCTGTTAACTCCGAGTAGCCGGCGGCGATTACGGTAACGCCAATATCGATGCATGGATAACCCAGGACTATGCCGGACATAAAAGCCGCATTGATGCCCCTTTCAACCGCGTCCTGGATTTCATCCGGGATGGCCGCCTTCTTTACAGCCCATTTATACCTGTTCCCCGTGCCCCGTTCCAATGGCTCAAGGTGCAGCGTCAAGGAAGCTGAGTTTTCCTTTCCGGCGAGCACTTTGGAAAAAGTTTCGGTTTTTTCCAATGATGTGCTTATGGATTCCCGGTAGGTTACCTGCGGGTTGCCCACCTTTGCCCCAACGTTGTATTCCTTAAGAATGCGGGTTACAAGCACTTCCAGGTGAAGCTCTCCCATGCCGGATATTATGAGCTGGCCGGTTTCCTCGTTTTCCTTTGCTATAAAGGTGGGGTCTTCCTTGGATAAAAGTGCAAGAATGTCTTTGAGTTTTTCCTGCTCGGAAAGATTTTTAGGTTCCATTGAAACCGAGATCACCGGTTCGGGGAACTGCATCTTTTCCAGAACCACCGGCCAGCCCTCGGTGCCAATGCTGTCGCCGGTCTGGGCCAGCTTCATGCCGATAATTACACCGATGTCTCCGGCTGCAAGACAGTCCAAAGGCTCATGTTTGTTGGAATGCATGCGCAGAATACGGTTGGCCCGTTCCCTTTTTTTCTTTCCGATATTGTAAACCGCGTCCCCCGGTTTCAAAGTTCCCGAATACATTCGCACATAGCAGAGGCTGCCGGCCTCCCTGTCGTTTTGAATTTTAAAAACCAGGCCCAAAGGATTGCCGCCGGGATCGCAGGGAACGCTGATGTCTTCTTCTTTCTTTTGATGATGCCCAATGGCGTTTTCAACTTCATCGGGAGCGGGGAGATAGTCCAAAAGCCCGTCAATAAGGGGCTGCACACCAATATTTCTACGAGAAGCGCCGATAAAAACGGGAAGCAGATTCCGGCCCAAAACTGCCTTGCGCAGTTCCTCCCGGATAAGGCCGGCGGGCATCTCTTCCCCCGCAAGGTACTTTTCGGTCAGCTTGTCGGAAAAGGCCGAAAGGGCGTCGATAAGTTTTTCCCGCCACTGCCTTGCCTCCTCCTCCCGTTCGGCCGCTATGGGGGAAAGCTCCATCCGCTCCCCGTCGCTAGAAGCATCCCAGCGGATCTCCTTCATTTCGATTAGGTCGATGACACCCTCAAAAGAGCTTTCCTTTCCAATTGGAATCTGAATGGCAATTGTCCTTGCGCCAAGCTTGGCATGTATGCTCTCCAGCGCGAAAAAGAAATCCGCGCCAAGGCGATCCATTTTGTTTATGTAGGCAATGCAGGGAACCTTGTAACGGCTTGCCTGCCGCCAGACAGCTTCGGTCTGCGGCTCCACCCCGCGCACAGCGTCAAAGATCGCAACGGCCCCGTCCAGTACACGCAACGAGCGCTCCACCTCGGCGGTAAAATCAACGTGGCCCGGAGTGTCGATAATGTTTATCTGGAAGCGGGGGCCTTTGCCTTTAAGGCCGTTTTCGGTTCTGTGCCAATAGGTGGTGGTGGCCGCGCTTTGGATCGTAATGCCGCGCTCCTGTTCCTGCTCCATCCAGTCCATGATGGCTTCGCCGTCATCTACTTCGCCTATGCGGTGGCTTCTGCCTGTATAATAGAGGATCCTTTCGGTGGTAGTGGTCTTGCCGGCGTCGATGTGTGCCATGATGCCGATGTTCCGCACGGTCTTTAACATATAAACCCCAGTTGCCCTAGATTGTATCACAGTGTGCATCTTTGACAAAGTCTCCCGTTTCAGCTAATATTCCCTATGGAACAGACCTTATCATACGTGATTGTAACACCTTACACAGTGGCAAAGAGCAGAACCGGCGGCGTTGTTGCCCGGCTTCTTTCACGAACGGAACTTGAGCTGGTTGGAGCACAAATTATAATTCCCAACGAAAACTTTATACGCGATTACGCCGCATCCATGAGGGATCAGGAAAAACGCGGCCTTAACAGCGCCGGTGAGCTTTTCGCCGCCTATGCCGAGCGCAGTATGCTTCCCTGCGGCAATAGGGGGGATCGTTTGCTGCTCCTTCTTTTCCGGGGAGAAAACGCCTGCAGAAAGCTTTCGGATATTTGCGGCGAAATAAAAACTTCGATATCAGGACAAAGTATCAGGGATACCTACGGGGATTTTATTGTCGATCAGGATGATGATAAAAAAACAATACACTTTGAACCGGCAATTATTACCCCGCGTCTAAAGGAGCTGGCGGATGAGGAGATGGCGATTCTTGCGCGCCATTTTGGAAATACCGCAAACATTGTCAGTGAATCGAAGCTTGAACAGACACTTGTAATCATAAAGCCCGATAACTGGTATCAGTCATCCCAAAGACCGGGAACCATCATTGACATGTTCTCCCAGGCGGGATTAAGGATCGTTGGCACAAAGGTCAGCCGCCTGTCTTTGAACCAGGCCATGGAATTTTACGGTCCGGTGGAAGCGGCCCTGAAGGAAAAACTGGCCCCGGTATTCGGGCAAAAGGCAAAAGAAATTTTAGAGAGGGAATTCAAGCTGCCCTTAAACCAGGATACAGAGAAGGCTCTGAGCGAAAGCTTTGGCAATGAGTTCGCAAGGGAAGAATTCTGCAAAATCGTGGAGTTCATGTCCGGGCGCCGGCCCGAAAGCTGCCCGGCCGGGGAAGAAGACAAACCTGGATTGGTAAAATGCATGATCCTGCTTTACGAGGGCCAGGATGCCGTCAAAAAGATCCGGCAGATCCTGGGCCCAACCGATCCCCTAAAGGCGCCCGGTGGAACGGTACGCCGGGAGTTCGGCTCAAGCGTGATGGTAAACACAGCCCACGCATCGGACTCGGCGGAAAGCTGCGAAAGAGAAAAGGGAATTGTCCGTATGAACGAAAATTCCCTGTTTTCAATCGTAGGGGAGCAAATCGTAGCGGCTAATTGAAATTAGCTCAACGTCAAAGATAATAACCGAGTTGGGGCCTATGCTGCCTGCCCCCCATTCGCCGTAGGCCAGGTCAGGGGGAATAAAGAGCTTTGCCATGCTGCCCTCCCGCATCAAACGAAGGCCCTCTGCCCAGCCGGGAATGACCATGTCCAGGGGTATCTCCACAGGCCCGCCCCCGCGTCCGTAGGTGCTGTCGAATACAGTCCCGTCAAGAAGAGTCCCCTCGTAATGCACCAATACCGTGTCTGTCGGGCCGGGCATTTCTCCAGTGCCCTCTGAAATTATTTCCAGTTGAAGCCCGCTTGGAGTGGTGGTGACTTCGGGCCGGGCGCCGTTTTCGGCCAGGAAGGTTTCGCCAATGACCAGGTTTCTAAGGCCCATTTCCGCGTGGGCGGCCTCGAAGGCGTTGTCGATTACCCTCATGGCCTCGTCAATGCTGAAAAGGGTAGCATCGCTTTCCATCATGTCCAATAAACCGGTGATAAAAGCCTCATAGTCTATTTCAAGCCCGGACTCCGCAAGATCCGCCCCGACCAGCATGCCAAAGGCGTAGCTCATTTCCTCGATTCCGCCTTCTTCGTAGGTATTCTCGGCGGTGCAGAAAAAGACTGCTGCGAAAAAAACCAAAAGCCCACAGATTGTTCTTTTCATACTTACCTCATCTTATTATCGAAAGAAGCTCCACCTGAAAAATCAAAGTTGAATTGGGAGGTATGCCTCCTGTGCCGCGCGGTCCGTATCCAAGATCCGGCGGAATGACAAAACGGAAAGTGCTTCCCACGTTCATAAGCTGAACTCCCTCTGACCAGCCGGGGATAACCCCGTCCAGGGGAAACTCGATGGGCTCACCCCGCTCGTAAGAGCTGTCAAAGACAGAACCGTCAATAAGGGTTCCCTCGTAATGTACCTGTACCATGTCCCTGGGGCCTGGTCTTGCCCCGCTGCCCTGGCTAAGCACCTCGTACTGTAGCCCGCTGGCCGTGGTGATAACCCCGCTCCTTGCGCCATTTTCCGCCATAAAAATTTCTCCTTCCTCTAGGTTTTGCTCACCCTCAAGCGACATTCGCTCATCCTCCTGGGCCCTGAGCCTGGTAACGGCGGCGTTGATCTTATCCATCGCTTCTTCTGGGGTAAGACGTGTATCCCGCTCCTCATTAAAATCCCTAAAGCCTTCCATAAAGGCCCCGTAGTCAAAACTAAACTCGAAAAAACCCATCTGGTTGGCAACGAACATCCCAAAGGCATAACTGGTATCCCTGTCCTGGGCACCCTCCGCCGGCTTTTCTCCCCCGCAGGCCGCAAAGAACAGCGCTGAAATTAAAACGAGCAATGTGATTTTCTTCATGGTAGATAACTCCTTTGTCTATATTGCCATTTCTATGCCCATGTAAACAAGGGGGATAAAAATAGCCGGAATAAGATTGGCTACCTTGATCTCTTTTACGCCCAAAAAGTTAAAACCTATTGCCGCAATGATAAGACTGCCCACCGCAGACATCTCGCGGATTATATCCGGCGTAAGAAGGTCTTTTACGGCTATAGCCGCCAGAACAAGCCCCCCCTGATAAACAAAGACCGGAATGGCGGAAAAGGCCACCCCAATCCCCATGGATGCCCCAAAGACAATGGAAATGGCCCCGTCCAGGATTGTTTTTGCGAAGAGTATTTCATGGTTGCCCGTAAGGCCGCTTTGTATGGAGCCTACAATGGCCATGGAGCCCGTGCAGAAGAGTATGCTGGCGCTGACAAAACCCTTTGAAAAGGAATGGCCAGAGGTGTTTTCAGCGTTCTGGTTTTTCATGCCCAGCTTGCGTTCAGCCCAAAGGCCAAGGCGGTTCATGGCCGCGTCAATGTTGATAAGTTCGCCCAGGGCGGCGCCCCCCACCAGGCTCATAATCAACAGTAATACCCGCTCATTGTCCAGAGCGCCCCTGACGCCAACGAAAATAATGGAAAGGCCGATGGCCTTTTTGATAATGTCCTCAAATCTGGATGGAATGCCCCTGACCAAAAAGCAGCCCACAAGAGCGCAGATGACAATGGCGACGGCGTTTACTGTAGGTCCTAACATTTTTTCGATTATATTGATATTATTAAAATGTGACCAGAGCAATTACTGAACAGCCGGCCCTTGAGCTGCTTTCAAGTGAATCCGTTCCCATGAGCTTAGTCAGAATACTGAGCCGGCCATACCTTAGAACTACGGCCCTGCTCTGCCTGGCATCGATCTTTAGAAATTTTTTCTTTCTGCAGTGGCGCTCCGCCTTCTTGCCCGGCCGCATTCCCGTGTCCCGTGCGGATCATCCCCTGGACAGTAGGATACCCTTTTGGCCCTGCAAGGTGGACACCTACATTGACTTTGTTGCCCTTTGGGTAAGGAGCCTGGGCTTTTTATTAAGAAAATTCGGCAACAGGGCCCAGGAGCCGGTTCGAAACTTTCTGGAAGAGATGGGCGGCCTTTATGCCCATGCGGCGGATGTTTACAGGCAGAACCTTTCCACCACGAAAAGGCCCTTTTACATTGGCCGGCCGCGTTTTCTCCTTATACATCTGGTAGACCCGCACCTTATGTGTGTGCCAAGCCTCCACGTCCTGGTGGTAACCCGCAGCTACACCGGCTTTGCTGAAATGCTGAAGAGCCTGGGCGAGGAGGGCCGCTTTGCCAGCCAGATCGAAGAGCTGCGCCGGGACGCCCTGGCCATCACCGAGGCGGTACTCTACATTAAGCAGCACAGCGTGAACTGCATCCCCGCGGCCCTGTACGCCATGAGCGCCATTGACCCGGAGCATTTCCCCCCCGCCGAGGCGGAGAGTTTTATCTCCGGCATCTTCTGCGATGCAAAAGAGCCCCAGGAAGGGGACGCCGCTGAAATACGCGGACAGATTTTAAGCCTGTACCGGCGCTTTTTGGCGGAATCAAAAACCGGAGGGGACTGGAAAGAGCCCCTGTTTAATTTTCTAAAAGAATTGGATAAAGGAGGATAAGATGATCCTGTTAAACACCGATTACATTTCCGGAAAGGAAACTGTAACTATTGGACTTGTAAAGGGAAGTACCGTTCAGTCCAAAAATATTGGCAAGGACATAAGCCAGGGGCTAAAATCATTGATAGGCGGGGAACTGAAAGCCTACACAGACATGATGAACGATGCGCGGGAACTGGCAACGAAAAGAATGGTTGAAGAAGCGGAAAAGCTCGGTGCCGACGCCGTAATCAACATTCGATTTGCCTCATCTTCGGTAATGGCAAACGCGGCAGAGATAATGGCCTACGGTACGGCAGTAATGTTTAAATGAGCCCGAAACGTATTTTTTCCGCGATGACCCGTGCCGCTGCCTGCTGAAGCCTTTGGCGTGAAAGGCTCCCGTCTTCCAGGGCCTGCAGAATCGCCGTGTGAACTGCCTCCAGTTGATCCGGCCAGACCATGATCATGTCCACGCCGGCCGCAAGGCCCATAACTGCGGCGGCCGGCGGATCAAGGCCCCTGTCTGTCACTGCGGACATTGCATAATCGTCAGCCATGACAATGCCCTTAAAGCCCAGTTCGCCTCGGAGCCAGCCTTCGATAAGCGGCTCTGAAAGGCTGGCGTTTCTCTCCCCGTCCAGAGCGGGGATCATCACATGGGAGATCATCATCGCCGCCGGCCGCATGCTGCGGATTAAACCTGCGAAAGGCCCGGTCATTTCGTCCAGGGCCGCCCTGTCCGCCTCCAGAACCGCTATGCCGTAGTGGGGGTCTACGGCACTGTTACCCGGAAAATGCTTTACCACGCTGGCAATACCTTCCGCCTCCATGCCCTTGATATAGGCCTCGGCTGCGGCCAGGGTAAAGTCCGGGTCGGGGCCGTAGGAACGGCTTTGCAGAAAACTGCGGTTTTCTTCGTTAAGGATCTCCGCCACCGGAGCTAAAACCATGCTGATCCCCAGCTCCCGGATCTCCGCAGCCGAACGCCTGTAAAGGCTTTCCGCCCTGATAAGGGCTGCGTAGCGCCCTGCCCCCTGGGCATCTTCCCAAAAGGACATCGCCGAAGGCAGCCTTTCCACCCCAGGCCCAAAGCGGTGTACAAGCCCGCCTTCGTGATCCGCCGAAATAAAAGGGGGAATACCCGCATTTTCTTCTATTAGATTGTAAAGCTGCGAAAGAAATCTTTTTACATCCTCTTTTGGGGAAGCAAGGTTTTGCCTGAAAAGCATGATCCCCCCGGCGGGTATTCGATCAAGAAGGGCGGCCATGGACGGGCTAAGGCTCCCGCTCCCGCTAATGCCTGTAAGAATAACCTGGGCGGCCAAAGCACTGTCATCCAGGCCGGCGGCAATTTCCATGGAGCGGTCTGCGGAGCGTTCTGCGCTAAGGCTTTGGCAAAAAAGGAGAAGCAAGAAAACGCCGGCACTCAGCTTTTTACGCATGGCTTATCCTATTTGAAAAATGTCCAAAAGTACAGTTTTAACTGGCCATAGGAAGCGCGCCGTGCCTACCTTCGCTTCGCTCGCCGTGCCGCCGCTTTGCGGCTCTGCGAATCTGTGCCTCTGTGCCTCTGCGAGAAATAAAATGTATAATAACTTTCATGTCCCTGAACTGGAAAGAGATAAACCTGATCCTCGAAGAACTTGACCTGCAGGGCGCGCGGCTGCAAAAGGCTGTGCAAAACGCCTACGACCTGCTTTCGCTAAAGATCTACGGCAGAAGCGGCGCGAAGACACTGCTCATCTCCCTGAGCCCAGCTGCCTGCCGCCTCCACGAGAGCTTTGCTCCCATGCCAAAGCACCCCAAGCCCCTGCGCTTTGCGGAGTTTCTTAACTCAAAACTTATTAACGGCCGGATCGAGGAAGCCCTGCAACTGGGGGACGATAGAATCATCCGGCTGACTTTGTGCTGCGGCTCTCCTGATTCGCCGGAGAACCGCCTTAGAATCTACATCCGGCTCTGGTCCAATGCCGCCAACGTGATTGTTACAGATATGGAGGGCCGGGTATTGGACGCCATGCGCCGGCTCCCGAAAAAGGGGGAAGTTTCCGGGGGGATCTACTCGCCGGAAAAAGCAGAAGACGGAGCAGCAGAAGCCGGGCGGCAAAAGGGCGGCAGGGAGTTTTCTGTCCGTGATTTCCCGGAAGAGCTGCTCGCCGGTCTTCCCCCCGATGCCGGCTTTAACCGGAAGATCGATGCCTTTTACCGCATGGAGGGAAGGGCTGCCCTTTCGCTGGAGGCCCTGCGGGAGGAGGCCAGGCGGAAATTTGAGGGAAAGATAGACAAAGCAAAGGCCGTGATAGAAAGGCTGCGGGAAAAGGAAGCGGAATTTTCCAAAGCCGGTGCCCTAAAGGAAAGTGGCGACCTTATACTCTCCAACCTGGACATACTTAAGCCGGATGCCGTTGCCATGGCGGAGGATTTCTATAGGCAGTACAAGAAGGCCAAAAGCGGCCTTGCGGAAATAAAGATCCGAATCGAGGAAGAAGAGAAGGCACTTTTACTCCAGGAGGAGCTTTTACAAAGGCTCCTTGCGGAAACCAATCCCGTGCTTCTGCACAAGCTGCTTAAAAGCGGCGGGAAAGAAGTGCCTGCTGCGGGGCGCAAGGAGGCGAAGCGGCCGGGCCTTTCCTTCCGCCGCGGGGACTGGCTGCTCATGGTGGGCCGGGACGCTACGGAAAACGACACCCTGCTTAGAAAACACGTTAGGGGCAACGATCTCTGGCTTCATGTTAGGGATTACCCCGGCTCCTACGTGTTTATCAAGCAAAGGCCTGGCAAGACCGTGCCCTTGAACATACTCCTTGACGCGGGCAACCTGGCGTTATTTTACTCAAAGGGCAGGAATAAGGGCGAAGCGGATCTCTTTTACACCCAGGTAAAGTACCTGCGCCGGGCCAAGGGCGGGCCCAAGGGCCTGGTTATTCCAACCCAGGAAAAAAATTTGCGAATAAAGCTTGACAACGGCCGTTTAAGAGATCTTGAGGAAAGCAAGCTCTGAGCCAGCCAGAGCCCTGCGGAAATTTTAGTTTTGCCAAAACTTGCAGGCCATTCGGCAAAGACTTAAGCTTTATATATGGAGATAAGGGAACGCGCGGGTCTTAAAAGACGTTCAAGCGTGGTAAATGGAATTTTTTATCCCGATAGCTCTGAAACCATGAAAAGCCGCCTTGCCTCCTGGGGCCTTAAAGAAGGCCTTTCGGCCCTTGGCGGGCAGGCGCTATTGGCCCCCCACGGGGCCTGGGATCTAACCGGAAACATAGCGGCCTCGGCCTTTGTCTCAGTCCAGGAGCGTGGGCAGGGTAGCGGCGGCCTTCGCGGACGCTCTGTCAGCCGGGTCTTTCTTCTTGGCCCCCACCACCAGAATGCCGAAGAGGGGATCTACCTTTCCGAATCCTGCTCTTTTGAAACGCCCCTGGGGGACCTTATGGTGGATCAGAAGCTGAACCGGAAGCTGGCCTCCTGTGCCACCCTGATCAGGGTAAACGATATTCCTCATCTTTCGGAGCATTGCCTTGAGGTTCTTCTTCCTCTGGTCAAGTACTGTTTCCCCAAAGCCAAGATTGTCCCGATCCTGATGGCCGGCAGAAGGCCCGCCCTGATCAGCGGCCTTGCCAAGGCGCTGTGGATAGTTTTAGAGAAGCACATGGAAGCAAGCCTTGTTATAGTAAGCAGCAACATTTCCAGGGATCCTGACCCGGCCACTGCCCGTTCAATGGCCCATGAATTTAACGGCCTGCTGGCGAACATGGATACGCCGGCCTTTCTTAGCCGCCTGAACGCCGGCCGTATCAGCGCCAGCGGCGGCGCCCTTGTGGGCGCCCTGCTTAAAAGCGGGCTTTTGGAAGGCAGGCACTTTTCTTCCCTGCTCCCCCTGAGCCAGGGCAAAGGAGAAATGGGAGATACGGTCTACTTTGGGGCCTTTTCGGACAGGCCCAATTCTCTTAAATATGGGCCGTAAATGTTTCAAAGTAAAACTGAAAAAAGCGCGGATGATTTTTGGCACGAATACGAGGAAAAAACCGGCGAGAAGGTTCTGGCCCGGAGTCTTGGAAGGTATGTTTCCGGCTGGGAAGAATTTGACAGCCGCCGCTGGCGCGGCATTTGGGGACTCGTCATCGCTACTACAGGCGGCTTTCGCTTTCACCATTTTGCCCAGTCCAGCTGGCTTGGCGTCCTTGCCCGTTCAGGCGAGCCAAAGGAAAAGACCATTTTTATTCCCGGGGAAAGTATACTTTCGGTCCGGCTAATCCAGGAAACGAAATGGTGGAAAAAGTTACTTGGATCTTCTCCGCCAAAGCTCATCGTCAATTACCGGGATGAAACGGGGAAGCAGCAGCAGATGCTTTTGGAAACGGACTTCAATTCCGGTGATTTGGCGAAAGAGCTTTCCGCTCAGGCCTGCTCGTAGGGCCGGGAAAGGGCAGCCACCGCCGCGCCCAGAAGGGAGGCCTGCTCCACGGGAGCAATGACAAAGGGGCGGGGCATGTTCCGGTTCAGCATAACGTGAAGGCAGGATTCAAGGGCCTTTCTCATTCCCTTGTAAAGCATATACGTACTTCCCTCAACGGCGATTCTGACGGGTGCCAGGGGGTCATAGGCCGCTGTGGCCTTTTCTACTGCGGCGGCAAGCACCGCGGCGGAGAGCAGGGCGCCCCTTTCGCTTACAATCGAAGAAAGGTAAACGAAACTTTTAATCGCGCCAAGATCATCCTTGCCGAAAAGCTCCCCAATGGGACCCCGGCCGGACAGGGGTTCGTGCAGAAATTCATTGAGTTCTTTGCTTTGCAAAGAAGGCCAGGAAAGAAATTCCTCTGACTTATTGAAAGAAAAAATGCCGTCTTTCACAGCCCGGCGGAGAATGTGGAATGTAAGCGGCCCAATGTAAGCGCCGGAGGCGGCTTTTTCCAGGGTATAGGCGCCGGGGCTTTGGGTATGGCTGTCAAACTCCCTGTCCAAAGATCCCATATAACGGTGGGCGTAATTGCCTGATTCGCAGACTACCACCTGGGGATTTATCGGGTCGTCAAAGCCTATTTTTGGGATGCATACTTCCGGATAGGCGGTGTTAAAGCCCGTTCCCAGGATAAAGCCCAGTATGGGTCCGGCCTGGGCGGGCATTTCCGAAAGCCCGGAAAGCAGAGTCGCCACCGTATCGTTAAGCAGGACTATCCTTGGCGGCGCCGAAAGCTTCTTCCGGCCCAGCGCTTCCATGAGCTCTGCTCCTATGGCCTTGCCCAGCAGCTCCGGCGCGTCAACTTCCTTGCTGAAAGCTCTGAGTATTCCGTCCGCCTCTTTGGTAATTTCCATGTTAAACGAAAAGCAAAATCCTATCCCGTCGATCTTGTCCCCTGCAGCTTCGATTAGGGGCGCGGTTAAGCAGGCAATCTCGTCAAAAAAAGCCTCCGTGTCCAGGCGCCCCCTGGTTCCGGGCATGGGAGCCTTGCGGCTGTCAAGGATCTCGGCCTTGCCGTTTTCGTCAAATTTCACCAGGGCGGAGCGGAGATTGGTTCCGCCGGCGTCAAGGGCAACAACGGTTTTTTGGGAGCTGATCCGGGACACGGGATTTATATAGGCAGGAATCATGGGAAGGCTGGAAGGACTGCCACGCAGACCCCTTTCCATTTCCATAAGCACATCCTCTACCAGCTCTTCTGAGTCGATGATGTCGTAATGAAAGCCGTAATAACGGGCAAATTCGGACAAGGCAAAGGGATCAAAGGCGCTGCTCATGGAATACCTCCGATATAATATACCCCAAAAATCCCGCTTTTACCAGTAGCATCTTTCAGAGCGTCATTTTGACCCATAATTTCGCCATTCCTGAGTAATTGAGTCATATTTACCATACGAACATAAAAAAAAGCAAATAAATAAAAATGTTTGTGTTGGTTAGTGTGGTTCGTGGTTAAAAATATTCTGTTCGTGGTTAAATTCTTGCGATTATTGGTAAAAATTCAAAGAAAAGATGACTATTTTACTCAACTTGGCACAGTTCTTGCTACTTAATTAATAGGCGAAAGCCAAGGAGAGGAAAATGAAAAAAAACAAAACGAAAAAAGCGAAGGTGGTTGAAAAAATAAGCAACGCCGAAGAAAACAGCCTGCTTGCCTATATGCAGGAAATCAACCGGATCCCCCTTTTAAGCAAAAAAGAGGAAGAAGCCACAGCCGTACTGGCTGCAAAAGGGAATAAAGCTGCCAAAGAACGCCTGGTGAACGCTAACCTGCGCTTTGTGATCACGGTAGCTAAAAAGTATCAGGGCAAGGGTCTGCCTCTGGAAGACCTGATAGGCGAAGGCAATATTGGGCTATTGAACGCGGCAGAGCATTTTGACGTAGAAAAGGGATACCGCTTTATTACCTACGCGGTATGGTGGATCCGTCAGGCCATTACCAAGGCGATTAACGAGAAGGGGCGGATGATTCGCCTGCCTGGAAACAAGACTACTGATCTGCAGAGGATAGAAAAAATCAGAGAGGCTGTTCAGAATCAACCGGGCTGGAAAAGTGAGCCGGAAATCCGGAAAATCGCCGCCTTTCTGGACATGGACCCGGAAAAAGCGGCGGATCTTATGAAAATCAGCCAGTACCTTGTATCCCTGGATGATCCGGTATCAAAAAAAGAGAATTCCCTGGCAATCAAAGACTATATAGAAGACCCATTTTCCGAATCTCCGGTTGATTTGGCGGCTAACAGTATCTTAAGGGATGAACTTGAGGCAGCTCTGGATGGACTTGAGGAAAGGTCTGCGGAGATCCTTCGCTTCCGCTATGGCCTGGGGGATGCGCCATCCCTGACCCTAAAGGAAATTGGCGAGCACTATGATCTTAGCAGGGAAAGGGTGCGGCAGATTGAAAAGCGGGCCCTTAGGCAGTTAAGTAACTCATCCCAGGAGGGCAGGCTGTTGAGTTACATTGCCTAAACCAGGATCTAAATCTTTTTCACTTATGCTCCGATATTCGAAGTAGAAGGAGAAAGCTATGGTACGCGGTTTAACAGGTATTTCAGCAGCCGCATATATTCACAACATGTCCCAGGGCGGAAGAGTGTCCCTGCCGGTACACCCTTCTTCTCTTCTGTACTCTAACTTCGAGTACGTCTCCGGCGTAGCCGCTCCAGAAGGCAGCAATGGAATATCCATTACCGGGCTTCGCCTTTTGGATGTGTTAATTGGACAGCTTAACCAGATAAAGCAAAATTCCAATTCTCAGTTCAACTTAAACCCCTTTAATGGGATAGATAACTTGATCGAAAGCATTGAAAACCAAATCAGGCAGGCCAAAGCCGCCAGCCAGGCCATGCCCTATATTCCCTCCCCCAGCGCGGAAAGCGGTCTTGTATTGGACCTTACAGTCTAGGCATAGTATTCAAACAGGCAGTCTAGTATAATCGGCACATGGATGAGTTCTCGCAGGTCGAAATTATAAGGGAAGCTTTTCACTACCAAAGCCGTTTCTCCGGCTCTACCATGGTGTTTAAAGTCGAATATCCGGTAATAGAACACTCTCTTTTTACTTCTTTTGTTGGTGACCTGGCACTTCTATCCAAGACTGGCTACCGCATTTTGATTGTTCCGGGGGCAAAGGAAACGGCGGTTTTTGACAGCGCAAGCCGTTTCATGACGGGTTTTTCCGGTAACAGGGTAGATGCGGTCATCGGCAACTTTATCAGGGCCAGAGGGCTGGGAGTTGTAGACGGCGTGGACATGGGACAGAAGGGCATGGTGGATAAATTCTACATTGAGTCCATGCGCCGGATTCTGGATCTGGGGATAGTTCCCATCCTTCCCGGCATGGGCTGGAGTCTTTCCGGAAAGCCCTATTACGTGCCGGCTGATGATATAGCTCTAAAGGCGGCGCTTAAGCTTGCTGCGGACAAACTCTTTATAATTTCCCTTTCCGGAGGGCCCAGAAAAGACAATCTCCAAATCCCAGAGCATATTGAGTGCGCCCAAAACGGCAGGATAATCCGTCTTACCCCGCAGGAGGCGGAGGAACTTTTGAAAATAAATTCCCCGGGAACGGGAACGCAAGCGGTCCTGTCGGAACTTGCCCTGGCGCTTAAAGCCTCAAACGGCGGAGTAAAGCGGGTACACATCATCGACGGCGCTGAGGGGGGAGCGGTTCTAAAGGAACTCTTTTCAAACCAGGGTACCGGCACCATGGTCTACGCCGACGAATACGAATCAATCCGGGGCATAAGGAGTGCGGACATTCCGGAGATACTCCGCCTTATGGAGCCCATGATGCAACAGGGTACGCTCCTTAGGCGTAACGCCGATGATATCCAGGCCAAAAGAGAAGATTTTGTGGTCTTTGTTATAGATTCACAGATCCGCGCCTGCGGCGCCCTGCACATCTGGGAAGAGGATCAGGCAGAAATCGCCGCCCTGGCCACCGACCCGGCCTACGCCGCCAGGGGCCTTGGCGGTCACATAGTCAAGTATCTTATTGACAGGGCCAAAAAACATGGCTGCAAACGGGTTTTTGCCCTTTCAACCCAGTCAAATGACTGGTTTGAATCCCAGGGCTTCCGGGAAGCCGCGCTCCAAAGCCTCCCCGAGGGGAAACGCGCCATTTACGACAACAAGCGGAACAGCAAGGTCTTTGCCCTGGATCTGCTCACTGTTAACTGATACCTGTTAACTATCTACCTTAGGCGGATTGTGATTTTGGCATTTATCCCCGCGAGATCCCGTAAACTAAAGCTCTCCCCATTAATGAACAATAGATGATCCGAAACTGTTCCTACTATGTAGTTAAGTTCTTTTATTGAAGTGTTAAAGCCGTCTGCGAGCCGGATAAGCCCTTCTTCTATTATAAAGCTATCCCTTGCAGGGCTCATGTTAACCGAATGGATAAATTCTATCGCGAATTCGGAGCCTTCTTTAAGATGCCAGCTCTGCAGAACTCTGCCGGAGTTAAAGTCCCTTAGTTCCAAAACCAGGCTGTCTTTTTCGGTTTTCTCGCAGCCCGTATAGAAAAATGCCCCGGCAATTACCAGGGCAGTACAAATCAATTTTTTCACTTTTACCTAATGACGTTTACTGAGCGGTAGTACCTTTCGGCGCCGGGGTGGAAGGGAACTGAGCCCATGCCCTGTACCGCTTCATTCAGCCTGAGATCAGCGCCCCTTGAATGGGTTCCGGCAAGCTGAATCTGGTGTTCAAAAAGAGACCTGGTAAGCCTGAATATTGTATCCTCTGAAACTCTTGTGCTGGCTATAAGGGTTGCTTTTATCGTTAGGGTGGTAACGGCGGAGGTCTGCCCCCTGTAGGTTCCGGCGGAAATCACATAGGGGGTGTAAAAGGGGTGATCCTGGATAATCTGCGCTGCCTGGGCGCCGGCAACGGGAAGAATGCTTACATCCCGGGTTGTGGCCAGGTCTATAATGGCCGGGGTGGGTGCGCCGGCAGTGACAAAAAAAGCGTCGATTCTGCCGTCTCGTAAGGCATCCGCCGAAGCGCCAAAGCCCAGATTTTGAACGTTTATATCGTTAAAGCCAATGCCAAAAGCTGCCAGAATGTGCCTGGCGTTAAATTCGGTGCCGCTGCCCGCGTCTCCTACAGATACGCGCCTGCCCCTTAGATCCGCTATGGTTCTAATCCCGGTGCCGGAGCTGGCTATCACCTGTACAGGCTCAGAGTAAAGTCCGGCAACGGCGTTAAAACTTTGAAAGCTTGTCCCCTGGAAGAAATCCGCCCCAGTCCACGCATAGTCCATGACGTCATTTTGAACAATGGCAAGATCCACCTCTGCGGCGTCTATAAGCTGTATATTTGCTCTGGACGCTCCGGTAGCTTGAACAATAATTTGCAGTCCAGTGTTCTCCTCGACTACCCGGGCGATTGCCCTGCCAAAGGGATAGTAGGTTCCAGCAGTTCCCCCGGTGGCAAAGTGAAGATGCTCTGTCCTATCGCAGGCGCTAAAAACGCCCATTATCATTACAAGAAACATTAAGCCAATAATTAAACTGTTTCTTTTCATAAACTCCTCCTTGGCAGAAAGTATACAATATAACACGGGATTATACTCTTATGCAAATTTCTTGTACAAGTGCGCAAAACAAGGTTATAAGAAACCCATTCAGGCCGATAATCTATGCATGAAAAGAATAATATTATGCGTTTTTCTTATTGTTCCGGTCTTTTGTTTCGCTCAAAACAAAAGAGCCCTAAGCCACTTTTGGGACATCCCCTGGGGGACTTCCATAGACCGGGCGGAGGCGATTTTCACCGAAAGGGGCTTTGAATCCATGCGGGAAGGGACCAGCCTTATGACCGTGGCTGCCTACGAAGGTGAAGAAGCGGTGATCATGCTTTTATTCAACAGAGTCAACCGCCTTTACAGCGGAAACGTGATCTATACCGGCACTCCGGAATCGGTCCTAGAGAAGTATGATGACTTCCGAAAGGTCCTTTACAGGCGTTATGGGCCGCCAGACAGGGCCGTTGAATACTACGAGGAGCCCTATTTAAAGGGAGATGGCAAGGCAATCGAGGCAATAAGCACTGAAAACGCCTTTTTCTTTACTGAATGGCAGTTTGGCGACACAAATCAGGCCTCGGTGGCGATTTTACAGAACCTGGATGTCTGCCTTACCTTCAGGAGTCCTTCCTACGCCGATCCGGCCACAGCCGTTAGGTAATGGGCCTGCAGTCTTCCCTGAGCAGAGAAGATGCCTGGAAGCTTTTTTTAAGTTATAACAGCGATCCCTTCCATATTCAGCACGCCCTGACTGTGGAAGGGGTCATGCGCTGGTTTGCCCGGGAACTGGGCTTTGCCGAAGAAGCGGATTTTTGGGCTACCGTGGGATTGCTCCACGACATTGACTTTGAAAAATACCCCCAAGAGCACTGTGTAAAAGCCCGGGAACTGCTGGCGGAAGCCGGCGCAGGCGAAGAACTCATTCACGCGGTCTGCTGCCACGGCTGGGGCCAGACCGGCGCAAAAGAAAAGCCGGAACACCTTATGGAAAAGCTGATGTTCGCGGCGGATGAACTTACAGGGCTTATCTGGGCAGTGGCGATAATCAGGCCGTCCAAAAGCGTAATGGACCTTGAGCTAAAGTCCGCAAAGAAAAAGTTTAAAACCTTAAGTTTTGCGGCAGGCTGTGACCGCGAGGTAATCGAGAAAGGCGCGGCGGAGCTGGGCTGGGAACTGGACAAGCTCATCGAACAGACCATTCTTGCCATGCGTTCCTGCGAAGAAGAAATAAACGCCTTTATGGCCGCATTCAGGCAAGAAAACGCGTAATTTCCCTGATATTTCTTATCTTTTCGTAAGGCCAGTTTTTATGCACGTCATTTTCGTCTATGAGTACTCCTGGGCCGCCTATCTCAAGGTAACCGTTTACGTAACGGGGATAATCGTCAACAAACAGCACCTCTTTCGGCTCAAGGCCCAGGGGATTTAAGGCCCGGTAGAAGGCCGAGGCATGGGGCTTGCCCTTGAAGCCATTGATTTCAATGTCAATCACCTGCTCAAAGACCCCTTCTATTCCAAGCTTTTTAATCACCCTTTGAGCGTGAAAGCCGGGAGAGTTCGTCAATATCGAGCAGGGGCATGGCAGGCTTTCAAGAAAAGCCCTAAGTTCACTGTCGGGCTTTATGCAGTCTACTTCGTCTTCCGGGTGGACGTAGTGCAGGTAATCGTCAATGGCGGTAAAGCCCTTTTCCGAGCGGAGCCACTCCAGGGTGGTTCCGCAGCGTTTTACCGCTTCTTTCCAAATGGACTCTATTTCTTCCCATGAAAGTCCAAGGTAGGACGAGCAATACTCCCTGACCCGGCTGAAGAAAAAATCTTCAAGGCCCAGGTTGATCGAGTACAGGGTGGAGTCCAGATCAAAAAGTATGTGTTTAATCATATTGATATTCATTATTCCTTTTTATTGATATGTTTCAACAGACTTGTGCGCCGTCATTTCTCTGTTGTATCGTAACACAATGGAAGTTCTTTCCTGCTCAGAAGCTGATCTAAAAAAGGCGGCGGAGGCTTTGGCCTCCGGGGCTCTTGTTGCATTTCCCACAGAGACGGTCTACGGCCTGGGCGCCGATGCCTTTAATGTCGCTGCCCTGGCAAGGGTTTTTGAGGCAAAGAAGCGGCCCCGCTTTGACCCCCTTATCGTCCACATCGCGGAAATGGACGCCCTTTACAGTGTGGCGGATACCGCCGCCCTTGACGCCAGGGAACGGCTTTTTCTTCTTGCGGAAAGGTTCTGGCCGGGCCCGCTCACCCTGATTCTGCCCAAGCGCAAAGAGGTTCCGGAGCTTGCCACCGCCGGTCTTGAAACCGTGGCCGTCCGCTTTCCCGCCCACCCGGCAGCGCAAAAACTCATCAGTCTTGTAAAAGGCAATCTTGCATCAGGCGGCCTTTTTAAAGGCGCCGTGGCCGCGCCCAGCGCAAACCCCTTTGGCTTTCTTTCGCCCACCAGGGCGGAGCACGTAATCGAACAGTTAGGCGAAAAGGTGGATTTCATCATTGACGGCGGCAGGACCCAGTTGGGCCTTGAATCCACGGTGTTGGATATTTCAATGGGACTGTCAATGGGATTAAGCCAAGCGTTGCCTCGCATACTCAGGCCCGGCGGGATTCCCCGGGAGGAAATAGAGGCTTTAATCGGGCCCCTGGAGCAGGCCGGGCCCCAGGGGGAAAATGCTGAAAGGCCCCTTTCCCCGGGGCAGCTTAAAAGCCACTATGCCCCCAGAACCCCCCTGCTTCTCTGCCGCCGGGGTGAACTGACCGCCCTGCCGCCTGGCCCCAGCGAAGGCAGGCTTTACTTCTGCGCGCCTGGGGCTCCGGCTGGGCCAAACTGCAGGGTCCTGTCCGAAAGCGGGAATCTAATCGAAGCGGCGGCCAATCTTTTTGATATGCTCCACGAGCTGGACAGCCTGGGCCTTGACCTAATCCGCGCAGAAGAGGTTCCGGAGCAGGGCCTTGGCACAGCCATAAACGACCGCCTGCGCCGCGCCAGTTCCCATACACTAGTTTAACTTTCTTTAGAAGCGGCGCAGCCGCAGTACTTTTGCATGTAGTAGCCGGCCTGGCGGGCCTGGTTCTGGCCCTGGCGAAAAAGCGGGCGGAAATCCCGGTACAGGAACTCAATGCCAAGCTCTGCGGCCAGTTCCTCTGCCGTTTGTTTGATTAGCTCGTGGTTCTGGTAGGGGCTGATTAGAAGGCTGGTCGAAAAGGCATTAAAGCCTTTTTCTGCGGCCAAACGGGCGGTCTTTTCCAGCCGCAGCCGGTAGCAAAGCCCGCAGTCCTTTGCCGAAAAATCCATGCCGGGTGCGTCTTCGATTAATAGGGGGAGCTTGTTTTCTTCGCCAAAGGCCAAAAGTGATTCTTTCCGAGAGCGGTACTCTTCTTGCGGCTGGATGTTTGGATTGTACCAGTAAAGGCCCGGCTCAAGGCCCTGCGTTTCAAGGGCCTTTACACATTCAATCGAGCAGGGGGCGCAGCAGCAGTGGAGCAGAACTTTCATAAACCGGTTTCGCCCTGCGGGCCAAGGCTATTAGGACCGTTCCTCAAATGGGACATAGGAAACATGCTTGGACACGGACTTGTAGGCGGGGCGGATGATCTTGCCCGCGTTTACCAGTTCCTCAATCCGGTGTGCGCTCCATCCGGAAATACGCGCAACGGCAAAAAGGGGCGTAAAGAGCTCTTCTGGCAGATCCAGCATGCTGTAAACAAGCCCTGAATAAAAGTCAACATTGGCGCTGACGCCCTTGTATATTCTCCGCCTTTTTCCGATTATCTCGGGGGCAAGGTATTCCACCTTGGAATAAAGTCCATACTCCTTCTCGCGGCCCTTCTCTTTCGCAAGCTTTTCCACAAAGCCCCGGAAAATAAGCGCCCTTGGGTCGGAAAGGGAGTAGACTGCGTGGCCCATGCCGTATACAAGGCCGGATTTGTCAAATGCTTCCTTGTTCAGGAGCTTCTCTATGTATGCGCTTATTTCCGCATCGTCATTCCAGTCAGAGATAGCTTCCATCATGTCCCGGAACATCTGCATAACCTTGATGTTTGCCCCGCCGTGCCTTGGCCCCTTTAGGGAGCCTAAAGAGGCGGCAACCGAGGAGTAGGTATCCGTAAGGGAGGAGGTGACCACGTGGGTCGTAAAAGTTGAGTTGTTTCCCCCGCCGTGCTCGGCGTGAAGCACCAGGGCCAGATCCAGAATCCGGGCCTCCAGGTTTGTATAATTTGAATCCGGCCTGAGCATATGCAGGATATTTTCCGCCACAGAAAGTTCTTTAAGGGGCGGGTGTATAACAAGGCTCTGGTTGTTGTGGGAATGGGCATAGGCATGGTAGCCGTAAATTGCCAATAGGGGGAACTGGGCGATAAGCCGCAGGGACTGGTTGATGACATTTTCCAAAGAGCAATCGTCGGGATTATCGTCATAGGCATAAAGAGCTAGGATGCTTCTTGCCAGGGAGTTCATCATGTCCTTGCTGGGCGCTGTCATGATGGTATCCCGGATAAAATTATCCGGCAGGGTTCCATATTTATTTAAAAGGTCTTTGAAGTCCTTGAACTCTTTTTCGTTCGGCAGGTGTCCAAAGAGCAGTAGAAAGCAGGTTTCCTCAAATCCAAAACGGTTTGCCTCAAAAAATCCGTTTACCAGCTTGTCAATGGAGATGCCCCGGTAAAAGAGCTTCCCCTCGCAGGGGATCATATCCCCGTCTTCCAGTATATAGGACACAATTTCGGATATTTCCGTCAGGCCGACCAGAACGCCCTTGCCGCTTATGTCCCTTAGGCCGCGCTTTACATCGTACTTCGCGTAAAGCTCATTGTCGATGATGCCGGTATCTATCACCGTCTTTGCATAAGCGCCGATTAGTTTGTCTATTTTTTCCTGTTTCATGGGCAAAGTTTACACGGCAAACAGAAAAAGGATCAATAGGACTTATTTTCCAGGCTTTAATATAATTCCAAAATTTGATATATTATAACTATCATGTTTCCCCATTCAAAGTATACCCGCCTGCTTTTCATCGCGGCCTTTGGCCTTTTTTTCTTTGTTTTTCCGGCAGCCGCCCAAAACCCTCCGGCGATTATTTCCCAGGCTGCGGTGGTCATGGATGCCTCTACCGGAAGCATTTTGTATTACAAGAACCCTGACGTTGAGATTCCCCCGGCCTCATTAACCAAGCTTATGACCGCCCACCTGGCCTTGCGGGAAATTGCCGCCGGCAGGGCCTCGGCGGATGAGATCATAAACCCGCCCAGGGAGAGCTGGGCGGTGAACCAGCCCCCCTTTTCCTCCCTTATGAACCTTGCCAACGGCCAGAGCCTTAGCCTAAAAGAGCTGCTTTTGGGCATGGCGATTTTTTCCGGCAACGATGCCGCCACGGCGGTGGCCCTGCGCTTTGCCCCCTCGGTACCTGAGTTTGTTGGAATGATGAACCGGGAAGCAGTGGCAATGGGGCTTAATAGAACCCGCTTTGCGGATGCTTCCGGCTATTCAATGTACAATATGACCACCGCCAGGGAATTCGCCCAATTCTGCCGAATATACCTGGCAGCCTATCCGGACAGCCTTGAGCAGTACCATTCGGTAATGGAGTTTGCCTATCCTTCTGCGGAAAATCTGCCGGAGATCTTCCATGGAAACCCCAGAACCAGGGTGCAGCGGAACCGCAACAACCTCCTTGGAAATGTTGAAGGGGTGGACGGCCTTAAGACCGGCTTCATCTTTGCCTCCGGCTTCAATATCGCTCTGACCGCAGAACGGAACGGCAGCCGTTTTATCGCCGTGCTTCTCGGCGCGCCTTCCGGACGGGGAGGGGATAGGATCAGGGACGAGGACGGAAGAAGGCTTTTGGAGTGGGCCTTTGAACGCTATAAAACCATCCGGCCCCGGCTGGAGATTCCGGAGTCTGTACGGGTCTGGAAGGGCAGGACGAACCATGTAGATCTTGTTTTGGGCGAGCCCTTGGCCTTTACCACCTTAACCGAAAGGGGCAATAATCTGGATTGGCATCTTGAAATTGAAGGGCCGCTTATGGCTCCAATTAGTGCAGGCAGCCATGTGGGTAACATTGTCTTTTACGATGATCTGGGCGTACTGCGCCGCCTGCCCATGCTTGCGGCCAGCGATGTTAGAAGAGGCGGACCCTTAAAACGGTTTTTTCACTCTTTTGGATTATTATTCAGATCTTAACAAAACGAATCTATCCAGTTCCATTTCCATAAGGGCCAATTCCTCGTCCATTTCCCTTATACGGCGGATAGAGTACTGGATATGTTTTTCCCTGAGGCGTTCAAAGGTAGTATCAAGCATGTTCTGGAAAGAGGATGAGTTTTGGCCAACGCCATGATCCCCTTTTAAAACTACGGGCCTTCTTTCAAACAGATTGTAATCTGAGGCCATTACTTTACTCTAATACTGCATTAATGCCATCAGCCTGCATTTCAGTGGCATGAATTTCAGTGGAACGAAGTCCCCCGGTAGTGTCAAAATCCCTGAAAAATGTCAGAGCTGCAATAAAAGCGATTAAAATCAACACAAGTTTGCGCATATTAAATTCATCCTATCTTTGCGGAGCAAGAAAATCAAGGGGGTTAACGGCCCTTCCGTTTCTGTATACCGCGAAATGTAAGTGGGGTCCGGTACTGTAGCCGGTATTGCCCACAGTCCCTATCTGAACCCCCTGGTTGACCTGTTCCCCCTGCCTTACCGAGAAACTGTTAAGGTGGGCGTACATGGTCTGAAAACCGCTGGAATGAGCCAGGATAAGGTAGTTGCCGAAAGTGGGGTTAAAACCAAGGCTGGAAACCCTTCCTGCCATGGCTGCCCTTATGGGAGTTCCCGCAGGGGCCGAAAGATCCACCGCCGCATGGAAACGCCTGACTCCGCTGAAGGGATCGTTGCGCCAGCCAAAAGCCGAGCTTAATCTTGCCCCCCGTACGGGATAGATGAAGAGCTCGCCCAGGGCCAGGCGGAGATCGTCCCTGTTCATCCTTGCCCCTGGAATAAACAGGGTCTGGCCGGTGTTAATTACGTCACTTTGAATATCGTTGGCATCCAGGATGGCTTCCAGGGGCACTCCCATGGAGGCTGATATCCCGGAAAGGCTGTCGCCGCTTCTAACCACGTATGGGATCCCGTCCATGTTGGGGATGCGTAAGACCTCTCCCTCCCTAAGGGCGCGGGCATTGGTTATTCCGTTTGAAGCGATTATTGCGTCCATGGAAACCGCGAAATCAGAGGCAATTTTGGAAACCGAGTCCCCCCTTTTCACCTGGTAACTCTGCCAGGCAAAGGTTTCCGTCAGATCCAGGGGGATGGAATCCCCAGGGTTCTCGTCTGTGCCGGAGGCTTCCGGCCGCTGGTTTACCCCCGCGTAAAGGGCCAGATTGTACTGGCCGCCCTGATTACTGGCGGGGCTGACCACTTCCCGGCCCAGCCAGTCCAGTTTACCCTGGCCCTGGATGACAAAGAAAAAACCCAGAGCCAAAAGGCAGAGGGCGCTTACAGGAATAAGGGGAAGCACAAAGGAAAGCTGTCTGCCGGCCGGTCGATTTGCCGGGAAGTTTCTGCTTTTCTCTTTTTTGCGCGGGATTTTGACAGGCTTTTGAACGAATTCCGGCCTCTGGTTCAAAGGCGCGCTCTCCTTTTTAGAAGGCCTGGCATTTGGGGACTGGGCCAGAGCGATAGGCCTTGAGCGGCTCCGTTTTCTTACGTGCTGATCATCCAGCAAGCCATAAATGAACTTTTCCATGCTATACTGCTTTATCGACAAAACTAAAACGAATGATTATACTTAGTGCTAACAAGGAGGGGTGCTTTTGGGAAAACTCGGCAAGTGTGCCGTCGGCAGGGTAGCCATCGGCAAATCGCCTGTAGGCAAAATTGCCGTTGGGAATGCCATCCTTGGAGCTTTTCTCGCCGCCCTTTTGATGAAGTTTTTCATTCTTGACATTATGATTGCCGATGGACAGTCCATGGCTCCGGCCATAAAGCCGGGGAAAGTGCTTTTTGTCTGTAAGGTCTTTTACGGTATCAGGATGCCCATATCGGGGACTTACATAATACAGTGGAAACAGCCCAGATCCGGGGATGTACTGGTCTTTTATACCCCCCTGGGCGAAATAGCGGTCAAGCGTATCGCCGAAATTCTCCCGGATAATACCTTTAACGCCCTGGGGGATAACAGCCCCTATTCCTACGATTCCCGCAACTACGGCCTGGTGCCCTTGAGCAATATTATTGGCAGGGTTCTATGGGTCAGATGATTGACACGCCTGTCGCGGGCAAAAAACGCTTTTTTGTCTTTGCCGTGTTTTTCTCCCTGGCAAGCGTCTTAATATTGGGCCGTTACGCCTATCTCATGCTTTTCCCCCAGCAGCCCTCAAGGCCGGCACACCTGGAGCGCCCTGCCGGAAGGGGGCCCATCCTTGACCGGAACGGCCGGATTCTGGCCCTGGAAACCCGGCTGGGGAATATCACCCTTTGGCAGCCGGAAATGGATGACCCGGCGGAACTGAGCCGGAATTTGGCGCCTTTGCTGGATATGCGGCCTGAGGAACTTCTGGATAGAATTAACAGTTCCCAAAGCGATTTTATGTACCTAAAGCGGCAGGAGAATGAATCTGTCGTCAGGCTTGTAGAGGTAGGCATCCAGGAAGGCCGCTTACGGGGAGTGGGCATAGAACCCGTTGTAGGCCGGATTTACCCCGAAAGAAACCTGGCGGCCCAGATAATCGGCTTTGTGGGGGACGAGAACAACGGCCTTGCGGGGGTGGAGTTCGCCTTTAACCGGGAGCTGGCCTCTTCTCAGACAACGGGGCCAGGCACCCGCCGGGGAGGCAGCCAGGTTTTCCTTACCCTGGACCTTAATGTCCAGCACATCCTAGAGAACATAGCCGCCCAGGTCCTGGCAGACAACAACGCCGAGGCGGTTATGTTCATGGCCATGGACCCCAGAACCGGAGAAATACTGGGTTCCGCCTCCCTGCCGGGCTTTGATCCAAACAATTTCCGCAGCTCAGACGAGATTTCCCGCATGGACCGGCCCGCCATCTGGTCTTATGAGCCGGGGTCGGTCTTCAAGATCTTCTCCCTGGCGGCCCTATTGGATTCCGGGGTAATCAGGGAAGACACCGTTTTTAACTGCACTGGCTACTATGAGCGAATCAGCGCCGGGGGGGAACGGACGGTCATCAACTGCCTGGGCGCCCACGGAAGGGTAAGAGCCAGGGAAATAATCATTTATTCCTGCAATGCCGGCGCCGCCTACGCTGCAGATATGCTGGACACCCAGGCCTTTAATGACTACGTAAGGGCACTGGGCTTTGGCAGCCGAACCGGTGCCGGAAATCCCGGGGAAACCGCCGGATTTCTCCGCCCGACAGATCGCTGGTCAGAGCGCTCCAAGCCGACCATTTCCATGGGCCAGGAAATAGCCGTATCGGCCCTGCAGATGCTCCAGGCGGCCACGGCGGTGGCCAATGACGGCGTTTTAGTCCCGCCAAGGCTTGTCTCGCGGATAGTCTCCGCCGACGGCAGGGTGCTCAGTAACTTTGAGACAGATATGCCCCGGCGCGTTTTTGAGCCGGAATCCGCCCGCGCCATGCGGGACTACATGATGGACGTTACATCATCCGTGGGCACCGGCTGGCGGGCCTTTGTTGACGACCTGTCCCTGGCAATAAAGACCGGCACCGCCCAGATGATCGATCCCAGAACCGGCGCCTACTCGGCAACTGACTTTATAACCAGCACCATCGCCCTGCTCCCGGCGGAGTCCCCTTCACTTGTCCTTTACCTGGTGATAGTCAAGCCACGGGGCAGCAGCATCCTGGCGGGCAGGATCGCCGCTCCCCCCATACGCGACGCTGCGGAAGCCCTGGTCAACTACCTGGGCATTCCCCGCGGCAGAAACCCCCAGATAACCCATGGCGGCGCGGTTTCCATCCCCGCCCTTGCCTATCCGGCCATAAACGAGGTGATCCCCGACTTTACCGGCCTTTCCAAGCAGCAACTGCTGCCCCTCCTGCTGCGAAGCGATCTTAGCTTCCATGTCTCCGGGGACGGCTGGGTGCGGCGCCAGAGCCCGCAGCCGGGGACAGCCATTAGCGCCGACACACTGATCGTTTTAGAGTTGGAGTAGGGATGCAGGGAGCAGGGAGAGCTATGCGCCAGTTAGCTTTTGCTCCAAATGCAGTTTTATTTCTTCCGCCGATAAGCCTTGTTCCAGAAGCCTTAAAACATCTTCGCGGCCTTTCTCCCGGCCTTTTTCCATGCCTTCCGCGTGGCCCTCTGCCCAGGCTTCTTCGCGTTCTTCACGAAGGCTCTCTATTGCTGCTTCGAACATCCCTCCATACTCCTTCCCTTCAGCCTTTTCAATTATTGCGGCGACAGCCTCAGCTTCATTCCGGTTATGGCCGCTCTTGTCCAGTAAACTAAGGGTTACGTCAGTTAACAGCTTAATCATATCATCAGGAATTTGCAAGCGCAGCCGTTCCACATAATCATCAGGCAACCGGTTTATGCGCTCTTTCTCCCTGCTATTCCGTATCTTGTCAATTAGGAATATATACGACAATGCGCCCCCAAATCTCATTATCTCTTCCTCTGAATAGTCGTTCAGATTGATTAACTCGTACTCAAATTTTGGGATATACTTTTCAAATACCTGATTCAGGTGCGTCCGGTCAAAAAAGTTCCGTTGCGCTGTCCAATCTCCTTTCCCGTCGTAGAAGATCATTGGCAGTACCGGCGGGTATTTGAAGTCTTTCAGCAAACTTGAGCCTGGCTTCTCCTTTTCAGCCTCTTTTTCCCAGGCGTCCAGTACCAGACAGATGTACTGCAGCATCTTAAAGCAGGAACGGTAATTTACCTTTGACTCGTGTTCCAGGACGGCGATAACGAAGAGCGGGGTAGGCCCTTTCAGGTTAATGCGTTTTACCGTGTCTGCATCCCTGTTTTCCTGAAAGAGGGGCAGGAAGCGCTCGCTGATGTCTTCGATATCTTCTGGTTTGATATCCTCCAGAATCTCGATTTGGATGAAATCTTTGATGAAGTCAACAAAGAGCCGGTGGTCGTCAAAGATCCGCTTAAAACTGTTATCCGCTGTATTATGAATAGGCATAAATCCTCCTAGCTATATACGGGGTCAAAGTGCGGTTTTGCTTTTAATTTTCAGGAAAAAAATAAAAAAATACGAAAAATTTAACTTCTAACAGCTCCCTGTTACCTGCCCCAAAGCAGGCACCGATAATACAGCTATGCCCCAGGCCTATTTCTCCCAAAACATGGAAATACTCAGACAGATTTTCCCCCAGCTTGCGGAAGAATTAGGCAAGGAGGAGGATGAAGGCGACCAGCTGGAGCTAAAGATCGAGGCGGCGGCCAATGGCTCTCCGACTCTGCTCTGCGCCGGCCTTTACCTGCACTCAAGACGTGACCCCCAGCGGGAGGCCGAGCGGCTGGTGGAAGGGGCCGCTGCCACTGGGGCCGCCGGTTCTGCCGTCGGCTCTGCCGTTAGGCATGGGGCCGATGACCCGGCCCTGGTTCTGGGCTTCGGCCTGGGCTATGCCGCCACGGCCCTGGACGCGAAGTTTCCCGCCAGGCCAATCATTGTCGTTGAAAAAAGGCCGGAGCTTCTTAAAAAGGCCCTGGAGGCAAGGGATCTGCGGGCCTTCCTTGGCCGAAAGCATCTGGTGTTCGTCCTGGGCGGGGACGGCGGCGGCGTCACGGCGGCCCTTTCCCTCTTTGAAAGCTCCCCCGGAGTTCCCCCGCTGGTCTTGCAGAACAGGGCCCTCTGCAGCCTGGACGAGGACTGGTACGCCGCCGTGGAAGGGAGGATCAGTGCCTACAGCACCAGGACAAACGTAAACCGGGCCACCCAGAAACGCTTTGGCAAGCGCTGGATCGCCAACCTCTCCAAAAACCTTGCGGCCATACGGGATATTCCGGGAATTTCAAGGATCGAGGGGCTGCTTTCGGATAAGGATATTCCGGTTTTTCTTGCCGCCGCCGGCCCCAGCCTGGATGCCATTGGCCCCCTATTGGGTGAAATTCACAAACGATGCCTGGTGATGGCCGTGGATACAAGCCTGCGCTTTCTTTGCAGCCGGGGAATTGAAAGCGATTTTGTGCTCTCCGTGGATCCCCAGTTTTGGAATTCCCGTCATTTGGACAGGCTCAGCTCCGGCAAAACCCGCCTGATTGCCGAGTCGGCGGTATACCCGCCCGTTCTAAGGCAGAACTTCGGCGGAGTGTTTCTCTGCAGCTCCTTTTTCCCCCTGGGCCGCTACATCGAAGAAAAATTGGAGCCAAAGGGGGCCCTGGGAGCCGGTGGCTCGGTGGCAACCAGCGCCTGGGATTTTCTGCGCTTTCTGGGCGCCAAAACAATATGGATAGGGGGCCTTGATCTTTCCTTCCCGGAACTTAAAACCCATTTCCGTGGGGCCGCTTTTGAAGAGAAGTGCCACAGCGAATCGGGCCGCTTTTTTCCAGCTGAAAGCTGGAATTTTCGAGTATTGCGGGACGGCCAGCCCTTCCTGGCAAAGGGGAGGGGCGGCGGCACGGTTTTAACCGACAAAAGGCTTAGCCTTTACGCTTCCTGGTTCGAAAACCGTTTTGGCCAGTTCCCAGAAATAAAAAATTACGCAATAGAAATAATTTCCGCCGGGGGCCTTGAAATAAGGGGCCTTGAAAACAGGGCAGCCGGGGAGCTTTTGGCCCTGGCAGAGCGCCGGGATGAAATCGACAAACTGCTATCCGGGGCCTATATGGCCCTTGAAGAGGACTTTAGCTCGGCAGAGGCGCTTAAAAAGCAGGCGGAAAGCTACGAAAAGGCCAAAAAAAGCCTGATTGACGGCCTTGGCGAGCTTAAAAAGATCAGTTTGGACGCGGCCCAGCAGGCCTCCGCCGCTATTGTCAGGGAAAAAATGGGCCATTTGGAGCAACTAGAGCGGGAAAAAGTGTTAAAAGCGCTGGATGCCGCCACAAAAAGCATAACGGGAAGTACCGTCAAGGAGATTGCCGGCTTTCTTTTCCCCGAAACCGAGGGTTGGGAGGCGGAATTAAACGCAAAAGACCTGAGCCCACTGGAGCGGCACCTGGAATTTTCAGGGCGCTTTTACAGGGAATTATCTGAAACTCTTAGCTTTAATTTGCTAAAGTTAGGCGATTGAAAGCCGATACTCTTTATAACGGGAGATTATCCTCCATGAAAATAGACGGTGCGCAAATTGTTCAACAACGTCCAGGCGCACCGTCATTTTTTTGCCCTTTTTTCAAGCCTGCTGATAAGTTTCCAAAAAATTGCCCAGGCGCCGCAGGGCATCGCCAAGGGTTTCCTTGTCCGGTAAAAACACAATCCTGAAATGATCCGGTTCCTTCCAGTTAAAACCCGTCCCGTGAACCAGCAGAAGGCGCTGGGCCCGTAAAAGGTCCATGACGAACTTTTCGTCACTGCGGATATTAAAGCGCTTTACGTCAATTTTGGGGAAGCAGTACAGGGCGCCCTTTGGCTTGACCACCGAAAGTCCAGGAATCTCGCTGATCATGCTCATGGCTGTATCCCGCTGCTCCTTGAGCCGGCCGCCGGGGAGCAGGAGGTCTTTTACGCTCTGGTAGCCGCCCAGGGCGGTCTGTATGCCGAATTGCGAGGGCATATTCGGGCAGAGCCTCATGTTGGAAAGCATTTCAAGGCCCTCGTAGTAGCCCTTTGCCGCCTTTTTATCCCCGGAAAGGACCATCCAGCCCGCCCGGAAACCGGCGGCCCGCCATGACTTGGAAAGGCCGTCAAAGGTGATCGTCAAAAGATCCGGGTCAATGCTTGCCATGGGAATATACCTGGCGTCATCGTAGGTTATGCGGCTGTAGATCTCATCAGCGTAGATGATAAGGTTGTGCTCCCTGGCTATGTCCGCTATGCCCTCCAGAACCCCCTTGTCGTAAACAGCCCCGGTTGGGTTGTTGGGGTTGATCACCACAATGGCCTTGGTCTTTTCGCTCAGTTTCGAGCGTATGTCGTCCAGGTCGGGGTTCCAGTCCGAGGACTCGTCGCAGGCATAGTGTACAGCCCGGCCGCCGGCAAGGGTTACGGCGGCGGTCCACAGGGGGTAGTCGGGCATGGGGATCAGTATCTCATCGCCGGAATTCAGCAGGCCCTGCATGGCCATCATTATAAGCTCGCTTACCCCGTTGCCGATAAAGATGTCGTCAATCTGCACATCCATAACTCCCTTGTCCTGGAAGTCATGCATTACCGCCTTGCGGGCCGCGAAAAGACCCATGGCGTCGCCGTAAGCCTGGGCATTGCGGAGGTTCACGATCATGTCGTGCAGGATTTCATCCGGGGCGTTAAAGCCAAAGGCCCCCGGATTTCCGATGTTGAGTTTTGTCACGCTAAAGCCTTCTGCTTCCAGGCGTTTGGCTTCTTTTAATACGGGGCCGCGTATGTCGTAGCAGACGTTTTCCAGTTTCGATGACTTTTCAAAGTTTCTCATGTGCGTTCCTTATGGGTATAACCAGCGGCTGGTCTCTTCCATGTATCTGGAGATGGCCGCCACGTGAATTTCGGAGGAGATCCGGCTTAGCTCCCTGTTCCAGTCCCTCTGGTTAAGGGCCTTAAGCGCCCTTTTCCTGCCTTCCTGGGAAATATTCTCCAGTTCAGGCCCCTTTTCGCCCAGATGGGGAGCTATGGCGCTTGAAAGAAAGTATGAGGAAAGGGCGCAAACAACGCCGTTTTTTGCCGTTTGGGCCAGAGCGGAAAACTCCCCGGCGGCCTTTTCGTATTGGCGGCCCAGCAGCAGGGAGAAGCCGTGGTACCAGTAAACCCATTCCCTTAGCCTGGGCTTTGCCGTGGCCTTTCTGGTCTCGAAAAAGCGCTCGGCCCCTGAGATATCCTTGGCCAAAATGCGGGCGGTACCAAAGATCAGGGCATTATCGTCCAGCAGGGCCGGCTTGGCGGCGGCAGTTTTGTTCTCTAAAACCATTACCGCAGCAGCATCGGCAAGAACCAGGTAGCTATTGGCCAAAAGACGAAGCAGGCGGGGGGAATATTTACCCTTTTGAATAACCCTGTCTTCAAGGTAACGAACAAGAGCCGGCCAGTCCTCTTTTTCCAGGAGTGAAAAAAGCCGCAGATTGCGAAAGTAAAAAATACAAAAGGCGCAGAAAATAAGGGCCAAAATCACCAGCAAGTGCATGTTTAACTGCAGGAATGATCCGGCAAGAGAAGGGCCCAGCGCAAAACGGGGCAAAAGGGCAATGGCTGCAATAAAAAAAAGCATCATAATGCAGAATAAGACAAAAATAGTTCTGAATTTCAAGGCTGATTCCCCTATTAACCGATAAATAGTGTATAATATAAGATAGAATAGATAAAAAGATTAAGCAAGAAGCAGAATGAGGAGGAAAGCCCTTTGAGCGAAGAAAGCGGGCCTGTAAGCGAAACCCCCCAAGCCGTCAAGATGAAGAAGTACGGGATAAATGAAATTCCTCCGGGAAGCTTTTTTACCGAGCCCCTTTATCTTGACAAGAACTTTATCCTGGCAGCCCCTGAAATGCCCTTCAGTTCGGAAATGGCAAAAGCCCTAAAGGACTGGGAATTTGCAGATGTGTACAGTGCCGGAGACCCCGTGGAAAACTACGCTGCCGACACTGATTCATCGGCGAGCTCAGAGATCAGTGATGCCAGCAGCCAGGGCGACATCGAGAAAATAAAGCGGGCAGAGGACTTTTACAACGGCTTTGTCAAACAGGTGGATACCATGTTCAAGATGCTGGCCATCAGGGACGAGCTGAATTTTAACAAGATGGCGGAAATAGTCAAAAACGCCTGTGATATAATAAAAGAGGACCGGCGTTATGTGCTTAGGGCCATGAAAAACACCCTCTCCGGTCCCAATGATAACTACCTTGCCTCGCACTCGGTTAAATCCACCATCATCTCCATAATTATTGGTTACTACATAAAACTGCCGAATCACCGGCTAATTGAACTGGGCGTAGCGGCCCTGCTGCATGAAATTGGCATGATCAAGCTTCCCCAGAAAATATACCTTTCCAACCGCCCCCTGGAAGCCCATGAGTACAAGTCCATACTTACCCATCCGGTTCTAGGTTACAGCATGCTTAAAGCCTATAATTTCCCCCTGACGGTCACGCTGGCCGCTTTGGAACACCACGAGCGGGAGAACGGAACTGGATACCCCAGGCAGCTCACAGGCGACAAGATAAGCCTTTACGCCAAAGTTATCGCCGTTGCCTGCTCCTACGAGGCCCTTTCCGCCCAGCGGCCCCACAAGGAAGCCAAGGACGGCTATACGGGTATGCTGGAACTTCTTAGGAACGAGGGCAAAATGTACGACGACACCATAGTCCGGGCCCTGGTTTTTTCCATTTCGATTTATCCCATAGGACTTTATGTGCTTCTTTCAAGCGGGCGCAAGGGCCAGGTTGTGGACGTAAACCCCGAAAATCCCCGGTTCCCCATCGTTCAGATTTTTGGCGAACTGACACCCGATGGCAAAAACAAGGTCACAGAAACTTCTCCGGACGGCCTTCACATAGTTCGTCCCCTTAACAGGGATGAAATAGGCCAGGACTAGCTTTTAGATGGACGAAGGCCCTCCTAATTTTTTCAAACGCCTCATTTCCAATTTGATTAAAAAGCTTAGGGGGAGTTCCCGCCGGGGCATGACCGAAGATGAGCTGCGCCTTGCCCTTCTTGAGGGCGAGAAGTCAGGCATAGTGGAGAGCGAAAAAAGAGCCATGGTAGAAGGGGTCTTTCACCTGGGCGACCGGCCTGTCAGGGCATTTATGACCCACCGCTCGGAGATCCAGTGGCTGGACATTGACGCCGCTGCGGAAGAGTCCGGAAAGGCGGCGGATAAGGCCGGGGATCAGCTCTGCTTCCCCGTTGTCCAGGGGGATCTGGACGAGATCAAGGGAGTTGTTTCGATTCAGGATCTTTTCAAGGCCCTGTTAAGCCCTTCCTGGCCGGGCCTTAAGCCCATCATGCGCCAGCCGTATTTTATCCCCGAAACCATGACCGCCATTAAGGCATTTGAGGCCTTTAAGAAAACCGACGCAAAGGACCTTTTTGTGATGGACGAGTACGGCGGCTTTGCGGGGCTGCTGACCGTCCGCAACCTGATAGAAGAAATTGTCGGGGAGCTTTCCGCTTCGACAGCCGAAGAAGACGCGATACTAAGGCAGGAAGACGGAACCTGGCTTGCAGACGGGGGAGTGAGCGTTGACGATGCCGCCCGGGAGCTGGCTCTGGAGCGGCTTGGGGAAGAGCAGAGTGAATACCATACATTGGCGGGCTTTATTCTTTACCTGGCCGGCGAGATTCCCAAAGCCGGCGCTTTTTTTGATTACCGCGGCTACCGTTTCACCATACTGGAAATCGACGGCAACAGGATCGACAAGATCATGATCACCAAACACTAGTTTTTTTAATTAAGCTGCTTTTCCAGCTTGGCCAGCATTTCCTTCCATTTCTTGTTGGCCTTTTTCCGGAAGATCTTGTTGTTTATTTTCCACCATCTTTTGTCCATCAGGAGTTTCCATACGGGAGTGCGGGACTCGCCGTACTCCTCCAGGTAAGAATTTATTGTGGTTTCGTAAATCACAAGGAGCTTTTTTGACAGTTCCTCTATTGACCAGGCGCGGGCGTGAATTTTCGCTTCCTGGGATTTCCGGCTGTGAAGTTCCGGGTCTTCAAGAAGTTCCAGCACCCGCTGGGTAAACTCCTGCCTGTCGTTCTTCACCATAAAGCCGCCGTTATCGCCTCCCATTACCATAAGGGTGCCAAGGGCGCCGATGGCCACAACCGGAGTCCCGCTAAGCATGGACTCCAGGGTTACCAGCCCCTGGGTGTCCGTCAGGGATGGGAAGACAAAGATCTCTGAAATTTTATAGACAAGGGCCAGGTCTCTGCGATCCACATAGCCGGTAAAGACGCAGGCTTCTTCAATGCCCGCCTTTCGCGCCTGGTTCTGGAAGTATTCCAGATCCGGGCCGGCCCCCACCACAAGGAGCAGGGCATCAGGATGCCTGGCGAGAATTTCCGGAAAAATATCAATAAGAAAACCGACATTCTTTTCCTTAACCACCCTTCCGGCGAAAAGCAAGAGCCTTTTCCCCCTTAGCCGCGGAAACTGCTCTTCCAGTTTTTCCCGGAAAAATGCGGCCTCTGCCTGGTCATGATCGAACAACTCCGGCTCAATCCCCGTGGGCAAAAGGAAGGTCTGTGTTCTGAACCTGTACTTGCGTACCACCTCTTCAATCTGCGGTGTGGGCACGATCACCCGGTAGGAACGGCGGAGTATGTTTTTCAAAATCCCCCGGATAAAAAATTTTACAATAAAGATGGGCACCATGGGAAAGTAATTGGGGCCGTAATCCTCCCACATGGTGTGGAAGGTGTAGATGGCCGGGAGGTTGTGGGCCCGCGCGTAAAGGAAACCAAATTCGGCAATAACAACCTCGGTGTTTATGTGTACGATCTGCGGATTAAAATTCTCAACCTGCTTAAAGACCCAATACCACTTGTTGAATTTGGCAAGGCGGTCTTCCTTGGTAATAAAGGCCGGCACCGAGGGAACCCGCACAATTTCCGGCCCGCCGTCATCCTGCTTGCCAAAATATGAAATCGGGGTATTAAAGCCCTCTGGGTAGGAGGAGCAGATAATCAATACCTGGTGCCCGGCCTTTACAAGGGCCCTGGAAAAAGAGTCCACCGACACAGTCACGCCGTTGACTCTGGGCCAGTAGGCATCGGTAAACATTACGATTCTCATGGCGCTCAAATACTAGCACAGTTCGGCTTGTTTTGCAATTTTGATCCTCCGCAGGAGCGCAAATTCTAGCCACGAACAGGGCTGTTACTTGCAAATTTATCACGCAGAGACGCAGAGACGCCAATGTGTTGATTTTTCCCCATGATACTGTTATAGTATATGGCAAAGAAGGAAATGCATGAATACTACTTACTGTCTTAAAGCCGATGAACTTAATCCAGATTTCATTCAAACCCTGAAAAATACCTATCGCCAGAAGGAAATTATTATTTTGTCCAAAGAAGACTTTGATGAACTGGAAAAAATCCGCCATAATGCTGCCTTTACAACAAAATTAGAAACTCGCATAAAATCTCTTGATGAAGGCAAAGGCATTGTAAAAACCATGGCCGAACTTGAAGCCATCGCAAATGGATAAAATAATTTTTGAGCCCGATGCCTTTAGGGAATACATGGATTGGCAGGCCGAGGACAGAAAAACCCTAAAAAAAATAAATGAACTGATAATTGATATACAACGAAATGGTTTACTGAAAGGAATTGGCAAGCCGGAACCGTTAAAACACATAAAAGCCTTTAGCCGGCGTATTGACGAGGACAACCGTTTAGTTTATTCCGCTGATGAAAAACAAAATCTGCGTATTATTTCCTGTCGAGGTCATTACAAGTAAGGAAAAAAACCCCGCCCCGCAGCAATCTCATTGACAATTTTCCCATGCCGGTTATAATATAAAAAAATATGAATTTTTTTGACGATTTTAGGCCACTTGGCACGGAAATTGCTCTCTCTCTCTCTCTCTCTCTCTCTCTCTCTCTCTTTTTCGTTCGTAGATTCTTTTTTTTATCCATGTCCTTCATTCTACCATACTCCTCAATGCTTCCCC
>Ga0099364_10001138_pt1 | contig 44351 bp, 61 predicted proteins | sample TergutTh196P3_FD_73070 | JGI IMG/M metagenome (GOLD analysis project Ga0099364, IMG submission 73070) | Microcerotermes parvus P3 segment gut microbial communities from Pointe-Noire, Republic of the Congo - Th196 P3 | ecosystem: Host-associated > Arthropoda: Insects > Digestive system > Gut ...
ACGCCTGCAAGAGCAAGGTGCTCTTGCCGATGCCGGGGTCGCCGCCGATTAACGAGACTCCGCCCGCCACCAGTCCGCCGCCCAGGGGACGATCAAGCTCGCCAATGCCGGTGGAAATGCGCTCGATCTCCCGTGTTTCAATCTCCGCCAGATGTTTCAGGGCATTGCCGGTAGCGGTCGGGGCGATTGATTGAAAACGGTTTTTCGCGCCGCTCTCGATCACGCTTTCCGTCATGGAGTTCCACGCGCCGCAGCCCGGACATTGCCCCTGCCATTTGGGCGAGGCCGCGCCGCATTCATTACAGAGATAAGCAGTTTTTGCCTTGCTCACAGTTTTGCTCCGTGTAGTTTTTCCGGCTGTTTAGAGCGGTTTTGATTTAAGCGCGTACACTTTTTCCCCAAGTTGGAAGTAATCATGGCGCGGTCAGCCATCTCCCCCGCCCCCTCTCCCATTGTACAGATCGTGGACATGGTTTTCGGGTGTACAAAGACATCGTGTACGCTTTCATCGTGATTTTCCCACACGAACGACACGTTGTCTTGAGTCAGCCTACTTTTGTGCTGTACCGCCACATAAATCCCTTCATCCTTTTCCTCACGAATACCCAGAGTTTCACGGATGAAAGCCTTGCCAATCTTGACGACATTGTTTTTGAAAGAGATTCTCCCGTTGCTATCCACACGTCGGACAAGCATGGAGGCATCGTAAAAAGGACGCCGCGAGCGTTCCAAAAGTCCCGCGTCGCCTTCATCCAGATAGCGTCCAAGCCAACCCGCTGTCGGAGAAATCCCGAAACAACGACAAAGACCTCGGAAATTCGTTCAGGGCTGTGCGGCAAGTCGCACAAATTCTTTCTTCAGTTCCATCATTGACCTCGTCTGCCAGGACATCTTGCTCACCATAAGAACAAATGCCCACAGTATAAAATGTGTCAACGATGTCTCCGAACATGTGCCAACCATGTCCCCGGTCTGTACAATGGGAAAGGGGGCGGGGGAGAGGGTAGGGGGGTCAAGATTCAGGAAGCGTAAATTTCAATCTGAACGTTGCCCTCTCCCAGTTCCCGATCTACGGCTACGCCGCAAGTAACCCCCCTCTCCCGCGCCTAATCATGCGTCATTCCCGCTCCCCGCCTTCGCGGGGACAGGCATGCTGGAATGACGGTTGGGCAAGCGGGAGAGGGGACACGCCCATATCCCTGCCTTTGCTGCGCCGCAAGTGTACTCGCTTAAATCGAAAATGCGCTGGCGTGAGTCCAGGGCTTGCTGCCCCTATAGGCCAATACTTTCCTGGATCAGGCTGACAAGTTTGGCGTACATGGCGTTGATGCTGCCCAGGTCTTCCTTGAGCTTGGTCACGGTGGCGCTTTGTTCGTTAACCAGCTCGTCGGTTGTTTTGGTAGCCGTGGTGTTTTTTATGGCGGAATCCTGAATGGCTTTCAGCTTAATCTCGACCTGCTCCGCGAATTTTTTGCTTTCCTCCGCCAGTCTGTGCACTTCATTGGAAACCACCGCGAATCCCCTGCCGGCGTCGCCCGCGCGAGCCGCCTCGATCGAGGCGTTGATGCTCAACACATTGGTCTGGAAAGCTATGCCCTGAATCGCGGAAATGATTGACTGCGTTTCGGCCACATTCTGCTCGGATTCCTTTGAGAAGTGCAGACTTGACACCTGCGCCTCGGAAATACTGGTAGTCGTGACTACCATTGATTCTATTTGCCGGGTCATATCTTCGATGGCCTGCGTAAACTCGGCGATATGCCCGTCAAGCTGCTCTTTCTGGTATTCGCGCTTGGAAATATCCTCTACCGATCCGACCACTCTTACCGGTTTTCCATCCTTGTCGCGCAAGGTATCTCCATCCGCCCTAAGCCAGATGTATTCGCCTGTCTTGCGTTTGCAACGATAAATTATGTGATACGGAGTGCGCCCGGTTTTATCCAGAAGATGCGCGGAAAACGCCGCCAATGTCTTTTCTTTGTCCTCGGGATGCAGTGTGTCGCTCCAGCTACGCAAAACATTGGGAAAATCCTGCTCGCCGCTGTAGCCAAGCAACTCCCGAAATTCAGGCGACCACCAAAATTCATTGTTTGCGCCGGTTGCGTCATGAGGGTCTACTGTCATGTCCCACAAGGCGATATGGATGCTTTTTTGCAACAGAGCCAAACGTACGGCGCTCGTTTCTTTCTCAAGCTCAGCCTCTTTCTGCGCGGTTATATCTTGCAGCGCGCCCGCGACCCTTAAAGCATAACCCTCGTTATCACGTATTGTTTCGCCGAATGCGTGAAAATATCCATACTCGCCGTTTTTCTTCAGCAGCCGGTACTGGAGATTGTAGGGCGTTCTGCCGGTGCGATCCAGAAGATGCTGCGAAAAACAATTCAGCGTCCTTGTCTTGTCATCCGGGTGCAATTTGTCGCTCCAACTGCTAAGGACATTGGGAAAGTCAGTCTCATTTGAATATCCCAGCATACGCCGTAACTCGTCCGACCATGTGAAAGCGTTGCCAGGATTGGTCGGATCGCCTTTCACGACCATCATATCCCATAAGCCTATTTGGGACGCTTTTACAACCATTTTGAATTTGGCAAGCTCCAGCTCGTCCTGCTCGTGCATACGCTTGAAATCAGTATCTTGCGCTACTGGCGGTTCTTTCCTGAAAAACATGTCAATCCTCCTGATTTCCTAAAGTATGAAACATTACGGTAGCAACGCCCGCCACGTCATGGCTGAATCATGGCAGGAACTCCATCATTATACTGTGGATTTTGCGGAATGCAAAGTATATTTTTGTATGCTTGGATGGCTTCGGCTCAAGTGGATAATGTTTACCATACCCTCTCCCGGCCTTCGGCCACCCTCTCCCGCGTCTAATCATAAGTCATTCCCGCATGCCTGTCCCGCGAAGGCGGGGAGCGGGAATCCAGACAAGCCTTTCCGTTCCTCTGGCGTTTCCATATGGGAATACCGCTCCTGTCCTGTTCTGGAAACCTGACGTTGCTGCCACGCCATACTGGATTCCCGCCTTCGCGGGAATGACGGTTGGGCAAGCGTTAGAGGGCACAAGGCGGATCTAGTATTTCCCCCCTCTCCCATTTATGGGAGAGGGGTCGGGGGAGAGGGTCGGGGTCAAGATTCAGGAAGTGTAAATTTCAACCTAAACTTTTGCCCTCTCCCGGCCTTCGGCCACCCTCTCCCGCAAGCGGGAGAGGGGACACACCATCTTCCCTGCCTTTGCTGCGCCGCGAGTGAGAGAGGGTACCAGGCGAGGCAGGGCTGTCTCCCCTCTCCCACTTCTCGACCTACGGCTACGCCGCAAGTAACCACCCTCTCCCGCGTCTAATCATACGCCATTCCCGCATGCCGCTCCCCGCCTTCGCGGGGGCAGGCAAGCGGGAGAGGGCTAAACGCGCCGACTCTCAGCCTGGAAAAAAGTGTACGCGCTTGAATCGAAACCGCCCAGACAGCAATTACTCGGCTGGTTGCGCCTCGGGCGCGTAAACAGGCGGAAAGACAGAGACAGGCGGGCTTGCCGGTCTGGGCGCAGACTGTCTGGGCGCGTAGATATTTCTGGGATCAAAGGGAAGCCCATACGGCAGTATTTCTTCCGGCTCCGGCTCCGGTTCCGCGATCGGGACATTTTCCGTGTAATACATGTCGCCATGCGCGCCGGTAATGCCCGAAGGTTGGGACGGCATGGATTCAGGCACGTCTTTCAGCGCGGTCTGCATGAAGGCAATCCAGATAGGCAGGGCGGCAAACCCTCCGGTTTCCCGGTTGCCGAGCCTTCTGGGCTGGCCAAAGCCCAACCAGGCGCAGCCGACAACGGTCTTCTGATAGCCGCAGAACCAGGCGTCCAGATAGTCGTTGGTCGTGCCGGTTTTGCCGGCAAGATCGCGGCGTTTCAACGTGCTTGAGGCGCGCGCCGCCGTGCCGGAAATAGTGACATCGCGCAACATGGAGTTCATCAGGTAGGCGTTTCTCGGATCAAGTACCCGCAGTTTTTCATCCCCTCCAATCTTGACGGGATTCGCGCGCGCGAGCACGCGGCCTTGCTGGTCGGTTATTTCCTTGACGATGTAGGGAGTGGTGCGATAGCCGCCGTTGGCAAAGATCGAATAGGCGGTCACCATTTGCCAGGGCGTGACCGAACCCGCGCCTAGCGCCATAGTCAGAAAAGGAGGATGGTTAGCGGCTTCAAATCCGAACCTGGTGACGTAATCCTGCGCGTAATTCGGGCCGATGGTTTGCAGAACATCTATGGAAACCATGTTTTTGGACTTTGCCAGCGCGGCGCGCAGCGTCATCTCTCCGTCATATTTGCCGTCATAGTTTTTGGGTTCCCAGTCCCGGCTTCCGGTGACCGAAGCAGGAATGACGATAGGCTCATCCAGAACGATACTGCCGGGAGAAAAGCCTTTTTCCAGCGCGGCTGAGTAGATGAAAGGCTTGAAGCTGGAACCGGGCTGTCGCCAGGCCTGGGTCACATGATTGAATTGGTTGCGCTTGAAGTCAAAACCGCCGATCAGGGCGCGCACCGTGCCGTCTGTAGGGGAAATCGCGGCAAAGGCAGCCTCGACTTCCGGCAGTTGGGCGATTTGCCATTCCTTTTCTTCCTGATTCTTGCCGCCTTCCTTGGGTAACAGGCTTAACCGGATGACCGCTCCCGGCCTTATCCTCGCGGCTGGCGGCGCTTTGTCGGTCAACATGCGGTCGGCGAATTTGAGCGCGGAGCCGGAAAGCACAATGGATTCCCCGCCTTGCATACGCGCTCTCACCCGATCGGCAGATGCTTCAATCACGATGGCGGGAATCAGGTTTTCCGCCGTCGGGTATTCGTGCAGGGCGCGGTCAATCGCGCTGCCGAAGCTGTCCTGTTCGCTGTCGGCCTGCGCTTCCCGCTCAATCTGCGCCAGACTGATAAAACCTTCCACGCCGCGATAGCCTTGCCGCCGGTCGTAGGCCAGCACGCCCTCGCGCAGCGCGAGCCATGCCGCTTCCTGCTCTTCGCGGGTGATGGTCGTGATGACGTTAAGGCCGCTGTCGTAGACGGCTTCCGGGAAGATTTCAGCGGCGATTTGCCGCGCCATTTCCGCGACATGATCGGCGTGAATCATGTAAGCGACGCTCGCGCGCTGAATGACGAGCGGCTGTTCCAGAGCCTCTTTCGCTTCTTCCGGGGTGATGAAGTTCAATGCCTGCATTCTTCTCAGCACATATCTTTGCCGTACTTTTGACTGGTTTGGATTAAGGATCGGAGTAACCTTGCCGGGCGCTTGCGGCAGTCCGGCCAGCATGGCGGCTTCCGCCAGCGAGACTTCCGCCAACGGCTTGCCAAAATAGATTTGCGAGGCCGCCTCAAAGCCGAAAGCGCGTTGCCCCAAGTAAATCTGGTTGATGTACAGCTCGAAAATCTGGTCTTTGCCAAGATTCTGCTCTATCTTCAAGGCAAGGGCTATCTCGTAGATTTTACGACCATACGTTCTGTCCGGGGTGAGAAAAAAGTTTCGCGCGACCTGCATGGTGATGGTTGACGCGCCCTGGCCTCTGCGTTGAGAGATCAGGTTGGCGTGCATGGCGCGAGCAATCCCTTTGAAGTCGACGCCGTAATGCTGGTAGAAAGAGGCATCCTCCGCCGCCAGCAACGCCTGCTTCATGACTTCCGGCACATCCTCGATCTTTACCAGGGCGCGACGTTCTTCGCCAAATTCGCCGATCAGATAACCGTCGCTGCTATAGACGCGAAGCGGGATTTTGGGCCGGTAGTCGGTCAATACCGCCAGATCAGGGAGGTTAGGATAGGTGCGGGCGAGAACGAGGGCGGCGACGGAAACCGCGATTACTGCCGTTCCAACCAAGAACAGCAAGGGATAGAAGACGATGCGAAGGACAAGAGCGGAACGGGACATAATGGCGCGTCAGGTTGGTAGCAAGCGCGAATTATACGCGCAGACGGGCAAAGGGTATTTATTGCGTTTGAAGTTATCCCTATTTTTGGCATTTTGCTTTAAACTCCAAAGAACATTCATTCATGGCGTTTCTCACGATGCAGGAAAATGTTTCCACAAGTATGAATCCCGAAGATACTGATATCTACAGCCAGTATTTGCTGCATTCCCAGGCGGAAATTGTCTTTGTGCTGCGTGACGCCATGAAAAGGGGGTGTATGCTTACAGCGTACTTCGACGAGGGCGAATCGTTCGTTCTGACCTCAATCCTTGCAGCCTCCCCGGAAGGTGTCATACTGGATTACGGAGGAGATGCGGAGGTCAATCAACGCGTGTTGCAGGCTCCCAGGCTGCTGTGTCTTACCAGTGTCGAGCGGGTCAAGGTTCAGTTCGCGCTGAATGGGCTGACTGCGGTTCGGCACGAAAACCGCCCCGCCTTTTTCAGCGTCCTGCCGGATACGTTGCTGCGCTTGCAACGCCGCGAGTATTTTCGGATCGGGACGCCGATTGCCAATCCGGCCAAATGCAATATCCCAATCCATAATGCGGATGGTTCCGGCGCGACCCTTCAGATTCCTCTGATTGACATCAGCGCAGGGGGCGTGGGGCTGAGTGTGACGACCGAGCAGGTTATGTTTTTTGAGCCGAACCAGGTAATGGAAGACTGTATGCTTTCCTTGCACGACGGCACAAAAATTCCTGCGTCGCTGATAGTGCGTAACGCCTTTGAAGTTACGACCCGTTCCGGCCTGCGCTATACCAGAGTAGGCTGCGAATATCAGGATTTGCATATTTCATCGCTTAACATCATTCAGCGTTATATTACCAGGCTGGAACAGGACAGAAAGATACGGCTTGCTGGTATGATATGAATATGCGGCAGGAGCAATCCTGACCATTGATGATGAAGTAATTGAGAGAGGAAATGAGATGCTTCAGCCCGGTCGGGATTTTGACGCGATCAAATGTTCGGCGGAACAGGGAAACGCGGATGCCCAATGTCGCCTTGGCTGGATGTATGAGGAGGGGCAGGGCGTTGCCCAGAATTATGCCGAAGCGGTGAAATGGTATCAAAAATCGGCGGAGCGGGGGAATGTGGATGCTCAATGTCGTCTTGGCTGGATGTATGAGAAAGGCCAGGGCGTCGCCCCAAATTATGCCGAGGCTTTGAAGTGGTACGGCAAGGCGGCCATGCAGGGAGACGCTTTTGCCCAATACGACCTCGGAGTGATGTATGCCAAAGGCCGAGGTGTTGCCAGAAATGACACCGAGGCAATGAAGTGGTTCATGAAAGCTGCGGAGCAAGGAGACGCAAAAGCCCAATGTTATCTTGGCTGGGCGTATGCGGAAGGTGAGGGAGTTAGCCGGAATGTTGCAGAGGCCTTCAAGTGGTACCAGAAGTCGGCGGAACAGGGAGACGCAAACGCTCAGTGCAACCTTGGGGTGATGTATGCCAGGGGTCTGGGCGTTGCCAGAAATGATGCCGATGCCGCGAAGTGGTATGGCAAAGCGGCGGAACAGGGAAATGCGATTGCCCAGTGCAGCCTTGGCTGGATGTACGCCGAAGGCAGGGGCGCTGCCAAAAATGATGCGGAAGCTCTTGAACTGTACGGCAAAGCGGCGGAGCAAGGAAATGCGGTAGCGCAATTCAGCCTTGGAAATATGTATGCCGAAGGCAGGGGCGTTGCCAAAAATGATGCCGAGGCCGTGAAGTGGTATCAGAAGTCGGCGGAGCAGGGAAATGCGAGTGCCCAGTACAACCTTGGCTGGATGTATGAGGAAGGTCGGGGCGTTGCCAAAAATGATACGGAAGCCGTGAAGTGGTATCAAAAGTCAGCGGAGCAGAAAAAGGCGCTTGCCCAATACAGGCTTGGGGTGATGTACGCTGAAGGCCGAGGCGTCGCCAAAAGCGATGTCGAGGCCGCAAGGTTGTTTGCAAAGGTTGCGGAGCAGGGAGACGCGAAAGCCCAGTTCTATCTTGGCTGTATGTATGATGAAGGTCGGGGCGTTGCCAAGAATGATACGGAAGCCGTGAAGTGGTACAGGAAGTCGGCGGAGCAGGGGAATGCAAATGCTCAATTTCGTCTTGGGGCGATGTACGACGATGGTCGAGGCGTTGTCCAAAGTTATGCCAAGGCTTTGAAGTGGTATCAGAAGTCGGCGGAACAGGGACATGCGAACGCCCAGTGCAATCTTGGCTGGATGTATGAGGAAGGTCGGGGCGTTGCCAGGAATTACAGGGAAGCTGTGAAGTGGTATCAGAAGTCGGCGGTGCAGAGGGATGCTGTGGCGCAATTCAATCTTGGCTGTATGTATGAGGAAGGTCGGGGCGTGTCCCGGAATGATACGGAAGCCGTGCAGTGGTATCAAAGATCGGCGGCGCAGGGAGACGCGGACGCCCAATATAGCCTCGGAGTCATGTATGCCGAAGGGCGGGGCATTGTCAAGGATGTAGCAGAGGCTGTGAGGTGGTATCAGAAGGCAGCGAAACAGGGAAACAAGGCCGCAGAGGACGCGCTTGCCGCCATGCAAAAATGAATCGTCCCGCCTTGGCGGGCATTTGGTCAAATTCGAGAGGATAAGAGAATGAACGAGATGTCAGAGCCAGAGCAAGATTTCGAGGCGGTCAAATGTTTGGCCGAGCAGGGGGACGCGGATGCACAATGCCGCCTTGGCGTGATGTATGACGAAGGCAGTCATGGCGTTGTTCAGAATTATGCCGAGGCATTTAAGTGGTTTCAAAAGTCGGCGGAACAGGGAAGTGCGATTGCTCAGTGCAACCTTGGCAATATGTATGATGAGGGGCGAGGCGTTGTTCAAGATTATGCCGAGGCCGTGAAGTGGTATCAGAAGTCGGCAGAGCAGGGAGATGCGTCTGCCCAATTCAATCTTGGCTTGATGTACGCAGATGGTCGAGGCTTTGCTCAGGATTATGCCGAGGCCGTGAAGTGGTATCAGAAGTCGGCAAAGCAGGGAGATGCGTCTGCCCAATTCAATCTTGGCTTGATGTATGCAGATGGTCGAGGCGTTGCTCAAAATGATGCCGAGGCGGTGAATTTTTTTCGGAAATCGGCAGAGCAGGGAGACGCGGATGCTCAATTTAACCTTGGTTGTATGTACGACGAAGGCAGGGGCGTTGTTCAGGATTATGCCGAGGCCGTGAAGTGGTATCAGAAGTCGGCAGAGCAGGGAGATGCGGACGCTCAGTACAACCTTGGCTTTATGTATGAGGAAGGCCGGGGCGTTGCCAAAAATTATGACGAGGCTGCTAAGTGGTATCGAAAATCAGCGGAGCAGGGAGAGGCGGTTGCTCAATATAATCTTGGACTGATGTATGCCGATGGTCGTGGCGTTGCTCAAAATGATGCCGAGGCGGTGAATTTTTATCGGAAGTCGGCAGAACAGGGAGACGCTGATGCTCAATTTGCGCTTGGTTGGGCGTATTCCGAAGGTCGGGGTGTTACCCAAAATTATGTAGAGGCCGTGAATTGGTACGAAAAAGCTGCGGAACAGGGGTACGCGGATGCGCAATTCAGTCTTGGAGCGATGTACGATGAAGGCAGGGGCGTTATCCTGGATTATGTTGAGGCTGTGAAGTGGTACCGCAAAGCGGCTGAGCAGGGAAATGCGGATGCCAAACACTATCTTGCATTGAGGCTCTCCAAAGGAGCGACGCGGAATGATGCGGAAGCCTTGAAGTGGATACACAGGCATATCAACAATGGCCGTGGTGTTGTCAAGGACGATGCAAAGACTGTGCAAAAAGCTGCGGAGCAGGGAGATGCAGAAGCCCAGTGCAATCTAGGCTGGATGCATTGCGAAGGTTTGGACGTTACCCAAAATGATGCCGAAGCCGTGAAGTGGTTTCAAAGGTCGGCGGAACAGGGAAGTGGAGATGCTCACTTAAACCTTGGCATAATGTATGCAGAAGGTCGGGGTGTGGCGCGAAGCTATGTCAAGGCTTTGAAGTGCTTTTGGCAGGCGCTGAAATGCAAAACTCGCAGGGCGCGCGGTGCGCCATGATCGTAAGGCGGCGGAACGGGGATATGAAGCCGTGCTTGGCGAGCTTGTCGCCAGAAATGCGCTCGCCGCCATGAAAAAGTGATCCTTTCCGTCTTGCTCGGAGCGGGGAGCGCCCGGAGGCGGGCAGCAAAAAAGGACGTTCAACGAACGTCCTTTTTCAGGCGCAAACCCTGTCAAACCGACATGCTCATTACATCCTGATAGGCGGTGACCAGGCGATTTCTGACCTGCACCATCTCCTGAAAGGCGATGGAAGCGGTTTGCATGGCGGCCATGACTTCATGCAAATTCTGGGTGCTGTCCCCGGCGGCGAGTTTTTCCGCCATCTCTGTGGCCTGCTTTTGCGTCTGATTTACCTGGTCAATGGAATTTTTCAGCACCTGGGCAAAATTCAGACCGCCGGAAGCGGCATTTTTTTCCGCTACGGGAGAAACGCCGCCGCTTGCCTGCGCGGCAGTGCCGCGCATGAGATCCAGCATCTTTTCCATGCCTTGCATGTCCATAACAAAGACTCCGTGGTTTATGGGCTTGCCTTTAATAAGCAAACCCCATGCCAAAAAATCTGCGCTCTAGTCGACCGGAAAGCCTTCTTCCTTGTACTGCTTCAGCTTGTAACGCAGGGTGCGTTCCGCAATGCCAAGGCGCGTCGCCGTGGCGCGGCGGGAACCGTTCTCCTCAGAAAGAATGCGAAGGATGTGCTCCCGTTCCAAGTCGCGCATATTCATATTATCGGCAACTTTTCCGGAATTCTCCAGTTTTTCTTCGGAAATGGGCATAAAGGGGGAGGCTGCTGTGGCAACAGGCGCAGCAGCCGAAGAGGGGGCGGCAATATTGACAGGATCGGCGGCAAGCCCCAGATGCTCCACGCCGATCAAATTGCCGCCGACCATGATCATGGCGCGTTGGGTCACGTTTTCCAGCTCCCGCACATTGCCAGGCCAGGAATGGGCGGCGAGCGACGCTTCCGCTTCTGGTGTGAAGGCAAGCCCGGATCGGCCTGCAAGATTGCCGTGCTCAATCAGGAAATGTCGGGCAAGGGCGGTTATATCAAGCGGACGCTGGCGAAGAGCGGGGATGAGAATCGGAAAAACATTCAGGCGATAATAAAGGTCTTCGCGGAAAATGCCGCGCCGCACCGCTTCCATCATGTCGCGGTTGGATGTGGCGATAATGCGGATATTCAGGGGAATGGGCTTTTTTCCGCCGACCCGCTCTACCTCGCGTTCCTGAAGGACGCGCAGGAGCTTTGCCTGTAGGGCTAACGTCATTTCGGTCACTTCGTCGAGCAACAAGGTTCCGCCTTCCGCTTGCTCGAATTTTCCGGCCTGGGAGGTCTGCGCGCCGGTGAAAGCGCCTTTTTCATAGCCGAACAGGGTCGCTTCAAGGAGGCTTTCCGGGATGGCGGCGCAGTTGATGGCGACAAAAGGCCCTTCGCGCCGGGTGGAATGACGATGGATGAAGCGGGCGACGACTTCCTTGCCGGTTCCTGATTCTCCGGTCAGAAAGACGGTGGCGTCCGTTTGCGCGACTCGTCCGGCAATGCCGAACAGATTGATGCTTACCGGGTCATGCGCCACAACGCCGGTTATTTCGCCGGGCGCGGGCAGCGCGTACTTATCAATCTGGGCAATGAGCGCAGATGGCTCAAAGGGCTTCAGGAGAAAATCGCAAGCGCCGGAACGCATGGCTTCCACTGCCCGATCCACATCGGCGTAGGCAGTCATCAGCACGACCGGCAGTTGCGGATGCCGTTGGCGAATCGCTTTCAGGAGCGCGATTCCGTCCATCGGCATCATCCGCACATCGCTGATGACGATGGAGATGTTTTCCCGCGCCAGAATCGAAAGCGCCTCCTCGCCGCCGGGCGCGGTCAGGGTGGGATATTCCGCCAATTCAAGCGTATCGGCGATGGCTTCGCAGAGATTGGGATCATCCTCTACTACCAGAATGGCCGGACGTTTTTCGCTCATCGAAACTCCGCTTGTACAGAAAGGGATATTATAGTGGCGTTCATCTCATTTCCTGTAAAGCGATTGTCAGTTAGAACGCTTTTAGTGCCGCCGCGAGTGACATCAAGGCAAGTGGTCGCGCACGGCAGTGCTACAAGCGGGAGAGGGGAGTGCTCAAGACAAAACACAGGTGTTGCTGACGTGATTAATCGCCTGAAAAATATGGGCGTTTGCCGCCTTATGCTGACATGCGATAACTGTATGAATAGCATGACGAAAGGGCAACAGCCGAAAGGGCAACAGCCAAAAAACCGGACAGATTGAAAATCGGTAACAATTGGAATTGACCTTTTCCCGCACATTAGTTAAAATACGCAGCTTTCGATGTTGGGGTCGGTAGCTCAGTTGGTAGAGCAGCGGACTTTTAATCCGTTGGTCGTGGGTTCGAGTCCCACTCGGCCTACCAGTAATGTCTAGGGTTCTGGCGGTTTTGTAAAAACAGCCTTGTTCTACAAATCCGTCTCTGTTCTACAATTCCCCTTCTGTTCTCCTTCCGTCTATCGTACTGGCATTACCTTGTCGCCCCGCCGTTTTCTGACGTAGTGCTCGGTCGTAGCTTGGCTGGAGTGTCCAAGCAATCTCTGCGCGCGGCGCAGGTTTTCAATATCGCTGGCGGCCTTGGCTCTCAAATCCCGAAACTGGATGATGCGTAGCTTCTTTGCCTCCTCCGGCGTTGCGGCAGATTCAACAGCGGCTGCCCGCGCCTTGTCAAATCGGTAGCGCATGGCGTCTCTGGTCAGTTTTTCCCCATTCTCCTTACAAATCAGGGCAAGCGAGCGAACGCCATGAATCCGCGCCTTCCGCTGCTTTATCCGCTCAATCAGGCTTTGCAAATCGCCCGTGATTTCAATCCGCAGCTTCGCCCCGGTCTTGTCCTGCTTCAACAGGATATGTCCGTCCCTGATGTCGGTCTCGCTGATGTCGCGCAAATCACAAGGGCGCTGTCCTATCAGATAGGCAAGCTCCATCGCTTCCCGTAACGGCTCGTCCGCATGGGCAAGGATTGCCGCAAGCTCGCTATCTTCCACATATACATCCCTCCCCTTCTCCTTGTTCCTTCTTACGCCCGTCGCCGGGTTCGGCAGGCTCGTCTTTCCTGTTTCCCTCGCCCAATTCCATGCTGCGGAAAACCAGGCAATCTCCCGATTCGCCTGTGTCTTTCCGGTACGCCAATCCAGATATTGCCGGATATGCTGCGGCTCAACAGCGACAAGCGGCGCGGGAGGATTCCCGAAAAATTCCAACAAACGCTTGATGCTGCCCGCTACGTCGCGTCGTGTGCGCGGCGCATGTTCGGCCATCGCCGCCGCCTGCCATGCAACCAGTATCTCCGGCACGGTCACGGCGGGCGCGGCAAACACTTTCACACGCTCGGCGTATTGGCGCAAGGCTTCCGAAAAATCATCGCCCAGCGGCTCCCAGCGACGCTTTCCGTCCGCGCCCCTGCCCCGGTCAACGTAATACCATTGCTTGCCCCTTGCCCCTTTCTTGACGCGCATTCCGGGCGGCAAGTTGAGATTGATGGTCGGCTTTCTGCCCATGACGATCACCCGTCATTTGCATACAACGGCGGGCTGCCATTTTTGCGGCTCCGGCGCGGCAGGTTTTGCGCCGGTAATCGCAGTCTCCGGCACGACCGGATAGCCCCTGTCGTTGATGTAAAACTGGATGCCCATGTTACGGAGCGCGATGATTTGACGGGCGCGGCTACGGCGACCCGTGAGCGCTGCAATGTTCTCCCGTGTCATAAATTCAATCATGGATCAATCTCCTGCTTCAATCCGCCTTCCGCACCCTGAAACATGCGATATAATTCCCGCGTGTCAGTCTCGGTTTCGCAGTAATGCCTCACGGTTTCCAGAATCGCTCGCTGTCGCTTCACCTCGTTAACCAGACGCGGCACGTCGGAGCGGGCATGGACTATGAAGATAGCATTCTCCAGATAGTTTTCCGTATCGCATGATGGTGCGCCTAATTTGGCGACCGTCGTCTGCTTTACGATGATCGAGATCGAGTCGTCCCACGGAGCGATGCACGTTTCCCACAGCCCTGGCGTTGCGGCATTCGCCCGCGCTTCGATCTCGTTCAGTTCTTCATCGGTGATCATTTCAGTCTCCTATACATGCGCCGAAGGGCATCGTCGCTGCGCGATGGTTATCGATGTATTCTTCCAGGCGTTCAACTCTTTGCTTAAGAGCGGCGTATTCGCCTTCGTTTTCTCCTTCGCCTTCCAACTCCGCCGCCAGCTTTTCCAGCTTCTCGGCCTCGGCAAAGTAAGGCTGGACAAGATGATCCCAGCCGCGACAGTTGTATTTCAGATTGTGCGCGTCCCTGGTCTTCAAGCCCTCTGTCCGCGCCTGACCGGCGGCTATCAAAGCTAGGGCGCGAGCGGTTTGACGGTCGGTCATGGCTTAATCCTCCTGAACGAAATTACCCAGACCCACGGATCGGCATTCCACGCGCCTTGACCGTAGATAGCTTCCCACAGCCTGATAAAGCCCTCGCTCGGTATAGGTTGAGGATTGGCGCACCCGCACGGCTCACTTTCACCACACGTCAGACAACCGCCATCAACTATGCCCTCCGCGCGCGCGTCAGCCTCGCTTATATCCCGCAACCGCTCCACGCGCACATCTGTAATCTCCAACAGGATGCGCGCCGCCCCGCGCGGCATGTGAATGGATGGACGCCATTTCAAAGCTGGCGTGGTGGGTTCGCCATCCGCACGGTATAAACAGATGTAACCCGGGGGCTTTGCCCACGTCTCGCGCACCCAGAGATAATCGCCTGGCCGACCATACGGACAGACCGGACTCGAAAGATCATATGATTCCCGAAACGGAACGCCTGTAGGCTGCGGCTTGATAATCCGCCGCGTCTGGGTTTTCGCTCCCGACAAAATAGCTCTCACCATTTCGTCAGGAAAATTGATTGGCTTCTCGTTCATGGCTTTCTCCTACTCGCGACGCGGCATGAGAAGCCCATCGCCGCCGTCAAAAGTGAAATATGCCGCTTCGTCTTTTCCGTTCGGAGCTATTCGCGCGTTCGGAAGCTCGGCAATTAATGCCAGGTAGCGATTAGAGAAACAGGCGTCGCCGACCGGCACAGACTGGATTACATACCCCCCTCCCCGGCATTTTCCACAGTAGATGTCTATCTTGCCTGTACCATCACAATTCTGGCATTCGTAGTTGTAGCCGCCGCGCGCAAACTCGCCATCGCCGTCACACTCGTCGCATTTTTCATCTTCTGTTTTACCAGTTCCGCCGCAATCAGGGCATTTTTCGACCGGCGAGAGTTCAGGAATCGGCAGCAGCGGCAAGCAGAGCGATTGCTGTTTCTCAATCATTTCGTTGATGTTTTTCTTCATCTTTTCATGCTTGTCTGGATACTCCCGCTCGAATTCCTTTGTGCGAATCAATATTGAACTGTCAGTGGCTATAGCGTAGCCCTCGGTCATAAACGGCTCATTGAGATAGAACCGAATATCGCCTGTGGCGCAGAATTTTGTCAGTTGTTCGTGATTCATTTCATTCTCCTGAGGTTGCCGCCATGCGCGGACTTGAACTCCCTGCCGCATCCCAGGCATGTCCGCTCCCGCTCTGACTTCGCCCGCAGGTAAGCAAGCGAGCCGTCAAGTTGGCGGCGGCTATGAGAGGGCGGGGTTTTGGCTTTCATGGCAGTACCGGAGGCCAATTGTTCAGTTTCATGCCAAGGATCAGACCGCGCCTGGCAAGTTCTTCCTTGATTTCGGTAAGCGACTTCTTGCCCAGATTCGGGATTTTCAAAAGCTCGCCTTCTGTGCGCTGAATCAGGTCGCCCAGGTAATGAATGTCCTCGCATTTCAGGACAGCAGTTGTGCGGGGCTGCATTTCAAGCTCTTCTATCGGGAGCCGTAATAACTGTTGATCTGCAAGCGGTTTTTCATGTTGATTTGGCGGTAGTTTGTCGTAGTCAAACCTTTCTTGGAGATAAGCGCAAACATCGTTTATCGTATCCTTGAGCAAGTCCAACGAGCCTGCCAATTCCCATATACCACTAGCAAGGTGTCCGGCTAAATAAGATTCTTCAGAGCCGTCAAATTCAATCGTGATTTTCATTTTTTTCTCCTCACGCCGCCATCTGATTGCAGGCGGTAAAGGTCATGCGGCGGTGAATCTCCCGCGCCCGCTCCACGTCAGCCTTGCAGTAATCAGCCACTTCAAGGATGCGCCCGGCCTTTACAAAATCCCATACCTTCGAGCCGTCCAGACTGCCGTTCACAAGGCTCTTGCCCGGCAAGCCAAACACCCGGCAGAGCTTGTCCAGAGAGACAAACGCGCCCCGTCCCGCCCATTCAAGCATCGTGTCGTATGAACCATACCGGGCGTCATGTCCGAGCGGGATAAACGGCCAGGGAGATACGCCATTCACCGCATACCGTTGAAACAGAAAGCGCAAGTCAAAATCCCGGATGTTGTGGCCTGCGAATATCGGCCTCGTCTTGTCCGATTTTTCATAGACGGAGCGCAAATCCTCGTTGAAATTCTCCAGAAGTCCCGCCTCATAATGCGGCTTGTCCCAGTGGTCGGAATAAAGCGTGACCGGCGGCAAATCATCAATCGCATAGCCAATGACCGCTATCTGCCCATACGCGCCGTCAAGCGCGGTTCTGCGGTAACGCTCGTCAAAAGCGGCGTCAATGCCCGCCCGCTTCTCCGCGACGTATTCCTGAATTTTCGCCGGGTCTTTGTAGTTCCCCGGAGCGGCGACGGCGGCCTTCTCCGTCTCCGCCTCGTCACGCAGAAGCTCTATCAGTTCCGGCTTCTGCGCCGGAATGGTCTCGATGTCAAGGTAGATGGTTGTCATGTTCATTTCCTCGGTCAAAAAGGAATGTCGTCATCAAATCCGTCCGCGTTGCCGTGGCCGGATGATTGCGGCGTGGCTTGCGGCGCGGCTTGCGCCTGGTTCTTCAACGGACGGTCTTTCAACAACAACACCATCTTTTCCAGCTTTTCCCGTTTGACGGCCTTCCCCAAAATCTCGCTGGCGGTGAATTCGTCCTTGTCGAACGGCGCGTAAATCTGCGGCTTCCATGCCGGTATTCCGCTGCCCTTGATGTACTCCTCCATCTGGAGCAACAGGCCAATCGGCTTGTCCATCAGGTCAAGATACAGCGGCACGGTCTGCCTCACCATTTGCTTCGCTTCAAAGTCGTACTTTTCAATCGCGCAATTTTCCGGCTTGATGTCCTTAACCCGCAGGCAGGTCATGATCGCCATCAGGCAGTCGTAGCCAGAGAGCCTCTCCCCCTTGTTGTTGTGCGTCCACAAGGTCAGATAGTCCGCCTTTTCCTCTTCGTCGGAGACGAAGGAAAAATCAACGCCTTTCGTGCCTTTCGGACTTGTCACCATCTCGGCGCGGGTGAATCTGCCCAGATATTTTCCGGTCTGGAAGATAAAGGCGTTCTTGTTGTCCGCCTTGATCGCGGCTTTGGTGTCGAGCGAGTAATCCATTTCATTTTCCTTTCATTCAACGATTCAATGATTCATGTTGTGGGCGCAACGGCACAACCGGCGCGGGTTCAGGCAAGCTGATTCCGTAATAGCCGACAATCGCTTCATCCACGGCCTTCAGGTCGTTCGCTATAAGCTCGTCCTCAAACAGTCCCATCGGGGTCTTTACCGTGTCGTTGCCGTTGTTCTTCGTGGAAAAGAGATAATTTCCGTTGCTGATTACGGTTCGCAGCACTATGGAAAACATGCCTTCCACGGTGATTTTCTCGTCAAGGAGCTTGCCTATCGTCTTGCACTTGACCTTGCCGATGTCGGTCTGCTCGGTATGCGCCAGCACATAGACGCGCTTCCACGAATCCAGCATGGACGTGGCGGTCAGGATGTCCCAGGCGTGTCTGCCGATGTCGGAAAACTTGTCAAAGCCTCTTTCATCCGAGCGGCGCATGTATTCGTTGGACAGGATGTATTGAAAATCATCAATGACGATTACCGGCCTGCTCGTCTTGTTCATCGCGTTGATGATTTGCGGCGAGCCGTCGGAGACAAAGACATTGCCGCGCTCCGCTATCGGCTTCCAGTCCGCCTGAAAGGGCAAGGGCTTTCTGATTGCCTGAATCAGCAAGGTGTCCTGTGGGTCAAGGTTACGAAGACTAGCGGATTTGCCCGTCCCGCTCTCGCCCAAAATCATGATTCCATAACTCATGGGATTCTCCTTTTCTCAAAATTCATTAAAAATCTCATCGTCTTTCAATTTTTTCCAATAACTCAACATTTCATGTAATGAGGCGTTACCGCTTTCGCCCTTATAGTCGCTGAAGCACAAGAATGTTGTGTCGTAGCCCATGTCATCTCCCGCCGGGCTGAAAGCCCAGAGAGATTTGTTATTCAGCAACACATCTACTTGGTCAGCTTCAATGTGAGTTAAAAGATGTTGAAGACAGATCACGATTTGCTTCTTGATGGAAGCGGCTGTCTCTCTTCTTGATACGTAGCTCATTAGTTCCTCCGTATTCGTTGTGTTCGTTGGATTCGTCGCGCTCGTACTCTTCGTACTGTTCGCGTTCAAGTAGTTGTTGGTGCTGCCGCCAGTCCGCCCCGCTCATGTCAGTCTCCGGCGCAAGGTCGGCTTTCTGCGGAATGTCATGCCGCTCTTCCTCGCTTCGACGCGCAGCAGTTCCAGCCTCGCCTCCCAGTATTGGCGGGCAAGGTCGGCATTGATCGCCGCCTCTTGCGCCCTGGTGTGTTCGCGCTCCGCGCTCGCCAGATGCAAGGCGGTCAAGAAAATACGGGCGCGCATGATCGCGTCCTTCAGACGCAGGAATGCGTTTCTCATTTCAATCTCCTGTGATTGAGGTTGCAGGGGTATGTAGGGGCGTGTAGGGGCAAACCCGCGTGTCTGCCCATATCGGGCGACCAGCCGGTCGCTCCTACATGCGGTTACTCAAAAATTCGTTGGTCGACGTTCATGGCTTTCCTCCTGTTAGCATGGTTTAATCCCTAAATCACGTAGGGGCGTATGCCCGTGTCCCTCGTCAATGAACGCTTGCAGAATCTCCCGCTCCTTGCAGGAGGAGGGTATGACGAATCTGCCGTTCGTGAGGGCGCGTACAGGCGAATAACCCATCTCCGCCAGCATCTCGATGAATTCGCTTTCCGCCCGCGTGCTATAGGCGAACGGCCTGCCGTATGCTTTACCGTGCCATGCCTTGTATGCCTTGGTGCATTCAGATAACATAGGGCAGCGGGTGTCGTAGCTATCCGTGCATTTTTTCCGTCCGCATGGCGGGGCAGGCGGAGGTATATCACGCTTCAAGCTGTACCAGCGCACGTCGCCTTTTGGGTTCTCTCTCCTAGTCATTGAGTTCGGAAAATATGCTGGCGAGTTTTTCCGGCCTCACTTCGTATTGCCAGTACTGTGAGCCTTCCGTTTTCAGGTTTATCCGCCCGGATAACGCCGTTACAAAAGCCGCCGGAATGAGAAACAAGCGATAACCGGCAGACAATTCCTTATGACCGGGGTCTACGCAGAACACCGCGTAAAAATCAGGTTGCAGGGCTTTGTTTTTCGACGCCCGGAAAAGATACAGTCCGTCGGCATTGAGCGAGGAGTACTTCACATCCACCAGTATCCCGTAGACATCGAAATCGAAAGAAGGGCAATTGCCCTGTATGACGCCATTCGCGTACATGGCGTCAGGGACAAGTTTCATGAATTCCCGCTCCGCACTTGCGCCGCGCTCGCCGCCAAGCGTTCCCAATTTCATCCCGTCGGAAACACTAAGCAGTTTTTCCTTTTTCAGCCATAAATATGCGACATACGGCGGACATCCCGTCATTGAAACAGTTTCGTTGAAATTGACGGTCTTTTTGTATGCCTCGCATACGGCTTGTTTCGTGTATCGCTTCATCATTACCTCGCAATCCGCAGGGGCAGACTAATGGCGTCACCACGGGGAATCGAACCCACGCCTACCGCCTTGAAAGGGCGGTGTCCTAACCGCTAGACCATGATGACTATAGGGGTGACAGAGGCCGGACGTTACCCCGGCTGGCTGGCTATCAATTGGTCGACCGACATGTACAGTCTTCCAGCCCGTCTGTTTCTGACGACGTATTAGCGTCTACGCTCTCTCCATCATTGAAACCTTGCCTGTCTTTCCAGGCTGTCCGCCCGCTCTGGCGCGAGGTGGAACGGAGACTAAACGCCCGCAAGCTGCATGGGATAGGTCGCGTCGTTTTGCATAGACCGCGCTCTCCATGCTTACACGGCCTAATCTGCCTGAATCAGAAGTCAGAAGACAGATGTCAGAAATCAGGAACACCGCCCGTTAGTTAAGTTTTAGGCGCTTTCCTTAACCAAGCGAGGCGCGTAGTTAAGGAAATAACCAGTGATTACTGGCGGCGATTCCAATCAGGTAGAATCAAACTTCCACATCATCATCTACCCAAAAGGAATCGCCATGAAACTGAATCTTGACAAAGAAAAACTAGACATTCCCTGTCCTAGTCCGACATGCCGCAAGAAAATCAAGGAAACAATCGGTCGGCTTAAGAAAAACCCGAAGCTCGCCTGTAGCTGCGGGCAAGTCTTCATACTCAAAGCGGACGAGTTGCGAAGGTTTTTTGAGCATTTCGAGAAATCTCTGAGTAAAAACGGGGGGAAGACCGTCAAGCTCATCATCAAGTGATCGCAACGCCACTTCCATAGGGTCTGTGATAACCAAAACACACAACTCTCTGTTGTTCATGGACACTCCTGTTATTTCAAATTGGCGCGTACTTTCTGAAATAAGCGCGTCGCCTATTTCAGAAAATAACCAGTTTCGGCGGGGATTGGCGTCCCGCTCCCCGCCCCGGCATGGTTGCCGTATCTGTTTGCCGGTACAAGGGACGCTTCCGGCAAGCGTCAAAGGCAATACGCCCCGCTCGTGAGATTGCTTTGAGGAAAATCCTTGCCTTGCCTTGCCGTGCCAAGCCAAGCCGCGCCCCGCCTCGCCCAGCCCAGCCTAGCCTTGCCGCGTTAAATTTGTCGCTCATGCCGCCTTGCGGCGGTTGCGGTAAATTTTTTCGTTAATCGCCGCCTCAATCAGCGAAGCCAGATACTTCACTGGCAAAGCGTCAACCTCCTGGCTTTCTGTTCTTCCGCCGTTGGAAGAAACCTCCATGATTACGATTTCATCCGCGCCAATCGTTGCTATGTGATGACAATCGTCATACACGGAAATGTCCAACTCAAGATTTATCTTCATGCTGCGCCTCCGTTGTTAAGTGTGCATCCCAAATCGCTCTGCCTGGTTTTTAGCGCGTGACACGCCACAGATTCACCCCGCCTACCAGGGCAAAACGCTTTGGGTTGCCGCCTCGTTTAGAGGCGGGTGCTGCATCCGTCTTGTCGCGTCCCGTGCCTTCCGGGCTGGCGTGTGGTCAGCAGTTGAACTGTCAAGGATTCCTTGATAGTTGAGTTGTCAAGCAATCCTTGACAACTACCGCGTCTCCCCACATAAAGAACATGGCCTTCTGGCCTGTCAGGGCTTACGCCCCTGTGTTTGGGGCTTTCACCCCCGTAACCCCGGCTACTTGCCCCGCGCCTTCGCGCATACGGCTTTTCGCCCCCCGCGCCGGTGAGTCTCCCGGCTTATCTCGCTTCGCTACGGCTCGCTCTCGTCGTCGCGTGGCGGAGTGGGTATGGGCGTATATTAACACAACGTGAATAATTGTCAATAGCAGAATGTAAATTTTTTGCTATACTTCTCCCCGACGCCACAACTCGCAGGCGGGGCGGGCGCAAAAAAGCCCGCCGCAAGGCAGGCCACACACAGGAAAAGCAAGATGGATAATGAAACGATCTACACGGCAGTAGCGGCAGTTGTGCTGGTGGTTATGCTATTGGTAACCATTTTCATGGTTTACCAAATGGATAGATCGCGCCTCTAACTGCAAATTCTAAACTCATATCAAACAGGTTGTCATTTGCAAAATTTGGGTTTTCGTGTCGCAAACGGATAGCTGTCTCAACAAACCCTCTATAAGTTGGCTCGCCCTCACATACCTGTTCCCACATTTCGTCAAACAAAGCGCGAAAACGCTCTTTTTCTGATTCGGATGTAATAAGCGTGCCACGGGCATTATCAAAATGCACATCGGCCTTCCCACCGGCTATAAACCGAACATAACCTGAATAGCTGCCGGAATTTTCCTTAATGTTTACTTCACCGCAAAGCCTGGTTTGATTTCTAAACTGTGCGCTGCCTGGGTTTGGAATAACACCAATAACTCTTTCAGTTGCTACTTCCCTTTGTTTTTTTTCAAGTTCTTTCATAAAAGAGGAAGTCTCAATTTCGATTAAAGATTCTTTAGTTTCAGGCGCGTCGCCCCTGCAAGCAGACAGCGCCAGAAGCGCAAACAACGCGAATAGAGAAAGAATGGTGAGTTTCATTTTATCGTTCCTTTAACGCGCTCACAAAGTGATCCTCAGAAATTATCGCTGGCATACCGGTATCTCGCCGTTTAACAACTGCCGCCTCGATTTTGTTCCCGTAGGAACCTTGCCTCCACCCTGCATTACCCTGATTTCCAATAACGAGGAAATCCAAATTGCTTGACACTGACTTAGATCCGGCAGCCTTGCCGCCCAGGCTAACTACCATTTGCTCACACTGCTCCCGTGTTCCGTAGTCAAATTTTCCGGTGAACATGAATGTACACCCCTCAAACGTCACCGGCGGTTGCGGTATGTCAAACGGAGAGTTTTCTTCAAGAATTTCAGCCGCGACTTCCTCATGATAGCGGCGTACTGCGGCTCGTGAGTCTTCTTTGAGAGTATCAGCCGCAACTTCCTTGCGATGGCGGCGTACCGCGGCTCGATAGTCAAAGTCTGACGGAACATCCACACGCCAAAGAGATACAGGGTCAACAGGAACAGGGTCTGCTGATTCTCCAGTTACATCACCGGTTATGAATATGTAGCGACGCCAAAGCTCTTCGTTTCCTTGTAACTTCATAATCTTGGCAATTTCCCAGCCAGCGGCTCCCTGTGACCAGGCAGAAGTTGCCGGAACGCCAAAGAATTTAAGTAGCTTCAATTGTCTGTTACTTGCCTTTATCATTATTCTCTCCCTTACGCCATTCTTTCGGCAATATGAAGTCTTTTGCCCATAAACCTAATTCGTTTACACGAGCGAATTCTTCATCTTGAACGTAGTCTTTTGAATACTCCCGGTACGCGACTGCCCAGCCGTGACGAACCATCAATGCCGCTATATCTCCGGCCTTGGTCATGCAAATTGCCACGCTGCGCCCCCATCTGTCCTTGGAGCGTTCGTTACAGGTAAGCCTTTCACCTGTGAGAAGGTAAGCAAGGTGTTGTTTTGATGCCTCGCCGCAATCGAAACTCTCTCCGTTTTTCGTGCATGGCTGGCCTTTCTCCGGGGCATCTATTCCATATAAACGAATGCGGCGACCATCAACATCAAGCGTGTCGCCATCAACAATGTTGATTTGTTGCATGACATCTGCCTGTTCGCTATCAACATGCCCGCGCTCGGTTGTCTCCGCTACAATTATTCCCACAGCGACAAAACACACGAACAAAAAGACTTTGCCAATGTTGTTCGTGAGAACCGTTATTTTCGCCTTCTTGAAGGGACTACGGTACGCCTTCGGCAATTTGACCGATTTTGTGAGGTTCGTATTCATTAGATAAACGCTTTCATCATATCTCCTCGCTTTGTTTATAGACTATCCGCCCGATGATCTGCGTGTCTTCCGTAAATAGCTTTGGAGCGTAGCGAATCTGGTCTGCGTTGTCCGAGGCGAGCCACCATTGACCCTTGTCTCGCCGCAACCGCTTGATGACATCCTCGCCTTCGTACTTGACGGCAAACACCTTGCCATCCTTCGGCTCAGTATTGTTTTGGTCGATCACGACAAGGTCGCCACTCCACAAACCTTGCTCCATACTACTGCCCTTTACGTTTATGGCTATCAGCCTGTCCGCCTTCAGGCCGCGTTTTCGCAACCAGTCACGCCGAAAGAAGATTGGTGGCCCGTCTTCCGGTATCAGCTCAATAACATCCCCCTCAATACCTGCGCTAAATGTAATCTTGACCCGACGCACCGGCGCAAGGTCGGGGTGAGATTCAAGATCAATTGGTTCCACTTCAGAATGATCTACGTCAAGCCAGTACTTTGGCTTGTCGAAACTATCCTCAATCTTTCTGGCGGTACCGTTCAACATGCCACGACGTTTGCCGGTTTTGGTGTCACGAACGCCACTCCTCGTATTTGACCATCGAGGCTGTGACCAGTCAACACGCTCGGCAGCAGCAGTAGCCCCGCCCGCCTCTTGTTCGAGGATGAGCATATTTTCACGGCGGATGTCATCAATGTCTTTCATGACAATCATTAAATAACAAGTTGTTAAGTTTGGGAATGTTCATTTTGTTATTGCAAACTCATTCACGCTGTGTTAATGTTCGCTCATGAACCTAAAAGCCTTCATCAACCAACAGCGCGGCAGCGCGGCAAGTCTTAGCCGGGAACTCGGAATCAATCCTGTTCTCATTTCGTATTGGTCGAGTGGTTCTCGCCCTGTTCCCGCCGAACGCTGCCCGTCAATCGAGCGTGCGACCGGCGGTCTTGTGCGCTGCGAAGACCTGCGCCCTGATGTCGAGTGGTGCGTCCTGCGTAACGCCCGCGCCCATGAGCGCGATTCGGCGCATCTGGAAGGAGAGGCGGCGTGAGCCTTCCCAAAAAATCCGTGCATGTGCGTCTCTCCGACGAGATGCACGACAGGCTTTCCGCCCTCTCCGGTCTGCAAAATGACGATATGGCCGAACATGCCGCCTTCCTCCTCGAAAAAATGATCGTCGCCGAATGGCATGTGGTCATGATGCAGGCAAAAGCATTTTCCCGCCTGGGATTAACAGGGAACCAAAGGGAGCAGGAGGGATTATGAACCAGGAATCAGTTGTTAGTGGTCAGGGGTCACTTTCCGCCCAGATCGGCATGGCGATAATGGAAACCATTATCGAAAAATATCGTCCGTCAAACGGCACGGAAGGCTCCAACTTCATGGAGCACTGGTGTTTCCGATGCCAGTGCGATAAGCCGGAAGACGAAGAGCATTGTCCGATCCTCGGCAAAACGCTTTTCTTGTCGCTTGACGACCCTAAATACCCTGTTGAATGGCGTTTTGACCAGTTCGGCATACCCTGCTGCACGGCATTCATACTGGAAGGCAACGCTCTTCCCCCGCCACGCTGTGCCTCAACCGGCGACCTGTTCGCGGAGACAACGTGAATGAGCTGGCTTTATTCGCGGGCGCTGGCGGCGGAATACTCGGCGGCTTGTTGCTCGGCTGGCGCACTGTCTGCGCCGTCGAGCGCGACCCCTACGCCGCAGGCGTACTCGTATCAAGGCAAAATGACGGGATTCTCCCGCCTTTCCCGATTTGGGATGACGTCAGAACCTTTGACGGAAGACGATGGCGAGGCATTGTTGACGTGGTATCTGGCGGCTTCCCGTGTCAGGACATATCCGCGGCCGGAACCGGAGCCGGAATTGACGGCGAGCAATCCGGCCTCTGGCGGGAAATGGCAAGAATCGTCGGTGAGGTACGACCTCGTTTCGTGTTCGTGGAAAACTCACCAATGCTTGTTCGACGAGGACTTGCCCGAATCCTCGGTGATCTTGCCGCGCTGGGGTTTGATGCACGGTGGACTTGTCTATCAGCCGCGGAATGCGGAGCGCCGCACATCCGCGACCGGCTCTGGCTACTGGCCTACCGCAACGACATGCGGCGTAGACAACGGCAGCAACAGCCGGAAGGCGGCGCAAGCGCGGGGCATGTGGCCGACACCAATGGCGAGCGACGCGAAAAGTCCAGGGGATACGAAGAAGCACAAGAAACTTTCCAACGCGGTACGCCGGTTCCCGACTCCGACGGCGACGATGGCGAAGGGCTGGAGCAAGAATCTCAATCGGGCGGACAAGAACGACCGCCTGGATTACACAATAGAGAGGAAATCCTCAAAAGCTGGCAAGACTGGCCGCCTGAATCCGACGTGGACAGAGTGGTTGATCGGCTGGCCGGAAGAATGGACAGACTTAAAGCCATTGGCAATGGACAGGTTCCACGAGTGGCGGCGGCGGCATGGGAGATGTTGAGGCCATGAAGCTGCTCCGTGTTTTCCCGCGCCGGACAAAGGCAACGCCTGATGATGGCCTGTGCCGCCCGCCCGACCTTTTCGACGAGGCTGATGAAGTGCATATTTCCGTCGCTTTTGCTTACGACATCCCGAAAGCGGAAAATCTTGCAGAACAATGGCGACATGTTGCGCCCGTGAAACTTGGCGGCCCGGCATACGGCGATGCCGCGCTTGAATTTGTCCCCGGACGCTACCTGAAACACGGCTACACCATTACCTCGCGTGGATGCCCACGACGCTGCTGGTTCTGTAATGCTTGGAAAACACACCCGCAGGCAACCCCGATCTCGAACATCGCCGACGGATGGAATGTGCTTGATGACAATTTATTAGCCTGTCCGCGTAGCCACGTAGAGGCTGTTTTTGCAATGCTTGCGCGGCAAAAACAGCGGGTAGCCTTTACCGGCGGGCTTGAAGCCATATCCTTAAAAGACTATCACGTCGACTTGCTGGCGAGCTTGAAACCAAAGCCGAAATGCTTTTTCGCCTTTGACCCCGGCGATTCGCTCGAGCCGCTCGCAGATGCCATGAAGCGATTGCTTGACGCCGGATTCACAAAGGCGAGTTGTTGCCTGAAATGCTATGTACTTATCGGATACCCGAAAGACACACTTGCCGATGCGGAAACCCGTCTCAAGCAAGTTTTAAGGCTTGGCTACACACCAATGGCAATGCTCTGGCGATCGGCGAGGGCGGCGCGTTATGCACCTGATGCCCGGTGGCGTCGCTTTCAGCGCGAGTGGGCGCGCCCGGCAATCATTCATGCCCGCCCCGAAAGAGCGGCGGCATTCACCATGCTGGCAAGAGGCGTGACATGACCGTGAAACGCTCCCCTCTTCGCTATCCCGCCGTGCAGGCAAAACGAAAAGCGAGGCTGTTATGAGCATTGACGCGACGAAATGGGCATGGGAATGCCAAGGTTTGACCATGACGCAAAAGCTCGTCCTTTTGTCCCTTGCCGACCGCGCCGGGGAAAATAACGAATGCTGGCCGTCAATCAAGCGTCTGATGAAAGACACCTGCTGCGGTCATCGGCAAACCATAATCAACGCCCTTAAAAGTCTTGAAGAATCAGGGTTTATCGCCACCCAAAAAGTACCGGGGAAAATCACCTGCTATCAGCTTACAGGCGTGAAAAACAGACACGCAACCAGTACCGGAAACGATACTAGTACCAGTACCAAAAGCGATACCAGTACCGGAAACGATACCAGTACCGGAATTGATGTCACCAGTACCGGAAGCGGTACTCGACCAGTACCGAAAGCGGTACTCGCCCCTAACTATGAACCTATCAGTGAACCTATCAGTGAACCGGTAAACCAAAAATCTTTTGCGCCGCTTGCAGCGTCGCCTGAAAAAAAACCGCCCCCTGACGATTCGCCTCTGGAGGCAAAACCGCCCCCGCCGCCTGACGCCGAAAGCCAAAAAGCCAACTCGCGCCCCGCGTCGAACCCTGACGCCTTGCTTGCCGACCTGCCGGAAGGCTTGCGGGCTGACTTCAAGCGACACCGAAAGGCAAAGCGAGGCGAGATAACCGAAACCGCCATTGCCGGAATACGCCGCGAAGCGGCAAAAGCCGGAATTTCCTTTGCCGACGCGGTGCGGTACAGCATCGAGAGCAACTGGCAAGGCTTCAAGGCGAATTGGTACCTGAACGCCAACGGTCATAACGCCCGCGCCTCGCCCTCCGGCGGCAAATCACCGGGACAAGTGACTTACGAAAACGGCTTGATAGCCATTGCAAAGCTGGAAGCCATGCAACAGGAGAAAAACGATGAACAACGAGGATAAAGCGCGGATTGTGAAAGCAATATCCGGCGCAGCGGAGTACTACGGCAAGCCGCTCTCCGACGGCGTGTTGATGCTCTACCTGCAAGGACTGGCGGGGTATCCGGCGGCGGATGTGGAGCGGGCGATCTATGCCCACATCCAGAACCCTGACACCGGGCAATTCATGCCGAAAATCGCCGACATCACCCGCGCCATCGGCGGCACAACGCAATCCGCCGCCGCTATCGCCTGGGGCAAAGTCCAACAAGCGGTCGCGCAAATCGGGATATACCGCTCAATCGCGTTTGACGATGCCTGCATCCACCTTGCCATTGCCGACATCGGCGGCTGGCAGGAAATCGGCAGGACGCCGGTCGTGGAATTGCCCTTTCTGCAAGCCCGATTCGAGAAGTCCTACCGCGCTTATGCCGCCCGCAGGCACGACCTGCCGCCGCATCCAGGGTATCTGGTCGGGATTTTTGAGGCCGATAACAATCTGCGCGGCTATCCGGTCGAGCCGCCCGTTCTGGTCGGCAATCCCGACCGGGCAAGGGCGGTTCTGGCCGCAGGCTCGAATGCGCCAAGGCTCACCATCACAGCCGGTCAAGCGGCGGCGGAAGCGATAGACAGGGCGCGTCTGCAAGCGATAGAGGCGGCCTGATGTGGAACTTGCAAACAGCGAATTCGCGGACGGCGGCTACACCTGGAGCCATGAATACCGGATGCTTTGCGAGGCTCGCGCCGTGCTGCGGATGCTCTTTGACGAGCGGAAGCCTTATCTTGAAAAAGCCGAAAAGCATCGCGGCAAACCGGCGATTGACGCTCTCAAAACCATCATCGCCAGCGAGTACAACCGAATAAAAGAGGAAAGAAGGAAAAGACAATGAGAATTGAACTATACGATGATGTCCTTGGTGAATCCGTCCTTGGCGATATACGCAAAACGTATATTGCCTTGTTGAAAGAGGAGATCAGAAAGGCATTGCTTGCCGATGAAAAAGTCACCACAGACAAGATTATCAACCTGTCCGCCGATATTATGGAATCAATCGTTATCGTTATCGTGAGGGCGGTTGCGGAAGGATTTGCGTACAAGGGAGAGAAAATGCTGCCGGAAAAAACGCGGGAGACCGGGCAATGAAACTCTCATTCACCGTCCCCGGCAATCCTTGCGGCAAGGGCAGGCCGCGCTTTGCCCGGAAGGGCAATCACATGACCGCCTACACCGACGACAAGGAGATATGAAATGAAGAGATGGACAGAAACCGACATTGCCTTTTTGCGTGAAAATTATTCGCAGAAAGGGAAGATGTTTTGCGCTGCGGCGCTCTGTCGCAGAGAGGCGTCTGTGCGCTGGATGGCTTCTGAGCTTGGTTTGAAGATGGACACGGATTCGCCATTTTTCAAAGAATGGCAACAACGGGCGGCGCAATCAAAAGTAGGAAAGAAACGCCCGGATCAAGCATTGGTTATGAAGCGTCTTCATGAAGAAGGAAAGCTCATAAAAACGCCTGAACAGTGTGCCGCCATGTCTCTAAGGTCAAAGGAATGGCACAGGACACATGAGCATCCGCGTGGGTTCATGTCTCATAAGCATTCTGATGACGCAAAGGTAAAAATCTCTCAATCCAGCAGAAAAAGCTGGATGGGAATGACTGACGAAAAAATCTCTGCAAGGACGTTAAAAATAATGAAAACAAGGTGGACAGCCGGGCGCTATGCCACAGAAAGAAAAAATGTCACATGGAAAGGAGGAAAGCGCAACATCGGCGGGAACGACATATATTTCCGCAGCAAATGGGAAGCAAACTATGCGCGGTATCTTGAATTTTTAAGATTGAATGGCGAGATACGCGCGTGGGCGCATGAACCGGATGTTTTTTGGTTTGAAGGAGTAAGGAGAGGGTGCGTTAGCTACCTTCCAGATTTTCGCGTGGATGAAAACGACGGCATAACTGTCTATCACGAAATCAAGGGATGGATGGACGCAAAGAGCCAAACCAAGCTGAAGCGCATGGCGCAATACTATCCTGACGTTCCGGTGATTGTCATCAGGAAACGCCAATACTCCGAGATTAAGCGCAAGGTTTCCGGGTTAATCGAAGGGTGGGAGGCATGAATGGCATTGTCTATCGAGACGACAAGCAGGTTGTAACGCTTGCCGTAATGAAAATCTACGCCGAAATGCCGCGCGTCGAGGTGGAGGTTTTAACCGATGACTGGGAGGAGGTTTTAGACAATGACTGAACGGCTAATAATATTGTCGCTTGCTTTCGGGTTTGCCGCGTGTGTTAGCTATGGCCTTGCACACGGCATTATAACAATGACTGAAATTCGCTTGGCTCTGATGTCTTGGATAGCCTGTATTGCAGCGGGCTGGTTCATGGGATGGCTCACGGTCTGGTTTGTGGAGAATATATTGTTACGGATATTAAGCAAACGAGATAGCGAAGACAAACCGGAAGAGGAGCGGCAATGAATTTTCTCTGCAATTTCTGTCTGTTGCTTGTCGCCTTGAAGCTCTTGGGCGTGATTGATTGGTCATGGCTTATCGTACTCATGCCGGTATGGTTACCGTTGCTTTTGCTTGTCGCCCTGGCTTTGTGGGTCGGCGGCTACGAGCTTAGGCAAGGAAAGCAATGATGGAAGCTCTCTGCCTTAAAACCCCTTCCGGCTCTCTCGCGCCCGCTGACGAAGCGGCGCGGGAGTTTATCGCCAAACTGAAGACAATGGAGACCGTGCGCGTAGAGATCAAGCGGGTACGCAATCTCAAATTTCATAAAAAGATGTTCGCGTTGTTCAAGCTGGCCTTTGACGCATGGGAGCCGGAAGGCGTAGGCAATGAGTATAAGGGGCAAATCATCGCCAAGGATTTTGAAAGATTCAGAAAGGACATCATCATCGTCGCTGGTTTTTACAAAACGACCGTCAATCTGCGCGGCGAAGTGCGCTATGAGGCGGAAAGCCTGTCGTTTGGGAGCATGTCGGAAACTCGCTTCGGGGAAGTATTCAAGGCCGTGCTTAATGTCGTATGGGAGCGAATCCTGAAACTGCAAGGCTATCAGGATACAGCGCACGTAGAACGAATCATCGAAGAACTTTTGCGGTTTGAGGGATAAATATGAATGAATCGCCGCTGTTCAAATCCGTTCATCATGCCCTGACCTTCGCGTACAACTTTGAAGGCCAGCCGGAGCGTCCGCTGATGAATCGCATGGGAAAGGGATCAGAGCCTGGTATCGGCCTTGGCGGATTGGACGGCGCGGCGCAGGCAGGGTTCATCCGCGCCGAGGTAGAACAATTGGGGACGTTGGCAGAGGCAATCATCATAGCCCGCTTTGCTCCGCACACGCTCCCAGGGCTTGACGGCTCCTGCAGGCGGAAAAATCCATTATGGCGCGTCGCCATATCCGTAATCGCCGATCGCGCCAGAACATCCGTCCTCGCCGGGTGCGATACAACGAGCGAAACGCGCCTTGCATATGTGAAACTTCTGTACGCGCATCAAAACGAGCGGGTCAATCTGAAAAAAATAGCGGAGCGGTCTGGAATACACCGGAACACCGCGCAAAGCCATGCCCGCCGTGTGCGCGAGTGGCTTATGGGGACAAAAGGCAGAGGCTGGATAGCCGGAATTGAGGACAAGGCGATGAATACCATTTATGATAAACTTGTAAATCGTGGTCTGTGCGAGCCATGAATACCAAAGAACTCAAGCTCTCTGGAGAAATAATAGAATGGAACAAGAAGAGAAAGAATGGGAAAAAGCTGTTAACGAGGGTCAGACCGAGGATTTATCCCATACCGAGGATTTATCCAATACTTGACGAACCAGAAGATTACGACAGGATTGAAGATTTAAGAACAATTCTGTTTTTGTTACAATTTAGTTCTTGACGCGTTGTGCTTTTTGGGCTAGAATAATGCCCAATTTCGCTATTCTCATAAGTGCGCCCAAAATTCGGCGACATGGGAAAAACCTTTCACAGCCCGCCGTCTGGTGGGCTTTTTTGCTATGACAGCGCCGGAAATCAAGCTGGTCAATCTTGACCAAATCACGCCATATCAGAAAAACGCGCGAACTCATGACGAGACGCAAATCGTTCAGATAGCTAACAGTATTGATGCTTTTGGCATGGTGGGCGCAATTATCATCAGAAACGGGGTAATTGCCAAAGGACATGGGACTGTTCTTGCCGTGAAAAAATTGTACGAGAGCGGCAAAAAGATATTTCCGCCTCCAGGCTCAAAATCAGCAGAGCCGTATCCAGATGGCACGATACCGGTAATAGACGCTTCTGGATGGTCAAACGAGCAGTTCAAAGCCTATGTCATCGCGGACAACAAAATAGCCGAGAATGCCGGTTGGGACATTGACATTTTGACTTTGGAACTGGAAGAACTTGACGACAGCGGATTTGACCTTGACCTGATCGGATGGAACGCTGACGAAATAGCGGCGCTTCTTGACGGCTCCGAAGATCACGAAGTAAAAGAAATTCACACGGGAAAGGTTCTGGATAGGTTCTGGATTTCAATCAGAGGGCAGCTACCTCAACAGGCGGAAGTCCTGCGCCGGTTACAGGAAGCAATGGCAGACCTGCCTGTAGATGTCGAGCTAGGAACGGTAGCAGACGATGGGATGGGCTAAAACAATAGGCAAAAAAAAAGTAAATAATCATTTACTGTCAAAAGCCTCGAAAAAAGAGCTTAGAAGGCTCGTCCTGGAAAAAATAGGGAACGCTCGCGTCTTTGATGCGTTCGCAGGTTCAGGACAAATGTATAAAGCCGTGTGGAGCAAAGCAGACTATTACGTAGGGTGCGACCTAAAATGGTATAAGGACAAACGGTTAGCGTTTGTAGCTGACAACAGGCGGGTAATGCGGGCGATAGACTTAAATGATTTTAACATATTTGACCTCGATGCGTATGGCTCGCCGTGGGAGCAAGTCCTTATTCTTGCGGCCAGGCGACAAATATCACAGGGAGAAATGTTCGGCTTGATACTGACGGACGGAAGCAACCTAAACCTACGATTAGGCGGCATGCCAAAAGCCTTGCAGCAAGTCACTGGATTTACAAAACCAACGGCGGGCGGTGGGAAAATGCAGGACGAAATTTTAGACCGAGCCGTTTTACGAACGGCTCAGTTATTAAATTGCGACCTGTTGCATCGCTTCGAGGCAAAAGGAAAATCAGGCGCAAAGGTCAAATACATCGGCCTGATTTTTTAGGGCAGGTAGAACAGGATATTCTTTCACATACTGCCCATCAAGCAATGATCCCCCCTTCCCGCGTGGGTCATGCTGCGCCACAAACTTATTGGCGCTCACGCCAGCGGGAGCCAGGGAAACGAGAGGATTGTTCGTCCAGTGTCCCCATTGCTTAAAGAAGCGAGCGACCTCTTGCTCAACGGCTTGATCGTCAATACGCTTAACCCATTCGTACTTACATGGCCGACGAACGACACCTGATTCGCCGCCAGTGATAACCCAATGAATGCCGGTCAGGTCAAGCTCGCCGCAATCGTCAAGCAAAGGTTCAAAACTAATAAACCGCATTGAAGCAGGAATGCGGCGCAAGGTATCAATCCTGCCTTTTGTTTTTCCGCTCTCTACAGTAACACCGAACCAAAAGTTATCAGGGAATCGGAAATTTGGTCTACGCTCAAGGAACTTGATGGCTTCGTCAGGGCGCTTTGTCAAAACCTGAAAGACAAGGTCGGGATTCTTCCGCATGACCTCGATAGCCTCGATGCGCCACTCATCCAACGCAACAGGATGCCAAAAGTCTGACATCGAGTTCACGAAAACCATATCGCCGCGCGGCAACGAAAACGGTTTTCTCATGGTGGCGTCAGATGCGCGAGCCAGCTTCCCTGTCCAAACAATACGACCATTCACTTTTTCAGTAAGGCCAATGTAATGCGCGGCAGATTTGAAACTTTCAATTCGCGCTGCTTGCCACATGGCGTAACAGTTCTTGCATCCTTCTGACTTGATGCTACATCCGACAAAAGGATTCCACGTGTGTTCTGTCCATTCAATTTGGGTTGAGCGAGACATGACAATTCCTTTCATAAATAAAATATATTATACATTGTTTTGAGAAAAAAATCAACAAAAACAACGAGTTATATAATTTTTATGTCGCAAAAAGGAAGAAAGAGCGGCTGTCGGAGTGCTACGAACACCCCGACAGCCACCGCAAAACGCAGACACAGCCTGCGAGTCTTGGCCTAAGGCTCTCCCACCACGCGCGTGGTAGCGCGAGGGTACATCAGATCGGAACTCGCATGAAAGAAATACGTTGCGGCCAGTGCAATAAAAAGTTGGCCGAAGCAATTTTTATCGAATTGAAAATCAAATGTCCGCGCTGCGGTACATTTAACAGCTTGAGCGCCAGGAGCGCCGTGCATGAGCGCCACCAGAGCGTCGAACAATCGACAATCTGCCATGACGCTCATGCACACCCCACAGATCAAGGTTCAGCTTCTTGAGGCTATAGCCCCATACGCTTGCAACCCGAAGCAACACGACGAGGAGCAAATCGGAAAGCTGGTCGCCAGCCTGCGCGAGTTCGGCTGGACATTCCCCGTACTGACCGACGAAACCGGCGAGATCATCGCCGGGCATTGTCGCTTGTTGGCGGCGCAGCGTATCCTCAAAAACGGATGGACGATTCACGATTGGCCGGACATCAAAACCGCGCCGGTATTGGAAAAGCATGGCCTGACCGAAAGTCAGAAGCGAGCCTATCGCATCCTTGACAACCGCGTTGCCGAGGATTCCGAATGGAACGATGAATTGCTATCGCTAGAGCTGGCAAAACTGGCCGATATGGACTTTGACCAGGTTCTCACCGGATTCAGCGCCGAGGAAATCGAGGCTATCACCAAAGGCATAGCGGCAGAGACTGAAAGCGAAAAACGCGAGAGCGGCGGACGCGCTCTGGCAGATAGATTCATGGTGGCTCCGTTCTCAATACTTGATGCTCGTCGCGGCTGGTGGGCAGAAAGAAAAAAGGCATGGCTGGACATTGGTCTTTCATCTGAAACAGGCCGCGACAACCTGCTCGCTTTCTCCGCATCGTCACAGCCGCCCTCGGTCTATCAGGCCAAGAACGAGTATGAGGCCAGGATCGGACACAAGGTAACGTGGAAAGAATTTCTGACGGCTAACCCTGACCTGAACATCCAATCTGGCACAAGCATCTTTGACCCGGTGCTGTGCGAACTGGCATATAGATGGTTCTGTCCGCCGGGCGGTCTGGTAATTGACCCATTCGCTGGCGGCTCGGTTCGAGGCATTGTCGCCGCCAAGACAGGCCGCCAGTACATCGGGTGCGACATCCGCCAGGAGCAGGTAGAGGCAAATCGTAACCAATGGGCGGAAATAGGCAACGACGAACCAGCCCCTGTCTGGCATTGCGGCGATAGCAAGGCTATTCACCAACATTGTGCCGGAGTAGAGGCTGACTTCCTGTTCTCATGCCCGCCCTATGCTGATTTAGAGGTTTACTCCGACAATCCGGCGGACATCTCCACCATGCGATACCCGGAGTTCATCGCTGCGTATAGGGAGATTATCGCTCGCTCTGTATCGCTCCTCAAAAATGACAGGTTCGCCTGTTTCGTTGTGGGAGATGTGCGAGACAGAAACGGTTTATATCGCGCCTTCGTGCCTGACACCATAACGGCCTTTCGTGATGCAGGTATGAATTTATATAACGACGCTATCTTGATAACACAGGCTGGATCACTTGCTATCCGCGTAGGTAAGCAGTTCTCTACATCACGCAAGCTCGGAAAGACACATCAGAATGTTCTGGTATTCGTCAAGGGCAATCCACGCGCGGCAACCGAAGCCTGCGGGGATGTCGAGATAGACGACGACCTGTTTGTCGAAAAGCTTGATTAATTTGCCCGCAACGCCGGGGGCCCCTGGGCTTTTAAAAGAAGGAGGGTAGTTGTTACCCTCGAAATTTTACTAGTTTTTGGGATTTTCTATGGTTTCGTTTCGTTTGATAGGTTGAATTTATGAATACTGTTCCGGTCGCGATAGTCGCAAAGATGCTTGACCTGGACGACAGGCGCGTTCAGCAGCTTGCGAAAGAAGGAATTATCCCGAAGCCCAGGAATCGAGGGGAGTACAACCTTCTGGCGTGTACGGTTGCCTATATCAAGTACCTTCGCAGCAGGATTGATGGCGGTTCTGGTGATTACATAACCGAGAAAACCAAACTGACCCGGACGCAGACGGAGAAGGCGCAAATTGAGATTGACAGGCTACGCGGAGTCCTGGTTACGGTTGCCGCTGCCGAGCGTGGCTGGTCGGCTTTGGTCGGAGCGTTTCGGGCAAAGATGCTGACCGTGCCATACCGCGCCGCGCTGGAATCGGCAGGTAAATCTGAAAAGGAAATAGAGCAGATATTAACCGACATGATTTATGAGGCTTTGGCGGAATTATCCAATTGGAAACCAGATGAAGAAGATGCAGACATTGACGGAAACATTGATACGGGTAGCGAGGATAGCGGCTCCGCCTCCGAGGATGACGCTTAGCCAATGGGCGGACGAAAGGCTTTATCTATCGCCGGAAGATAGCGCCGAGTACGGCAAGTACAGGTCGGCTCGCGCTCCGTATCAACGTGGCGTCATGGACGCGTTCAATGAGGGCGCGGTCGAGATAGTAGTCATGTCGTCGGCGCAGATGTTCAAGACATTGATAGCCAAGGCGATGATTGGCTACCACATAGACCTTGATCCGGCTCCGTTGTTGCTCGTACAGCCCACGGTCGAGATGGCGGAGACGTTTTCCAAGGATCGCCTGGCTCCGATGATTCGGGATACGCCGGTACTGCAAGGCAAGGTTCGAGACGCGAAAAGCCGCGATTCAGGCAATACGATTCTGAAAAAGAGCTTTCCGGGCGGGCATATTACGATGATTGGCGCGAATGCTCCCGCGCCGCTGGCGATGCGGCCTATCCGTATCGTGATATGCGATGAGGTGGATCGTTATCCGCCTTCTGCCGGAACGGAAGGCGACCCTATCAATCTCGCCCGCAAACGGACTATCACCTACCGCAACAAGCGGCGAGTCGTGTTGTTGTCCACACCGACAATCAAGGGCATCAGCCGGATTGAGCGGGCGTGGAATCAGTCTGATCAGCGGCGGTTTCACGTGCCGTGTCCGCATTGCGGTCATGAACATGTTTTGAAATGGGAAAACATTTCAATCATTGATGAAAAGCCGGAGACGGCCTGCATGGCTTGTCCTGAATGCGGGGCGTTGATTAACAACTCCGACAAGATGGGGATGCTGGTGGCGGGACGATGGGTAGCGGAAAACCCGGAAAGTCCGATTCCAGGCTTTCATATCAACGAGCTTTATTCGCCGTGGCGCTCATTTGCCGATGTAGCCGCTGATTTCTACGCTGCCAGAGGCAACCCGGAAGAGGAAAAGACCTGGTGGAATACCTCGATGGGCGAGCCGTTTGAAGTGACCGGCGAGCGGGCGAATCCCGAAACTCTGGCGGATCGGCGCGAGAATTACGACGCTGTTACGGTTCCGTCCGGCGTTGTTGTAGTTACCGCTGGCCTGGACGTGCAGAACGACAGACTGGAGATTGAGTTTGTCGGCTGGGGTGTGGGCGAGGAATCATGGGGTATTGAATATGTCGTGTTGAACGGCAATCCCGCCGAGGCGGAGATGTGGCAGAGGTTAGATGCCTTACTCATATCCGCCCGCTTTGTTACCGAGGATGGGCGGACGCTTCGCGTCGGCGCGTGTTGCATTGATAGCGGCGGGCATCACGTTCAACAGGTTTATGAATTTGCCACGCCGCGCGCCGCCCGCAATGTCTGGGCGATCAAAGGCATGTGGGGGGCGCGTCCGGTGTGGCCTAAGCGAGTGGCGAGGTCGAAGAAATACCGAGGCCATATAGTCAGGGTTATTGGCGTGGATACCGCCAAGGATACGATTTATGCAAGGTTACTACTGGCGGAAGGCAGTCCCGGCTATTGCCATTTTGCAATCTCATATGATGAAAACTGGTTTGTACAGGCGACAAGCGAGAAGCGGATAACCAAGCCAGACAAGCGCGGCAATGAAGTACGGACGTGGATAAAGCCATCCGGCGCGCGAAACGAGGCTTTGGACTGCCGCGTTTATGCCTATGCGGCGTTACAAGGCTTGAAGATAGAGCGGCGGTTGGCGCTGGCTTCGCGCCGAGCAGTTGAGCTTCCCGAAGAGGCGGAGACGCTCCCGCTCGTTGTGCCGCTGGAGCAGGCGCCGAAACCAGTACCCAAATCACAAGGCCGGGTGAGGCGCGTTGCTTCATCCACCTACATGCGGCGCAGAGGATAAACAATGGCATGGACACAAGACGACCTTGATCGGATTGAGCAGGCGATTTCCAGGAATGAACTGGAAGTTCGCTATGCCGACCGGATGATTCGGTATCGGTCAATGGACGAGTTAATCAAGGCGCGGCAGATGATGTTGGTTGACTTGCATCGTCCCCGCCGCCGTATCGTGCGCTGCCACCACGCCGGAAAGGGATTCTGATGTTCGGGTATTTGGCAAGGCTCGAAAACAGATTGATGCGTTCTATCTTTGCGCCAAAACGCCCCAAAGCCAATTACGAAGGCGCGGGCGCGGGCAGACGCTCTCGTTCATGGAGAGTTGGCGGCGGCGGCCCTGATTCGCTGGGCGATTTGGGCAGTCTCATCAACCGCTCGCGGGCGGCGGTTCGCAATGATCCATATGGCGCGTCGGTCATTAACGGCCTGGTGTCCAATACCATTGGCACGGGCATCACTCCAAAGCCCATGCACGAGGATGAAAATATCCGCAAGGCGTTACTTCTCTTGTGGGATGACTGGGCGGACGAGGCGGATGTTGATGGACGGACGGACTTCTACGGACTGCAAGCGTTGATAGCTCGCGCGGTCTATACCGATGGGGAATGCTTTGTTCGCGTCTGTCCCGTGGATGCCAAACAGGGCGCGGCGGTTCCGTTGCAGTTGCAGGTTTTGGAAGCGGAATTCGTGCCGAGGAACGAGAACAGAACGCTTGCCGACGGTCACTATATCCGCGCCGGAATCGAGTTTGACGCAAAACATAGGCGCATTGCTTACTGGGTATATCGCTCCCACCCCGGCGACATTACGCCGGGCTTGACGCATAACGTTCCGGTTCGGGTCAAGGCCGAGGAGATTTTGCACATCTACGAGCCGCTGCGACCCGGACAGACGCGGGGAGTGCCGACGCTTGCGCCGGTTTTAACCCGGATGAAAACGCTGGATGATTTTGACGACGCGGTGCTGTTTCGACAGCAGGTCGCCAATCTGTTTGCCGGATTCATCAGGAAGCCCGCGCCGGAAGAGCCGGGTTTTGACCCTCTGGCCGGAGAGCCTGTTAAGCCGGACGCCGACGGCCACACGCCGATGGTGGGGCTTGAGCCGGGTTCAATGCAGGAGCTTTTGCCGGGGGAAGAAGTCGAGTTTTCCGATCCGCCGGATGCCGGTAATTCGTACTCCGATTTCATGCGACAGCAGTTGCTGGCGATTGCCGCCGGAGCGGGCATTCCGTTTGAAGTCCTGACCGGCGATATGCGCGAGGTCAATGACCGGGTGATTCGGGTAGTCCTGAATGAGTTTCGCCGCAAGATTGAACAGCGGCAATGGAATGTCTTTATCCACCAGTTATGTCGTCCGGTACGCGCCGCATGGCTTGACATGGCCGTTCTGTCCGGCGCGATAGCGTTACCGGATTATGTGGCTAATCGCCGCGTCTATCTGCGGACGCGCTGGGTTCCGCAGGGCTTTGCCTACATTCATCCGGTGCAGGACGTACAGGCGCAGCGGATGGCGATTCAGGCCGGTATCACGTCGCGCAGCGAATCTGTGCTTAAACAGGGCTACGACGCGGAAATGATAGACGCGGAGCAGCACGAGGACAACAGCCGCGCCGACCGGCTTGGCCTGGCCTATACCAGCGACGGGCGGCAAGAGATTAACAAGCGAGGGCGGGTGTCGGATGACATCGCGCCGTCCAACATCCACAAGGAGGAATCATGATGGAATCAAGGTCTGGCGGACACGCCCGCAGTTGGTATCGCATAGCCGCAAAAGCCGCGGGCAAAAATGAAATAGAGGTGATGATCTACGACGACATCGGCCTCTGGGGTATCACTGCCAAGCAGTTGATAGAAGACTTCAACGCTGTTGATGATGGCGAATCGCCGGTTGTGATTGCCATCAACAGTCCCGGCGGCGATCTCTTTGACGGCTTCGCTCTGAACGCATGGATAGACAGACTTGGCGCGCGCGGCACGGTACGCATAGACGGCATGGCCGCGTCCGCCGCAAGCGTTATAGCGGTCGGTGGGCATAAGGTCGTCATCTCGCAATCGGCGATGATGATGATCCACAACCCCTATACCTTTGCCTATGGCAATGCCGATGATTTGCGAAAGTCCGCCGACATGATGGACAAGGCTCGGGACGGAATCATCGCCGCTTATCGGCGTAAAGCCTCTGCCATTGATGAGGCCGCGTTAATCCAGATGCTTGATGATGAAACATGGATGTCGGCTGAAGAGGCGGTGTCTTTCGGTTTTGCCGACGCGATTGTTACATCGCCCGCTGTCAAGGCTTGTCTTGGCAAGTCCGGCATTTTTGCCCGCTTCAGACATCCGCCGCGGGCGCTTATCGAGTCTGGCGAGGCAGAGCCGCCGGTGGTTGAAGAGCCGCCTGCCCCTGTACCCACTCCCGACCCCGACCCCGTGCCTGCTCCCGCGCCTGACACGGCGGAAGTTGTAGCAAAAGCGGCGGTCTTGATTATCAAGACCTGTCATGCGGCGGGAATCCCTGAAATAGCCGAGGAAATCATCATGAACACGAAACTCACCGACGGCGAAGCCGTAGCGGCGGAAGCCGAGCGTATCAAGGCTATCCGCGACCTGTGCGTTCTGGCGCGTCTGCCGGAACTGGCGATTGAGTACGTCAAGGCGGGACTTTCCGCCGATGCTGCGCGCGCCCGCCTGACCGAGCGGATCGCCGAGGGCGTGAGCCGGATTGATAACAAGGAGCCGGAGAAAACGAAGGAACAGGCAACGAAGGAAGCCGTCGCCGATCAACTCAACCCAGACAAAATCTATACCGCCCGCAAGGGTAAGAAAGGAACCGAATCATGAACCAAATCCTGAAAGAAGGTCTTTACACCGCTGAATTTCTCCTCTCCGAGGGCAACGGTCAGATTTCCCGCGAGGGCGTGACTGTTGTCGCCGGGGACGCTCTTGAACCCGGCCAGGTGCTGGGCATCGAGACCGCCAGCGGCAAGTACGCGCCATATGGCAGCGGCGGCGGAGCCGACATAGCGGTCGGCATTCTCTACAGCGGCCTTCCCGCAAGCGCGGAAGAGCGTGACGGCGTGGCCGTCGTTCGTCTGGCCGAAGTCGCCGCCGCCCGTCTGACCGGGCTTGACGGCGCGGCGACCGCCGATCTCAAAACCCGCAACATTATTGTCCGATAAGGAGTTTCAAAATGCCCATTACCCTTGACATTTTTCGGGGCGACGCTTTCAGCATCGACACCCTGACCGCAGCGATCAACAATCCGCCGGAAGGCCAGATCATCCCGCCCTCGCCGGTGGATTTCGACGAGGAAGGCGTTACCACGCTCTCCGTCATGATTGAGCGCGAAGGCGATTCCCTCTCCCTTGTGCCCGCAACCGAGCGCGGCAGCCCCGGCGATGTGACCATCGGCGGCAAGCGCGACATGGTTCCGTTCGCGCTCCTGCATCTTCAGACCCGCGCCAATGTAATGGCGGACGAGGTTCAAGGGGTTCGCGCCTTCGGCTCGACGACGGAAACCCAGATGATCAGCGATCTCGTGAACAAGCGCCTCTTGAAGATGCGCTCACGGATTGACGCGACGCTGGCCTTCCATCGTTTCGGCGCTCTGACCGGAAAGATTTATGATGCCAACGGCGAAAATCTGCTGCTTGACCTGTTCCATCATTTCGGCATTACTCAACAGACCATGAGCCTTGCCCTTGGCGCGTCGGGAACGAATATCCAGCAGAAAATCCGGGATGTCAAACGGATTGTCGAGAACTCGCTTTCCGGCTCTGCCAACATCACCGGCTGGCGCGCGGTATGCGGACGTGGGTTTTACGACGCTTTCGTTTCTCACGCCAAGGTCGAGGAAGCCTTTAACCGCTGGAATGACGGCGCGTTCCTGCGCTCGTCCAACATGCACGGCTTCGAGTTTGGCGAAGTCTCCTGGAAGCCGTGGTACGGCAAGGTAGGCAATACGCTCTACATTGACCCGGATGTCGCGTACCTTGTGCCGGTCGGCATTCCCGGCCTGTTCATCTCCCGCTTCGGTCCCGCCGATTATATCGAGACGGTGAATACCCTTGGTCTGCCGTACTACGCCAAGCAGGAGGTCATGGATTTTGACAAGGGCATCATGCTTGAGGCTCAATCCAACCCGCTCAACATCTGCACCAAGCCCAGAGCCATCATCAAGCTGACGAAATAATGTCTTTTCGCGACCTTGTGTCCGGCATGGATGACGCGGTGTTTGGAGCATTGTCGGATGCCGCCGTCGTTGATGGGCGGGCGGTATCCGGCATGTTCAACGACCCGTATCTGTCCCCGATGCTCGGCGCTTTGAAGACCGACCTGCGGGAGCCGACCCTTGCCTTGCGAAGCAGGGACGCTTCCGGCATTCGTAATGGTTCTGTCGTCGAGATTGTCGAATCCGGCGGGCGTTACACGGTGACGAGCGTAGAGCGGGACGGGACGGGTATAACGACCCTTGTCCTGCGCCCGCAGACCATGCCGCCAGGACGCCTCCCGCTGGTTTATATTCCGTTTGTGCTCTCTGCCACGCTGGCGGATGCGTGGTTTTCCTACATGCGCGCTCTGTTTCCATGACTTCCATCACGGTGTCGTTTGACGCTAGGGAATTGATGGCGATTGCCGAAAACGCCCTGACCGACAGGCAGGTTGTCGACGCGATGAAAAAGACATTTCGCCGCGCCGGGGGCTGGATCAAAAGGCGGGTTGTCTCGGAACTGGCGAATGCCGGAATACCAAAGGAATCGCTGGCGAAAAGGGTTGTGGTGGATGTCACCGCTGCGGGAGATGGCCGTGTCTGGCTGGGCATGAACCCGATTCCGGCGCATGTTTTGGGAATTCCTGATCAAAACAGCTACGGCGCATACGTTAGCGGCAATGGGGTCACGTTTGTTTTTCCCGGCGCGTTTGTCATGCACAGACGCGGGCGGAGAATTTTTGAGCGCGTGACTTCCAGGCGCTATCCGATTGCCCTTGTGAAATACGAATGGGACGGAATCGGGAGACAGATTTTTACGGCGAATGCCGAAAAGATAACCGGACGCATTGTCCCGTTCCTGAAGAGCGAACTGGAAAAGGAAATGTTCAAAACCCTGAAGGGCAGATGAAATGGCGATATTGATTGAGCTTCACGCCGCGATACAGGAAGACTTGAAAAGGCGTTTTCCGAATGTCAATGTGCTGCCGTCCTATCCGAAGCTGTCCGACGGGATTGCTCCTCTTCCCGCCTTGATAGTCGAGTTCGTCAATCTGAGGGAAGGCGACAATTCCGGTCTTAACGGCGGTCGCACATTCATAGGAACGTTTCAGGCAAGGCTGCTGGCCGACCCGAACAACGCGAATGTCGAACACGTAGCGAGGGTATTGGCGCTTGAGATTGCCGAATTTGTGTCCGGCAATGACTGGAATCTGGCAGTAGGAGTTGGACGGCTTCCCGACAACTACATCGAGCGGGACAGAATGTGGGCGGAAGCCGATTCGTATGTGGTCTGGCTAATCGAATGGACGCACACGCTCTACCCATGTACATGTAGCTCGATTAACAAGGGCATCCCCGGCGCGGCGGTGGGCGCGGTGCGCTTTGACCTGGAGCAAGCCTTGACCGAGCGGGAACTGGCGCAGGCGCAGGCCAATCTTGATCTGCCCTGGAATTACGCTCTGCTTTTTAACGCTTTAATTTTGTAATTCAGTAGGAGAAACCAACCATGAGTACCAATGTACGCACCGAAATGGAGAGCTTGATCGCCACGGTTGCCGCAGCGATCAAGACCGACCGAGCCACGGTTGCCGCGTTATCCGCGACGGTAAGCGGTCTGGAAACCAGCGGCGGCGTCAGCCAATCCACCGTTGAGACGCTGATCTCGACGGCGATTGCCAATCTGGTGAATGGCGCGCCAGAGGCTCTGGATACCTTGAAAGAGATCGCGGACGAACTCGAAGGACAGAATTCCGCTGTTGACGCCATGCTGACCGCCATTGCCAACCGCGTATCCTTTGCCGACGTGCAATCCCTCACCAATCAGC
>Ga0099364_10000793_pt2 | contig 44305 bp, 35 predicted proteins | sample TergutTh196P3_FD_73070 | JGI IMG/M metagenome (GOLD analysis project Ga0099364, IMG submission 73070) | Microcerotermes parvus P3 segment gut microbial communities from Pointe-Noire, Republic of the Congo - Th196 P3 | ecosystem: Host-associated > Arthropoda: Insects > Digestive system > Gut ...
TTTATTATGAAAAATATCACAACTAATTTTGAACGGAACGCCTTTATTAGTTCCTAATACCCCCCCCCCCTCTCTGAGGGGGGCAGGGGGGAGTTGGAACGAATAAATGCGTTCCCTACAGATTTATTTCATCAACACCATTCTTTTAATCGATGAATACTCACTTGTTTTCATCTGATAAAAATATATCCCGCTACTAACTTGTTGTCCATTATTATCTTTTCCATTCCAAACAACAGTATGTTCACCTTGATTCATCTCATTATCTACGAGCGTTTTAACAAGGCTTCCTCTAATGTTAAATATGTCCATTCTTACATGCCCAAAATTAGACATAGTAAATTTAATTGTTGTTTCGGGGTTGAATGGATTTGGATAGTTTCCAAATAAACCGGTTGCAAAACTTACAATATCATCATCTAAAACAACGCTATCGCCCATAAGAATAACATCGGTATGAGGCGAATCGCTTGCATTATGCGTTATATTCAGATTAGCTGTTTTTAGACCAACTGGATCTAATGGTGTGAAAGAAACAGTGAATGTTCTTGTTTCATTTGCTTCTATATTCCAAGGTAATCCAGAAACGTCTAAATTAAACTCGTTATGATTTGCTCCTATTAAATCTATAGTATTCACGATTAATGGACTACCGCCTGTGTTGTTAACAGTAAAGGTTTGAGGTTCTGAAGTTTCTCCAACAAACACGTTTCCAAAATATAGCTCAAGAGGATCTATATTAAACAAAGGTGGTGATATAGAGATATTGCCAATACTACCGATAACCACATTGTCTAAATAAAAATCTATACCTGAACTATATACAGGCATAATAGAATGCCCATAAAACCCAATTTTTACATAGCCAGAATAACCAGAGAGATCAACATGAACAACTTCACCTGTATTAGATACATTGCTGAGTAAATTGGGTGAACCTTGGTTATCAAACCGAATTAAAGTGTTATCTGAAGACCAGGTATTCCCATTATCGGTAGAGATTACTACAGCAAAATATTTGTGAATGTGGATATCTGGAGGAGGAGTGGTTAGGTTCTCCGATGTAACTGCAAAATCAAATGATAAAAAATAGATACCTTCAGGGTTTGCCAGATATATCTCTGGGGTTATTAACCAAACTCTCCGTGAATCACCCCAGATATTTACAAAAGCACCTCGCCCATTAGGATGATAAGCATTATTCCCAAAATTTCTATATCCCCAATGATTTGTAAGTGTCCAACTTGGTGAAGTATGATCTGATAAATTTGAATTTTGGGTTAGTTCACCGGTCTTTCTTGTCCAACCGGCCCAGCCAGCAGGAGGGGTTCCTGAAAAATCCTCAGATAGAATGGGAACAAGAGTGCCTGCCATCAACGAAATAGATATAGGTTCTGATTCGTTTAGAACATACACTGCTGTCACGGAATAGGTTTGATAACCCAAAGGTGCGTTTATATCGGTGAAAGTTAATGAAGTTATTGGTGAGGATGTAAGAAAAGTGTTTTCACGATAAACATTGTAGCCGAGCAATGATTCGTTTCGTAGCGGCGAAGCTTGCCTTCGTCCGAGAAGAGATTCATCTCGTAGTGGCGGAGCTTGCCTCCGTCCTATATTACGGTCTGAACGGACAGAGGCAAGCTCTGCCACTACATTATCGGGATTGGAACGTTCAGAGGCAGGTTCTTCCCATGTCAAGACCACATCATTATCCAAATAAGCCCCTTGTAAATTTACTGGTGGATATGCAAAAGGTGGAATAACAGAACTAACAGATAGTCCTGACTCTCCGATATCATAAACAGCAGAAACAGCATATAAAGATTCTGGGCTAGCATCTAAATCTGTGTCAAGGTAATTTAGTGTAGTTGTAGTGTTTATAATTTCACCATCTCTATATACTACATAGTTTTGAAACAAACCATCACTACCCGCAGAAGGAGCAGACCATGATAGAGGAATGCCTTGGGTTGAAAAATTAGCTTCAAGATTTGTAGGAGCATTCAAAGTGATAATAGCACTTATACTTAAATAAGGATATCCATAATTCACATTTGGGTCATGTAGCCATATTTCATCAAAATCCCAGTCACTATTAATAAAAGTATCTAGTAATTTAAAATCATGTTTTGACTTCCAGAAATTATTGATTTGGGTCGGATTACCAGACCCAATTGCAGAGAAATCTGTAGAATTAAGTGAGTTCCAGAAGTTATTGCTAATAATTGCATCTTGAATAGTTTGACCCACTATAGCTCCGTAAGTATTGCTATTTTGGATACTACCTATAAAATAGTTGTTTTCTATAGATGTTGAAGTGCCAGTAATTCTACCGACTATACCGCCTGCCAGAATACCTTCCACAGTTGAAAAAGAATAGCAATTTTCTACCCTACTACTAGATGACTGCCCTATTATACCACCTGCTAAACGAGCCACTGCCGTGCCTACAGCAAATACATCAGCAGATGTTCCACTATTCTTAATAATCGAGTTTTCCATAAAACCTGCTATGGCACCACTATGAGCCGTTAATCCGTTATTCGTGGATAATATGGTTCCAGAAACGAAACAGTTCTCAACTATCGAATCATATAACTCACCTACAATACCACCAACTGTTGTCGACAAAGTTTTCTGGTACTGGATATCCACGTTTATAAGTTTGAGGTTTTTGATAGTAGCATTTATACCACTGGAGATAAAACCACCTCGATCTGCTTGTGCCGTTCTTATCGTTAAATTACTTATTTGGTATCCACCACCATCATATACACCCGTAAAAGAGAAAGCATTAAAACTTTGTGGCGAAATATTTGACCCAATAGGTTGAAAACCATATCGAATAACACCTGTTTTGTCTGTAAACACCCAGTCTGCTGTTTCTGTAGCATCAATATCAGCAGTTTGTACAATGTGGGTAGCTATACCATCTCGCCACCAGTTTTCATGTGCTTCTGAAATAAATCTAAGATTAGCAAGGCTTGCAATTTGAATTGGGTTTGCTTCAGTTCCTACAAGTGGTTCAAAATAATTGCTTGGTAACCATGTTTCTGTGCCAAAACTATCTACACTGAAAGAAATTGTATCACCTGCATACCCGATATTGGTGATGGATAATCCTGAAGCACCGCCCATTTGTAAGAATGCACTTGGAAATGTATCGTCTGTGATGCTTGTTCTTCCTACATTTGCTGAATAGTGTGCTTGATTAATATTTCCGTTGGTTGACTCTGCTCCTGTTGTATGGTAACCACCAGGGCGATAAAGATATAATTCATCAGGAGGACCAGATGAGTTACCCGGACGAACAACAGAATTTACTCGATATACAAGTAAACCTGAACCGGGGATAGTAGCATCTATTGTACCTGGCAGGTTTCTTCTATATTCTAAAATAAAATATTCGCCATAAGAATTTGGAGCATATATTTTGTAAGCCACATTGACATTTTCAGATGGTGGAGTTGATAGAGGATGAAGAGTATAAGTTCCTGTAGCTTCAATAAGTGGTATATCAGGAATCCAATTTGTATATTTTGCCTTGTCATAAGCAGATATAGAAGAAATTCCTTCTGCCATGATATTCCACCCTCCTATTGGCGTTCCATTATAACTATAATAATCTGGAAATCCAAGGCTGTGCCCAAACTCATGTGCTATAGTACGTATATCGATAGGAGTAGTGCCTTCTGCAGCATAATATTGGATATTAACATTATATCTAGTGGGTGTTTTTCCATTTATTGTCATATCAATCCAGTTTTCAACATTCCAAGTCATATGATGCCAGAGGAGGGTTTCTAATACCCAAGAGTTTCCACGAATAATAAATGTAATATTATCTATAAAGCCGTCATTGTCATTGTCTATATTTAGATTTGCTGGCACTTGATCGGCTACAGCTAATAGGGTTTCTCGAATAAACAACTGTCTCCGTGCTCTTTCATCTGGAATATCTATATATCCCTCTGGGTTCGTATCTGCATTGTAGGGTTCAAATTGTGTTCGAGTGAAAGACGATTGATACGAAACAAGCTCATTAGTCTCTTGGATAGGGATAAAATGTGAGTTTACTGTGAATAAACCATAAGAAGCCTTCTCATAATAATACTTTAAAGAGCCAAGCTGGTTTGTATTAAATATGCTTTCATAATAAGCTAAATGACCGTCTTGAAACTCTGGCTGATCAGCAAAGCGAACAAAGATGACCAATTGGTTTACAATGCCTTCTGAAGACATGCGGGGGTCGTTTATACCGGGTGGATTTAAATCAGGCATAGATTCTCTGATCTCATTGTATCTTTGCTCAGATATATTCTCGTTTTGTCTTACGCCTGCTGACCTAGCGTAGGTGGTGTGTATTGGCTTACCTGTGGAAACGAGTTTGCCGTTTTCTTCTCTTGCCCAGGTGTAATAACCTGTGACTGGGTCTTGGATAATGGTATATCCATCTGCGGTGTGAATCCATCTGTGAAATTCATCACCGGTGAGAAAGGCATCGATGACAGTGCCATCTGGCTGTGTGATTTGATATGGCGTATCTCTCAAAAACGCCGCATTTAGTATTGTGCAAAACGCTATTAATAGCGTGATAGTGATTAATGGTTTTATTTTTATCATTGTAACTCCTTATAGTTTTTTTTATTTTGGGTTTTTATTATGTTTTTTTGTTTTTTTGACAAAACCTCTTAAATAGGCTTTCATGAGCCTTCTCACAGGCATCTCCAAAATATTGCTCTGCTTAAAACGCATCATTTCCAATTTATCTATCGCTCCTAATACAGATTTTCATTCTATTTCGGAAACCATTTTTTCAAAGCCAGCTTTTTTTGCAAGGAAAAAATTTAGTGAACTATAAAATTTTTATAACTAAAATTCTTATCATATTGATATTTGCGGGACGCAAAATTGTGTTCTCTACAGAAATAGGAACGGACAAGTGCGTTCCCTACAGAGTTCGAGATTACTTTTACTGCTACTGCTCTACCATTTTCTACCACTACTTTTTCGGCACGAGTATTCAAAAGCAGTGTACCTCCGAGTGATTTAAAGGGGAACTTGCTTTCGAACCCGACAACCAGTGCATACCACCTTTAAACAAATAACCTTTCCGTTTCCACGAGGTGCAGTTGCCACCCGCAATGCTGTGACTCTCTACGATTGTGGTGTCAAAACCACATTTTTGGGCATAAATCCCTGCTGATAAACCAGAAATGCCACCGCCGATGACTATTAATTTTCTTTTCATAAATTAGATTCCTTTATATGATTATTTAATATTTGTTAAACGAAGAAGACCTTTTATACAAACTTTAAAAAACTCACCTATGTTACTTTAGAAATAGCATCTTTTTCACTTCACTCAAACCACTATCTGTTTTTACTTTGTATAGGTATATTCCTGATGAAAGTGTAGTTCCATAGTTATTAAGTCCATCCCATTGGACATTATTTTTGCCTGAAAAATAGATTTTTTTTGGAAAAGATTTAATGAGTTGACCTCTGATATTAAATATGTCAATCGAGACGAGAGACTCTGTAGCAATGGTAAACTCTATATTCGTGATGGGATTGAACGGGTTTGGGTAGTTTTTGAGATTTAAACCTTGTACGACAGGAATGGGATGATCATTTTCAGTAACATAGTTCAAAACGATATTCATAAACTCCTGAGCCTGATTTTGTTTCATGAAATAGAGTGGTATGGAGGTCAGGATAATATGCGATTCTCCTTTTGTGGTATATACAGCTACTGGCAAGCCGTCAAAAGCTGAGTGTAGGGGATCATTTGAATCAGAGAAGTGTGTGTAGAGTGTTTGAAAATGATTTCCTGTATATACTTCCAGCCGATTTAGTTGGAAATCTTGATTTTCGGGGAGTTTGTTTGAGTCGATTTCAAGATTTGGGATATTGTTCCAACCTGTGCTGAGACCTGTGGTAAACCTGGCTGTAGAATTATGGTTTACTGATTCGATGCCGAAATATTCTCTCGGAAAAGATTCTATTTCAAAGACAGAGGGATATTGATAAACGATATTTAAGTAATGTAAAGCATTGTTTGCCGTATAGATGATATTTCCGTCATGGTCGAGGATAATCTGTAATAATGCCTCCAACGCTTGGTTTCTGTTGGTGGTGAATGAGTTTTTGTGAATGATAATAGTTTTATAAATCCCTAAATCTTCTATTTTCATTTGGTTTTCATTGATATATTTAATTTCATCGTATTCAAAACCATCAAGGATAGCCCTATAAAACTCAGTTACATGAGATAGGGGAGGTGCGAGTGGGTTAAAATCTGTGTTGAAAGTCAAATCCACCAGCAAAATACCACTATTGAAAGATAAGTGCCTTGTCTGTATGATTTGAGAGTCTGGACTTTCATTTCCGTTATGAAAAAAGGCATTTATTTTATATTCATGCCAGAGGATGTCTTGGCTGGCTGTGTCTGTCCACGAGGTGCTATCCTTTGATAAAGATGCTATTTCAGTGAAATCAGTGCTGTCAATCGTACCAACGGCATCCCTACGATATATTTTATAACCTTGTAAAGCAAAATCTTCATTGGGAGACCAAGTAAAGTGGATTTGATTTAGCTTAGGTGTATGCATGAAATCTCGAACAGTATGGGGAATGCTGGTTAATTCCATATTTCTGACTACCCCTACACTGGGAAAGCTATCATGAATTGCTTGTAAGGTGATTTTGTAGAGTATTCCTTCTATTAGATTTTCAATAGTAATGGAGTTTAAATTAGTTTTATAGCCTATCGCTTCATTGTTTTCTGTGTTTGTGACCATGAGTTTATACAAAACAGTCCCGCTGTAAGCAGGCATGACATGCTCCCACTCAGCTAATAATGAGTAACCTGTCCCGAGGTCAAACATCCTAAAATCTCTCGGATCTGGAGTAAAATCAGAAACAGTCATTGTAGTGGCAGTCATGAGCTTTATCATCTGTTCCATATAGGAAGGGTTCAGATTTTCCAATTTATCATTTACTGTATGGTAATGTGGGTTAAAGATATTTTCTGTAAAGTTAATGGCAGGAAACCCCGCTACATGATATAGCCAGCTATCTGTCCCCATTGTTTTCCATGTTTCTGTATCTAAAACGGTAGTCATACCCATGTTTTCACTATGCTTTAGAGCAATGCTTACGAGGAAATCAGCGTCTGGATAAGGAACAACCCCAAAAATCCATTCAGCTTCAGGACGTGGTTCATAACCGATCATATCGCTATTTATCATAGCGATTATGCTTTTGTCTTCTTTTATCATTTTCATGGAATCATGATAAGACCCTGCACCACTTCTTTCTTCCATTGCCAGTGCAATAAATCTGATACTTGAGCGTGGTTGAAAATCGTTTATTTTTAACACTCTGGCAATTTCGAGAACAGCAGCAGTGCCGCTGGCATTGTCGTCAGCACCCGGTGCGGTAGTCATTGATTGGTTTATATTTCCAATCCAACTAATAGAGTCATAATGAGCACCTACAATGACATAATTATCTGGAAAAACAGAACCTTCTATAACTGCTATGACATTTTCTTGCCATTCACTAGGTTCACCTGCAGGACCTTCTCCAAAAAAATAATCTTTTTCGACATTGGCATAGCCAAACCTGGTAAACTGGTCTGCTATCCATCCAGACACCTCAAATCTATTAGGATGTAGAGCATATCGTGTCTCAAAGTCCTCTAATTTTTGTATAAACCGGACTATTGAGTCGGCATGGACAGAGTTTATGATACTCTCATCTGCCACAGCAATAAAATCATCTATCTCCAAACAGGGATTGATATCCAAGCTCTCAAATAGGTTTATCTGAGAATGTGAACCTTTGTCAATATTCACAATCATCTTTGGATGTATAAAACTCGCCATAGATAGAAATATAGTGAGTATCAATAATTTAAAATCTTTCTTGATATTCATGTTACCCTCCCTTTTCAACTATAATGCAGTTTGAGCATATTTATGCCCGGCAATAGCCATTCACGGATAATTATTTTTGGCATTTAGAACCCATATCTTTATAAATTCTTTGCCCATGTTCCCACTTGTGGAAACCTTAATATTTTTACACTTTTAGTATTGAGAGCGTTTATAAATGTTTCAGTGATTGGATTGTCAAACATTTCCTTGGACGCTGATTGCATATTTTCTTTACCATCCCAATGTTGTATCATTATCCACTCTTTTGCCACATCATTATAAAGTAATTCCGTGTCAATAAATCCAAGCTGTAATGAATGAAAATTCTTCTCAACTCCATCAACTATACTGATAAATTCTTCTTTTGTAACGTTTTCGATAGTTTGAAAAGTTACAATTTCTGTCATGATACTCATAAAATTATCTCCTTGTTATTTTTTTACTAATAAAGTAACAAGATTTTCAAAAAGGTTACAAGGAAAAGGAAACTGTTTGCTTTAATTATCTCGTAATCATTTAATATCAATCATTTTTTTTCCAGTTTTATAAAAAACCGTTAAGTCCGTACCCCCCTTGTGCATTTCCCGCTTCTATCCTGCTTATTTTAGGGATCAGTACAGGAGCCGTACAGGGAAGGTATCAGAAAACGAGATTGGACGCGGGTTTCTCGATTGGAAATTGGGTGGTTTTATCAATTGGGGGCGGGGACGATAGCGGAACGCAAAATTGCGTTCCCTACAGAAATTGGTTACTTTTCGACTTTTCGGACTGCGGTCATTTATGGGATGGTGTCAATTATCGATCGGGGTGGGGGCATTGACTGATTTACGATTTATTGTTTCACAAGGGATTTGTTTTTCCAATTTCCTCTTCTATAGTAGCTATAAGCAAGTAAAAAGCCGATAACCCACGACACAGGAGCACCCCACCAGATGCCTCTGCTACCGAGTCCAGACCAGCCATGTATATCAAAACTCAACAGACTGAAACTCTTCCAACCTTTTGAAGCAATGACAGCTACTGGTATCCTGACAAACCACAAAGCAACTACGGTGTTTAACATAGGTGCCATTGCATCTCCAGCACCTCGCAATACTCCATTTGTCATAAACATAGCAGAAACAAAGATATAAAACATGCTACAAGTCATTAAGAATTGTGAGCCGACCAATTGCACCACAGGGTCAGGTGTAAAAAATGCAACCAATAGTTTACTACATGTCAGAAATATCAAACCTAAAATAAAAGATATCCCACATGATATAGCAAGAGCTGCGTAATACCCTTTTTTAATCCTATCTATTTTTCCTGCACCTATGTTTTGCCCGACAAAATTCGTCAAAGCAACGGACACATTCATAGCAGGCATCATAGCAAATGAATCTATTCTGACCGCTACTGCAAAACCGGCTACAGTCTCTGTGCCAAAGCTGCCTACGATAGAGGTCAGAGCAGTAGCACTGAGTCCTACTATTGTTTGTTGAATCCCTGCAGGAGCACCAATCTTTATGCTTTTACCAAAAATTTCCCTATCAAATTCTAGATTGAAAATATTTATTTTGATGAAGTTATGCTTTTTATTTAGCCAAATAATCAATCCAAAAAAGGAAATCGCCTGAGATATGATTGTCGCCCAAGCTACACCTGCGATACCCCATTTAAAGATAAGTACAAAAATCAGGTCAAGTATTATATTTAATACAGTGGTTACTATCAGGAAATACAACGGTGTTTTTGAATCTCCTAAACCCCTCAGTACAGCACTAACTCCATTATAACCAAACATGAAAAATACACCTGCTATTAGGATTTTAAAATAGAGCGCTGCTTCCTTTATTATTTCTGAAGGGAAATTTAACAGGATAAATATCTTCTCAGAAAATAAATAACCTATCAAACCAACGAGTACACCAGAAATCATAACAAATATCATCATAGAGTCGATAGCTTTTTTTACCCTATGCATATCTTTTGCTCCATAATACTGTGAAATGACTACTGATATACCCATAGTCAAGCCTATAATCATGGAAATCAACACAAAAATGACAGGGAAAGAAGCTCCTACTGCAGCAAGTGCACTATTTCCTAGAAAGTTACCAACTATTAAACTGTCCACAACATTGTAAAGTTGCTGAAATACACTTCCCAAAAGCATTGGGATAGAAAATCTGAGAATGTGATTAAATACATTACCCTGAGTCAAATCTTTCATAAATCGCCTTTAATGTGACAACTATTTATTTTTTATATATAATGATTTTATTCAAATATCGACAGTGCTTCTTTCAGGCATTCCTTTGTTTCTGAGAGTATTGTGATTCTATCATTTTCTTGCAAAACAGAAGCCCCGTCAGGAATTATAAATTTCTTGTGCCGTGATATTAAAGCTATTATCACGCTTTTTGGTAGATTTAGCTCATGTAAAGGCTTGTCGACAGCAAAAGAGTGTTTTGATATTTTGACCTCTTTCATCATCGACTTTTCATCATCTATAAAGCGGTCAAAAATTCCTACCACATCATCAATCGGCTGATCAATTTTTAGTAATTTTGCGACAAGTGGGATAGATGTTCCCTGAATCATCAACGAGATACTTGAAATAAAAAATACTATATTAAAAATGGTTTGCGATTTGTCAAGATTTTCGATCATCGGATAGATAGCGAATACGATAGGAACAGCTCCTTTTAAACCCACCCATGACACAAAAAATCGATCTCTATAAGTCATTTTTTTTAGCTTAAAAAATATCAAACTAATAAAGACAGCCAACGGTCTGGCTAGGATTATCATAAATACTGATACAGCCAACCCTACTCCTATCAAAGACAGTAGTTCGTGTGGGAAGACCAGTAAGCCAAGAGTCAAAAACAAGACGATCTGCATCAACCAAGCAAATCCATCAAAACTCTTTAAGATAGAATTCCTGTGCATAAAATTTAAATTACCCATTGTGAGTCCGGTAATATATACCGCTAAAAAGCCATTGCCACCTATCAAATTGGCAAAAGAAAATGACATAAACATGATCGCTATCACTAATACAAAGTACAAGCCCTCATAGTCTAGCCTGATAAAATTCATGATGTGTTTTGCACAGCGACCCCAAAGATAACCAAAACCTATGCCGATAATCAGCTGCATAAAGAAAAAAGGTATTGTTTCTAAAAAGCCGCTTTTTGTAGATGTGATCAGCGCTATACATGTAATGGTCAAAAAATATGCCATCGGATCATTGCTACCACTCTCAAACTCTAGCATTGGTTTTAAATTGTTCTTTAGTCCCAGTTTTTTAGAACGCAATACTGAGAATACTGCTGCAGCATCTGTAGAAGATACGATCGATCCCAATAAAAGAGCTTCTAAAAAACTAAAACTAGATACAAGAAAATAAAAAAATATCCCTGTAAAAATTGCTGTTAAAAATACACCAAGTGTTGACAAGGACAGACCTTGCCAAAAAACAGGCTTTATTTCGTTCCAATCTGTCGAGATACCTCCAGTAAACAATATAAAGTTCAGTGTAATGATACCTATAAATTGTGCTACCTTTGGATTGTTAAACTCAATTTTGCCAAAGCCTTCAGAACCAGCTAAAATCCCAACTACTAAAAAAAAGATAAGCGTGGGCATCCCAAAACGGTACCCAGTTTTACCAGCGATTATCGATAGAAACAATAACGCTGCAACTACCAAAATCACATTTTCAGGAGAAATACTCATTTAAAAATCACCATAACCTTGCTTAATGAAGAACCTTTATTTATAAAGCATGTTTTATGTCAACATTATTATTTAAAAACACATATAAATTTTTTCTTGACTGTTCACTCTCTCTTTGTTCATAATCTTCTTGTCCAACACGTTTACCATTAACAACGCCCTTTAAATAAGCACGAAAATGAGATACTTTACACACGCTGAAGGCGTGTGACGTTTGATCGGAACGCTATATTGATCTACGACAAATCAGTAATCTCGCCCAAAATCGATCAAAAATACCAAATCCGTAATAGAGATCAGATGGTCGCTGAAAACATAGGCAAAAGAAGTTTGCCCATGTTTTTTCAGTCTTGAGGTTGAGGCTGTTTACAATAGATTTCTCGGAATTGTTATAATATTTACGTTAAACCCAAGTGGTCGAGAATAATTGATTTCTTTTGCCAATCTACGTACAACTTCAATACCACCCACGGCAAAAGTATTTTTTTCTTCTGGTTGATACAAAGTCGGATCAAAAGGTATTCCATCATCACGCAGTCGGAGAATCAGTTCATCTTTTCTGATACGAACTAAAATATCTATGGAACCAGTGTGTGTTTTATGCCCATAAGATGAGATATTCACGGACATCTCCTCAACAGCTATACCTATTTTCATAGCACCAGATTTGTTCACTCCGTTTAAAGTGCAAAAATCTATGATTTGATTAGATATATCGACACTCGCTTCTATAGTAGCTGGTATAGATATATCATATACAATTCCTTCGGTTTCTTGCTGAAGTAGTAGGATGCCTGCAACATTTTCTTTCTTTCTAGTTTTTGCCCCTATGAATAAAACAATTAATAGCGTTAAAGCATCAGCAAGCAAAAAAGATAACCAGATCAAATTTGCATTCCATTTACTGAATATAAAGGCAAAAAGACATATTAAAGCAAAACCATTTAAAAACACTATCAAATTTGCCAATTTTATTCTACCTGTTGTTTGGTAATATTTCTGTAACATCGTGTTTATTCCATAAAATGGTACGCTTAATGCAAACATGCGAAGAGCAGGAGTAATCATTGCTAAGCCCTCTACAGATTGGATTCCAAAGAAACGCCCTACCATATCTGGGACTACGAGAAAAATTGCTGTCACAGCCACAATCACACAGATAATAAATCTAAAACCAATTTTTACAGAAAAATGTATACCGCTATAATCTTTTTCACCAAAAAGAGTGCCGACAATTGGTAGCAATGTATCGTTTGTGCCTCCTAAAAACAATGTACCAAGCATCAGAGATTTAAGTGCGACTGTCATTGCTGCTATACCTGATGCACCGAGCGTGCTCACAATTAAAATGTTCAAGGTCATTGTGCGTAAAAATGAGAGTCCAAAATTTATTGCATTTGGTGACCCTATTTTTATTATTTTAGGAAGAAGTGATATATCTTTGAATACCAATTTTTTAAAACGTAAACTTCGTTGAGGAGAAAACAAATATGGGATTAATACAAAAAAACCTGACCCATAGCCGATAACAGCTGCTATGCCAGCTCCACGCATTCCCCATCCAAAATATTTTATAAAAATGTATGTGAGAACTAGATTTACGATATTAGAGGTGAGAACTATTGAAGCCGAAATCCTTGGTTTACCATCTATTCTCACAAAACATGCCATACCCAATGTCAACATAAAAATAGGACCAATAAATGAATATACCTTGAGATAGTCAGACACCATCCCGACAAGCTCTACATCACCACGAGCTAACATATTTGAAATCGGGTGCACAAACAGTAAGATCAATTTTGTAAATAAAAAAGTTGTAATAAAACCGACTAAAAAGGTGAGCGAAAATATTTTATCTGCTGTTTCTTTATCGCGCTGACCTATTGCAATTGATGCTGCTGTAGAACCGCCTATCGCAAACAAAGTAAAAACGGCGTTTATTGTATAAGCGATAGGTAATGTAAGACCCAAAGATGATAATGCTGTCTCTGATAATAGATTTCCCACTTCAACACTGCTCACTATACTACCGATTTTTATAGCTATTGTCGTTAATATCGTCGGGATTAGATACTCACGAAATTTACGGTGCAAAAGAATTCCATTACGTTTATATATCATCGGAACACAACTCCATTAAATAATTCATAGCATTTGATGCCATAGTAATATAGTGTAAAAAAAAACAGAAAAGGTTGGTTTTTTTTAGAAGTTGAGAACCTGATATTTGATATGGCATCATCTTGTAGCGGAGTTCTCCGCCATTGTTTTATATTGATTTTGAATGAAGATTAGTGTGATATGCCTATCTTTGTTTTATCATCTACGAAATTGAGCAAAAAAAGCATCGCAGTTTCTGACACAGAAATGCAGCCTGCCGTAGGTCCTTCTGTGGAACAGTGCAAAAAGATAGCAGAACCCTTTCCCGGAACTATAGGATGCGTATTGTAATTTATGGTCAATGCGTATTGGTACGCTACAGGGTAACTTATTAGATGTTCTACAGAATTCCAATCAGCATCGGGATTGTTTTTAAACGACCACTGATTGTAAAATATGGAATTTACATCATCCACCCAAACATCATTGTCTGTTACTTTTGTGTAGTGTAGTATTGATCCCGGATCATCTGCCACGCCAAATGCTCGTCCAAAGGTGTAAATGCCCAAAGGCGTGGCTCCGTCACCTTCCATTTTATCTTTCGTAACACCATTTCGACCCAAAAAACCGTCCGTATGATAACGCAGTTTCCAAACATCATCAATTTTTTCGTATGCTCGTACATCAGCTCTGTAACCATTTTCAACTGAATTGACTATTATCACTTTGTCAGAGTCACCAGAAATGTCAGATAGTACCACATTTGTCTTTTCGTCTACTTCAAATTCTATTGTTTCATTTTGAGAAAACAATACACTGGTCCAGCAAGCTATTATTAACATAAAAACAACAATCACTTTCATGTCAAATAACCTTGCTGATTTTTTGTTGCTATTTAGCATCATTTCACCTCACATATCGAGTCTATTCCTTTAAAGGGTAGCTCATAATTTATTTAGGTGCCATTTTTTTTATTTGTTCTTTTTTGTCAAGGCTTGTTTTTTGAGATGATACCAAGACAACTATCAACTAATTCACCCACGTCCTCGATCGATAAATTGACACCATCTCGGGAATGCAGGGTGCAATCATCATTCAAACCTTATGACTACATCATCACACTACCAAAAATATTCATATCAAGTTTTGACATTTTACATTTTTTGTTTCTCTCGCTCAAAAGCAAGGTTATCTTTTCAATGTTACCAGCAATTTCCATATTTCCACCATAAACCATTGATTTCATTTCCTCAAATTTTGATTTTATCAATGTTTCTATTTCAATGAGGTGATGATTGCTCACGGGGTCGCTAAATTTTACTTTTTCATATAGACTTGAGACTTGTTTCTTTATTTTCTCGTCTGTTATCCTTTCTGAAAGAGCATCTATATCGATTTGAAGCATCCGTATAAATGTAGTATCTACTTGTTGTTTATGCGAGATACTTCTGAGCTTATCTCGTACTATATCAATAGTTAATACCTTGGTAATTGCTACTGCCAGCAATATCATACTTGGCACTACCACAATCCAGGCTGGCATTGGATAAAAGGTAGTTTTTATCATCGAACCTGTGCTATAGAGCAGTTGTAATCCTAAATAGATTATACCAATTTTAAAAATAGGAAATCCTAAAAATCTATTTCTAAGCGTAGTATCTTTATCAAAGGCATAAAACCAGCATGTAGCAAAGCCAAAGATAGCTATCATGGCAAAGATATAAGACCAGTAAAAGCATGCGTCTTTATTAAATGGTATAACAAATACCAATACGTTGTAAGAGATTATTATGATAGAAAATATAACCAATTCTTTTATTCTTCTACTTGTAAACATTTATACCTCCCGATTTTTGCCACAATTTGAGCAAAATTTACCTGTGATTGATTTTTCACCACAAGCACAATCCCAAGTTGTGCGTACTGGCTTTTTCTCTCCACAGTTTGAGCAGAAATTGCCTTTATCATTGCTGGTAGTGCATTTATTACATGACCAGCCTTCAGGTTTTTTTGCCCCACAACCGCTACAGAAATTACCTTTTACCGCTTTTTCACCACAAGGGCAGTCCCATGTAGCAACGGCATCCTTGCCGTCAGTAGATATAGTATTTTCAACGATAGAGATGCCTCCTCCACCTCCGACCATTCCCGTCACAGCAGCTCCGATGCCTGTAGATGAGCTGGTAATAGGTGCTATAGCATCTTTGGCTATATTCACCACACTTCCGATAGCTCCGAGTCCGACACCGAGTCCTACGAGGTCACCCATACCGCTTCCACCACCGCTACCTTCTTTGATGATACCGCCTTTCAGAGCCTCGAGCCCTACCTGTCTTTGAGTTTCTTGGGCATAAGTATATCCTTTCATTTTCATTTCCATTGCTTCAGCTTCGGCTTGCATACGATATGCTTCGGCTTCAGCATGAGCAGCGGTTTTTACGACTTCTGCATCACCTTGAGCTTCTATGATTTTTTTATGCTGATCGATTTTGAGTCTCTCTGCTTCGGCTTCGCGTATCATCTTTAGGTTTTTTTCGTCTTGGATGCGTAAATATCTGTCGGCATGCTGTTGTTTTAGTTTTTTAAAGTTTGCATCATCATCAGGTGTTAAAATAGTATTCACAAAAAACTCAGGCATAGTCAAGCCATATTCAGCAAGACCTTCGTTGATTATATTTCTGAGGGCATGTGAGAGTGCATCCAGCTGTTCATCGACTTCGAGGATATTTATCTGGTTCTCTTTGATGGTCTTAGCGAGATGAGTTTTGACTCTCGTCATGATCATGGAGCGGAAATAGCCGCTGACTGATTTATGTGATGACTCATCCTCAGGTCGAGATCTGGTAAACAATAGTTTATCTCTATCCAGCCCACCTTCTGTCCCTACCAGTTTCACCAGCAGTTTACGAGAGTCAGACACCCTGAGATTAAACTCCCCACTCGCTCCGATATCCAGAGGAATACCTGTGACAGGTTCGAGAAACCTCACCTTGCTGTCGGTTCCCCATTTGATACCCATCTGAGTAGTCACATTGATAAAATAGACTTCAGAGTGAAAGACATCCTTGGGGTCGAGAACAGAGTTGTATAATTTGTTTATCAAAGGGATGCTTTCTGTCTCCAGTGCATATCTACCCGCTGGAAACAAATCCAATGCCTGCCCATTTCTAAAAAATATTGCCTCTTGTGATTCGTGAACTATCAGCATCGAGCCGATATTAAAGTCTTCTACGGGATGTTTCCAGACAAAAGTGTTGTTGTCACCTTCGTATTTGATGACGCTGGCGAGACCGCTTTTGGCGATGTTGACGAGTTCGAGTTCTTTTTTTACATCGATGCCTTCTTTTCCACAGACGGGACATACACAGGTCGATTCACCCTTATCAACAGAAATTCCGCATCCACATTCGGGACAAGGAAATCTTCTTGTAGGTGAGCCTAATGTGCTGACTGTTTTTTTACAGGCAAAACAAAGCGGTGCTTCACCTTTTTCTTGGTTATAAAACATTTCTACGCCACAATCTTTATTGGGACATTTAATTGTTATAAATTTACCCGCATCGGTATATTTATAACCACAGGCACAGGTATTTTGAAAATTATCACCTTTAAAAAAGGCAATAATCTTGCTACCCTTTGTATTCACTTCTAGATGTCTAGTGCAATCAGGGCATTCTATTACAAATTTTGCCATATTCTATTTCTCCTATCATATATTTTTATTTTTTTCTACCCGAAAAATAACCTATTTCTGTAGGGAACGCATTTATTCGTTCCGCTATCGTATTAAAACCCAATATGTTACGGGACATAAAATTAAGTCCTCTACATCAAATAGGGTTTTCGGAGTCCACTTACTAAAAATATCTCGTTTGCATATATCATTTAATGACAAATGGAAATGCTATAATATACTTTTTCTATCACATCAAGAGCTAAATTTTGCAAACGGCTTACAAAGGTAAAACGAAACTGTTTTGGAGATTTTTGCGTAATCGTCACTATATACGAGCATAAGTCCTTCGCTTTAGTTACCACCGTCAATTCGTTTTTTCTATTACTTGTTATCATTCTAAAACAACCTCCAAAAAAATTAGCGCGGCTTGCGGCGCTAAGATTTCAAATAATCTTCGCCTTGCTAAAGCAAGGTAAAAGATTATTTGAGATTTAAAGAATAAAAATTAAAGATTTAGCCACAAAGCAGGACGAACACCACCACTACTATGATTCACGTTGTGACCATACATGCTGATGTTACCAGGGAAGTTCACTTCGGAGGCATAGTAACCATTGTCACCAGGCGAGCGCAACCAAATCCAACAAGCCGACACATTAAAGTTTGCGACCCTTTTGGAATTATACTGATCATCTATACACCAAGAATCTGATTTTGGTCTTTTTGTTAATTGACCACTATCTCCAAAATATCGAACAACCTCTGAAATACTTAATAAGAATATCTTATCAGTTGTATTCTTTCCACCATTTGTTCCATACCATTGGTTATTTTCATTTATAAGATTTGTCTCTGATATACGGTTTCTAAATATTTCAGGCAGACTCTGATAATATTTGCTATTTAAATATTTTCGCAGATCACAATCTTCCCATGTAATATCTGTTTTCGTATCATGGTAAGCCCTCTCCTCAATGATATTCTCGCTTATAATCAATGCTTTACCCTGTTTGACATCCAGCACTTTCCACTTCTTGTCAAAAAGTGTTATACTCAAATCAAGAATTTCTTGGTTTGAGGTTAAATACGTTGGTTCTGCTGGTTTTAAAGGCGTTTTTATTGGATCAGATTCTTTTTTACCACATTTTTTACAGGTCTTGGTAAATAAACCACCAATATCCCCACCACAATGATGACATTTTTTTTGAGACTTCCATAGATTTGCTTGATTTTGAATGGTGTTTACCTTATCTTGCCAGCTTTGGACTTCATTATCATATTGCTTTTTCATTTCACTATTTTTTTGACTGATATCTGGCTTATCTTTTTGGTGTTTTTTTATCTGTTCTAGTGATTGATTGAATTTTTCTATTTCCTTCCTTTTTTCCTCAGCAATCCGTTCAACCTCCTTCCTTTTTTTCTCAGCAATCCGTTCAACCTCCTTCCTTTTTTCCTCAGCAATTCTATTATTTATCCCATCATCATACCCTTTCAACCTCCCTTGAATCCCAGCATCCCCAAACCTCACAGCTTTCTGATAATTTTTATTATTTGCAAGCGGATTAACACATTTCCCCAGCTCATTTTCATGCCTTACATTCAATTCGGCACACAATTTCCCCACATAAGCCGCTGCACATTCTGGGTCAATATCCAATACTTTATCAAAATACTCATTACCAGACTGCCAATCAGAGTCTTCTAAAAACAACCATCCTCTTTTCATCAGAGATTCCACACCGGGAGCGGCTGTTGAACTGATACTAGAAGCAGGGGTAGATTTTTCTGTTGTTTTGCCAGCATCCAATACTTTTTTTATGCCTCGTAAAATATCCTGAATAAATCCAATTTTTGACATATCTTGGCTTTGTAAACTCGACAATTCATCGGGAATATCGTAGGCGTCCATGTCTTTGTAGCAGGGTATCAAAAGGCGGGAACGGTCTTTTTTTGTTATAGCGAGGAATCTACTCCATTCGTTTTTTACCCAGACAGCATTGAAATATTCTTTTGCAGTGCCGATGACGAGCATGACTTTTGCACTGTTCAATGCACTAAAAATATAAGGCTCGTATTGGGTTCCGAGTTTGTCTTCCAGAGTTATACGCGAGAAAAATACTCGATAGCCATCGTTAGTCAACTGATGGTAAATATCCTGAGCTATGGTGCTGTCTTTGGTTCGAGAGCCTCCATCCGTCGTTTCTTTGTAGCAGATAAAGACATGATACGGCTCTTCTTTGTTGGAGATAGCGAGAATCCCTTTTTGGATTTCACAGATTTTATTTGCTTCTTCTTCATAAAGCGATTTTGTGTAAGCATCTGGCGCGTTTTGCAAAGTTGCCAAATAGTCAGGGTCTGATAGTATCGGATCACTCTGAACTCTATGACAGGTCGGCACCATCTGATGTGAAGTCGGGTCTTCGACATATTCGATGCCGTATTTTGATAGGACGACACCCCAATAGGCTTCAGCATCTGTGCTGTCTTCGTTTAGGATGCCTTCGTAGGCTTGAATAGCTTTGTCAAATTCGTTTTGTCTTCTATAGTGATTTGCTCTGTTAAACAGATTTGCTTTTCTGTCATCGCTTGCTTTGGGCAATGTCATTGTAGAGCCACAATGCTCGCAAGTACCGTAAGCATTATCAGTAGTCTGTAATTCACCACCACACATTTTGCATTTTAAGATAGTCATATATTCCTTCCTTTACAATTATTTGATTTTTTATGATGATATATTTACCATCTGGTCTTCATTTTGTATTCCATTCAAATATCTAATAACCATATTCTTCACCCCTATTTTCAAAAAGTGTCCAATAAAAAGGTACGTTATTTTTGGACATTTTTGCATATATGCAAACACTAAAAAAATGAAGCTTTTAGAAAATAGTGTTTGACAAAAAAGGGTGTCCAAAAATAACGTACCTTTTTATTGGACACTGCATTTACCACTACGAAGTATTTATAAAATAAAGCTGTTAGCACTATGTGAAATTGTTCATTTTTTGGGTTTTAGCGTAATATCGATCCCCCTCCGAAAAGTCGAAAAATAACCTATTTCTGTAGGGAACGCATTTATTCGTTCCTTGTATATTCTTGATACATAATATGTTACGTGGCGGCGATCCAATTCCCCTCCTTCGGAGGGGTGGCTGCGAAGCAGACGTGGTGAGCCCGTATCCGTAGCGGAGCTCTGAGGGGCTACGACAAACCAGCACCCAATTTCAAATCGAGAAAACCGCACCCAATCTAGCTTTCTGATACCTTCCCTGTACGGCTCCTGTACAGATTCCTAAAATAAGCAGGATAGAAGCGGGAAAAGCACAAGGGGGGTACGACACTTTGTCCTTGATGTCGCGTTTCGACTAAACGCCACACGACTTCAGCGTGTGTAAGGGTATATTCATTTTCGTGCTGTTATTTACAAGAAGGCTTTGTGAATAGCAAGTATGCAGGATAAAAGGATTACTGGTAAAATACGAGTGAACTGTCTCCTTTTCAAAAAAACAGTAAAGAAGCAAATATTTGTTGACAAAAATAGCTTTTTAGAAATCGTTGTTCACATGAAAGATCATACAGGAGGATTAATGGAAAATGAAGATAAAGTCCTAGAACTTCGGCAAAAAAGACAAAAAGCCTACCTTGGAGGTGGTGAAAAAAGGATCAATGATCAACATAGCAAGGGTAAGTACACCGCTCGTGAACGAATACATATGCTATTAGATCATGATAGCTTTGAAGAATTTGACATGTTTGTCACTCACAACTGCACCAATTTTGATATGGAACACCAAAAATATGATGGCGATGGAGTCGTCACAGGTTTTGGTACTATTGAGGGTAGGATAGTATATGTTTTTGCACAAGATTTTACAATATTTGGAGGCTCATTGTCCAAAACTTATGCGGAGAAAATATGCAAGATTATGGACTTGGCATTAAAAGTAGGAGCTCCTGTAATAGGTTTAAACGACTCTGGAGGTGCCAGAATACAAGAGGGTGTAGATGCTCTAGCTGGCTATGCAGAAATATTTTACAGAAACGTAAAGGCTAGTGGTGTGATTCCTCAAATTTCAGCTATATTGGGACCGTGTGCTGGTGGTGCTGTGTATTCGCCGGCTATCACTGATTTTATATTTATGGAATCAAAGAATTCATACATGTTTGTCACAGGACCCAAAGTCGTTAAAACAGTTTTAAATGAGGATGTCAGTATAGAAGATTTAGGCGGTGCTAGAATGCATTCATCAAAAAGTGGAGTTGCTCATTTTGCGACCGAAAATGAAGAGGAAACACTCGCTCTAATCAGAAAATTGATTACATTTTTACCGATGAACAACATGGAAAATCCGCCCAGGATACCTTGCTCTGATCCTATTGATAGGTATATTGAAGAATTAAACTCTATCATTCCAGAAACTACAAACAAACCCTACGATATGTATGAAGTCATTAAAAGCATCGTAGACAATGGAGATTTTTTGGAAATCTCTAAATCATTTGCTCCAAATATAATCATAGGATTTTCACGCCTAAATGGACATTCTATAGGAATTGTAGCAAATCAACCAAAAGTTTTGGCTGGTGTTATCGATATAAACGCTTCTGTGAAAGCAGCTCGCTTTGTGAGGTTTTGTGATGCATTTAATATTCCTCTTCTTGTTTTAGAAGATGTGCCAGGGTACTTACCCGGCTCAAATCAAGAGCACAATGGTATCATTCGACATGGAGCAAAGCTCCTCTACGCTTTTGCCGAAGCCACCGTGCCCAAGATCACTGTCATTATTAGGAAAGCATATGGTGGTGCGTATTGTGTCATGAATAGCAGACACATGGGTGCTGATCTTGTTTATGCATGGCCAATGGCTGAGATAGCTGTCATGGGACCACAAGGAGCAGTAGAGGTCGTTTTTAAAAATGAAGTAAAAAATTCAGATAACCCTACAGAAATGTTTAAACAAAAAGAGACAGAGTATAGAGAAAAATTTGCAAATCCATATTTGGCTGCCTCAAAAGGGTATATAGATGATCTTATCGAACCACGCAGAACAAGATTTCGATTAATTAGAGCTTTTGAAATGCTTGCAACAAAAACACTTTCCAACCCTCCTCGTAAACACGGAAACATCCCATTATAATAAGGCATAGTTATGAAAAATTTATTTTTTTTGCTAACAACAATATTTTTTGTGATAAATGTATTTGCGTTTGAAGAAGGGTTACCTACTAGCTCCGTAGCCGCATTCCCTCCAAAATTACATGAAAAATATGGATTGGCACCTAATATGACGATACAGGCAACAGTTGAAATAATGGATATACCTCTGAACGATTTTAAGGATTATTTCAGACTGAATCTCAGAGATCCTCGAATAGATTCTTCTACCCTTAATAGTCATAGTATATCAATAGACGACGTTTACCAGCTCTATTGTATGACAAAATACAATTTTAACGATTTTTCCACCCTATATGACGTTAGCCAAATATTGAATATGCCGTTTAAGAGTGTTGCAGAGTTTTTGAATCTAAATGCTCAGGATGCTAGCAATAGGAACAAGAGCATTAGAGATTTGGGCTTAGAAACTTTAGATATGCCTTCATACTATGAGCGATTTAAATCTGAAAAACACAATTTCATCTCTGTTTTGACAGTATTAGGTATGACTGTCACATTTTCAGCTCTGATTTTGATCGTCATCATAGTATCAAGACTTACACTAATGGATAGAAAAACACAAAAAAAAATATCTACATCTTCTCCTATAGGAACTATTTCATCTGTTGATCCCGGAGTATTAAATTTTGAAGATGCTGTAGTCGCAATAATAGCTTCCATTCACAAATTCAAGTCTGAGATTGCTTTGGATCATAAAATTTTGTTGACATATAGAAGAATTGATGTCAGCATGTGGCAGGCTTCAGGTAAATTGGAAATGCCAAACAAACATTATAAATCAATAAAAAAATAATATTTGAGGTCTTTTATGAAAAAATACAACATGAAAATAAACGGTCAGCATTATGAAGCTCGTATAGTAGAGTTTAGCGACAGTGCTGCAAAAATTACAGTGAATGGGATAAACTTTGACATAGAATTTGAAAGTGATGACAAGGTCAAAACACCTCAAATTATACAAATGGACAGATCTATTGCTAGTTCTCCTGAAATAAAGAAAACAGTTTCTGCTGAAATGAGAGCTTCAAACGATAGCGATGTAAAGGCTCCTATACCAGGTATTGTAGTCAGTATATTAAAAAAAGAAGGTGAAAAGGTGTCCTTTGGTGATGTATTGCTTACGCTCGAAGCTATGAAAATGGAATCTGAAATATTGGCTCAGTCTAATGGTGTAATAGAAAAAATATATGTCAAAGAAAGATCCACAGTTCAGGAAGGTGATATTTTAGTAAAGATTGTTGGCGGATAGTAGGACATTAAACTAGGTATACCAATAAAAATATAACGCCAAAAACCGTTTATTCTATTTGTGTGACATTCGCTCTTCTGATTTATTGCTGGAACATTACTAATGAAGTGAGCATAGAAAAATAATACATGAAATGATATTTTTGCCTTGACAAGAAAGCTTTGCTAAAATATTTGAGAATTATGTGGTAGTATACTGCATGTATGCGGTGTCTTGGTGTTACTAGTGTTACCATGTAAATGAAGACTGGCATTCAAAATAGCATAAAGGGAGTTTTATGAAACAGACATATAATGACAGAGAGCATTGCACAGCCAAATCAGGAAATACTCAAAATGGCAGAAATAGTAGTATTGTAAAAAGAACTATAATTTTAATTTGTGTTCTATTATTTCTCACAAACATTTCAGCTATAGAATTGATACATTCTTATTGGGGAGATTACGTAGAAATAGTCCGTATAGTACTGGTTCAAAAAGAGCCCGTACATTATAATACAATGATGGATACAGATAATAGAGTCATTCGTGTGATGATCTCTCAAAGCAGTATAAACAATTCCCTTTTACCAATAGATTTTTCAAATACACCTCTGATTAGCCACATCACATATGAGCCTGTCGGTAGAGACATCAGAGTATCCATTTTTACAAACGTAGTGTTTTTTGCTGAATCATTCTTTTTGGTAGAAGAAAACTTTAAAATTGTCCTTGATGTCTATCGCCAAAGAGAACCTAGCACATTGGAACAAGCTATGGAATACTTGAACTTTTACCGAACAGTAGGCTTTTTAGATAGAGCTAATGCTCTGCAAAGGAGGATAAACAACAACGATTTTGTCACTCCTATTCCTTTTGCATTAAATGGGTTTGAATCTATGAATTCTAATCAACAATATAGTAGTAGTGCACATACTCCCCCTGCTGTCTTAGTAGCTGATTTACCTGATACTTTTTTAAATGAAAATTTACTGCTCTATATGAGACCAGATTCTACCAATTTAGGATCGAATATTCAAAGTTGGATAAACATGTCATTTCGAGTTTATGATATTTTTACAAATTTCCATATCAGTTTGGAACAGGTAGAGAGAACCTTGATACTATACGATTCAAAAAAAGTGATAGATATTACTTTTATCGACTCTATGAGTACTAGTTCTAATATTTTGAGTGATGCCAATATCAGGATCAATGAAATTAGACTCCAGTTTCAAAATGCACTCAATAGCAGACCTCCGTCAAATGATGCTCCCGTTAGATATACCTATGAAATGATACAACACGTCCTAAGCATACTGGACGCATATCATCATAGAGTACAACATTTGCAAAGGGAGTTTGTAGCACGAGTTCGGCATTAAGTATTTTTTCTATGGCACTAAAAATAGATAATGTCCTTAGAAACTCTTTAGCCTCGAGCTTGCCTATAAAAAAAGGTTATACAATCGTCAGTATAAATAATACACCCATATATGATATCCTCGATTTATTGTTTTATACTCAAAAAGACACTTTAACTATACAGTATGTTGATGAAAATAAAAATGTTCTTTTTTGTCAGGTTAAAAATAAGTTTGACAAACCACTCGGAATAGAAGTAGAATTGCCAGAGTGCCAAAACTGTATAAACAATTGCATATTTTGTTTTGTTGATCAAATGCCTTCTGGGCTTCGTAGAGCCTTGTACATAAAAGATGATGATTATATCTATTCTTTTTTTTATGGAAATTTTATTACTTTGACCAATCTCAATAAAGATAATATAGATAAAATACTACGACAACATATATCCCCACTCTATGTGTCTGTTCACACTACAGATAGCGAGTTACACAAAAAAATGCTTAGATATAACACCGATTTTAATATTCTGGATACTTTAAGGATATTTCAGAAAGCAGGGATAGACATACACTCTCAAATTGTATTGGTTCCAGAAATAAATGATGGGAATGCTCTAAAACAAAGCTTAACTGATTTAATTTTAATGGAAAATGTGAAGTCTATAGGTATAGTTCCTATTGGTTTGACTAAATATAGAAATAACCTGACGAATATTCAAAAATTTACAAAAGAAAGAGCGTTGTCGCTTATAGAAGATATAGAGCAGCTGCGAAAAACAAATGCTCATATTTACTGTGCTGATGAGCTATATATCATGGCAGATTTGCCAATTCCAGATGACACATACTATGGCGACTATGATCAGATTGAAAATGGTATAGGAATGACAAGGAAATCTCTAGAAAATTGGAAGTATTTTAAAAAAAAATATATATCATTTTTAAACAATAGTCATGGTAACCCTGTTTTGATAACATCCATCTCTGGATACTCTGCTATTATGCCGATAATAAAAGACATACAAAATAACCTAATAAACAAAGAAATGAAAATATGTATAGTTACAAATTATTTTTTTGGTGAAGAGGTCACAGTCACAGGGCTGTTGACATGGCAGGACATCAGGAATCAAGTCATCTTGAACGAGCTCGACTATCCTGTGTTTTCGTCAAATGTGTTTAACTTTGAAATGTACACTATCGATGACTACCATATATCTGAAATTAAAAAAGAGTTTGAAAAAAAGATTGTAGTTGTGGATGAGCTATTTAACACATATAAAGTATATTAAATAAAAGGAGATATGCATATGGTAGAAGTTTATTGTCATAAGACAAAAACAAATAATTTTGAAGAAATCCGTGATATCACAAAATCTTTGCTTGAAATGATTGTTGATGAAAATGATTTTAAATTTGATGATGTTGTGCCTATGAAAGTTCATTTTGGAGAAAGCGGAAACACTACTTTTGTTCCAGCAATAGCTTATGATGGGATAATAGACTATTTACAATCACTGAAAATAAATACATCTTTTATAGAAACAAATGTGCTTTATCGAGGTCAAAGGATGGTGAAATCACAACATGTAAAACTGGCAATAGAGCATGGATTTACTAGGCTTCCTATCATCATCGCAGATGGCGAAATAGGAGAATGTTATTATGAAGTAGAGCTGGATATGGAATATTGTAAAAAGTTTAAGTTGGGGATAGAATTTAAAAAATACAATCAATTCGTAGTATGTTCTCATTTCAAAGGGCATCCTATTTCTGGCTTTGGAGGTGCGATAAAACAGCTTTGTATGGGGTTTGCTTCGCGAGGTGGCAAAATGGCTCAGCATTCTCAGTCTTTGCCCAGTGTTATGGAGAGCAAATGCATATCGTGTGGATTGTGTGTGGAAACATGTAGTGTAAAAGCAATAAAATTATGTGGAAAAGCATATATCGATAATAGGCTGTGTCTTGGATGTGCTATGTGCATAGCGGTTTGTATCACTGGAGCTATTTATCACGAATGGAGCAACGAACTTTTCTGCGAGAAAATGGCAGAATACGCTTTAGCTGCTGCCAAAAACAAAAAAAATATTTATATTAATTTTGTAGTAAACATCACTAGAGAATGCGATTGTTTTTCTCTAAAAATGCATCCTCTGACAGAAAATATTGGGGTGTTTGCTAGCTTTGACCCTGTGGCTCTTGATACAGCATGTTTGGATGCTGTCCAGAAACAATCAAACTCTCAATTGTTTGAAAATGGAAGAAAAACGCTAAACTATGCTGAAAAAATAGGACTAGGAAAAAGCAAATATGTATTGATAGAGGTCAATTAAAACTTTATTCTACTGTTAAAAAATCAACAACAATTTTGTCAGAATACAGCTTTGTATTGTTTGTATATATATCAATGATCAAAGAAAGTACTCCGACAGCAGCGATGCCTAATCCTTCTTTTTTTCCATTAGATACCCTATTCCCTGCATCATCCTGCACATTCGAATCCATGAAATAAATGGCAACGCCTGTCCCTATTCCTAAAAAATTTAGCCAAAACCCAGGATTTGATTTGTTTTTTTGCAAGCTAGCTGTTTGTGTAGAACCATCAGGTATTTCAAAAATAATATGACTAAATCTTTTGTCCCATTTTACATTAAGAGGAGTTGTTTCATTTGATACCGTACTTATATTTTGTGAACTACGAATCTCTATAGGAATGCAAAACCTGTCAAAGAGGGGAATATTTGGTAGGGAACTCAAAGGTAATCCAGCATTGTTTAAAATGATATATTCTGGACTATTTGATACAGGCTTTGCAGTAAATGTGGTATTACGGTTCTCGTTGAATAAAATGATTTCACGATTTTCAATCCGAGTACCATATCTGTTGTGCAGTGTAAACAAAGCTGTCTTGGGCAGAGTTACTAGGCTATTTTCGATGTCATAAACAGTGAAAGAAGCTCCCTGTGGATTTGAATCAATAGTCTTTATTTTTGACAATTCAAAATGATTGACTATGAGACCGCACCCAGTAAATTTTAATAACGTCAATAAAGAAAAGAACAAAAAAATAATAGTATTTTTCATAAAATCCCATGTCTCCTAGCATAATATTTAGTATGCACAAAATATATATCGTTTTTTTTGTCAAGCGATTTTATGTCGGCACCAAAAAAAAAGACAGACCGTAGGTCTGTCTTTTAATTTATCAGTTACTTTGTTTTGTAACATTTCGCCTTTCTTTGATACGACTTGCTTTACCTTTTGCAGTTCGTAAATAGAACAATTTTGCTCTTCGAACCTGTCCATATCGGACTATCTCAAGTTTATCAATTAGTGGAGAATGTGTGGGGAATATTCTTTCTACTCCTACACCATTGCTCACTTTTCTTACTGTAAAGGTTTTTGAAAGACCCTCTCCTTTCTTTTGAATAACTATCCCTTGAAAGATTTGAATCCTTTCTTTGCCACCTTCTTTAATCTTATAGTGGACTTTCACAGTATCTCCTACCTTGTATTCAGGTAGGTCTGTTCTCATGTTTTCCTTGGTAACCATATGGATAATATCCATTTATTCCTCCTTGTATTCATCGGAAAGCAAACGATCCATAACTATTGCTATCGCACTTCTCACTGAAAGATGGTTGTATTTGGCTTTTGCACGGACTGGCATTAGCACATAATCAGCTTGCATGTGGATTTCTTCATGCAAACCATTTCCTGTACCAAATAATAGTAGGACAGGTCTCTCAGTGTCATAAATCAATTTTCTAGCAAAATCAAAACTGATCTGTTTCTCGCGAAGCTTGGCTGTTGTACTGATGATGATAGGGTCGTTTTTTTCCTGGTATTTTATCATGTTAACTGTATCGATTAATGATCTTGAAAAGCAAATCACAGATAAAGCCTCTACTCGATGACAATTATAAAAAGCAGCTATTTCTGTTTTCCAAAAACTCAGAATACGCTCAAATATCTCTCTTTGCCTTTCATTTGGATGGATGAGATAAAATTTTTTTACATCAAATGTCATGGCAGATCTCGAAATATCATGAATATCTAGATTTGTAATGCCGGATGTAATAGTTTCGCCTGCTTTGTTATATACAGGAAAGTGCATCAGCCCAATGTAGATGTTTGGCATATTCTCCTTTGTTTTTTTGTGATAGCAAATTGGTAATTCATGGTAAACAAAACTAATTCTTTAGTAAATCTGGCCTTACTTTTTTTGTTATTTCATGACATTTTTGTTTTTGCCATTTTTCTATTTCTTTATGATGCCCTGACACTAAAACATCAGGGACCTTCATCCCCTGAAATTCATATGGCCTAGTATAACAAGGATAGCCTAGCAACCCATTCTCATGCGAATCAGTCAATGCTGATTCAGGATCACTTATTACATTGTCTAATAGCCTACAAACAGCGTCTGTAAAAACCATTGCAGGTAGTTCGCCACCTGAAAGAACATAGTCACCGATAGAAATCTCATCCGTAACATACATTTCTCTAATCCTATGATCGATTTCTTTATAATGTCCGCAAACAAGTATAATTTCAGAAAATTTAAGAAAATCTCGCACCGTCTTTTGAGTAAGAAGCCTGCCTTGTGGTGTAAAGTAAATTATTGGCACAAAAGGTAAGCCTCCATTACGGTCAGTCACACAAGATTCATTATTTGACTCAGGTAAACGAGGATATATACTATTGATCGCTGCTGCGATAGGCTCAGCTTTCATTACCAAACCTGCACCACCACCGTAAGGGTAATCATCAACTTTACGATGTTTGTTCGTAGAAAAATTTCTAATATCTATCAGATTTACCTTTAACTGCCCTTTGTTTTGAGCAATAAAAGGTATACTTTCCGACAAAAAACCCTGAAACATCATTGGAAACAATGTCAAAATATGAAATTCTATCATGTCATGATTCAAATAAATTACTACAGATTGCAGACAAGCTATGCTCTCTTTTAAAACGAGTTACATTGACTGAAGTCGTATACTACAACTCTAAAAATTGATCCAGATCAACAACTCTGATAAAGTTCTTCTCTGTGTTCGTTTCTTTCACAAAAGACTCTACATCAGGTATCATGACTAGCTTGCTATCTTTCATTTCTATTTCATATACATAATGAGCTCCATTGAAAAAAAAGTCTTTTATGACAGCCACAGCTTCATCATTCCATATGACTTTCATTCCTATAGGATCGTAGTATATGTTATCTTCATCTATAGAATTCATCTCCATCTCATCTAAAGCTAGATTCACCAGCCTCTCTTTTGATACTTCATGATGCAAATCATCATCCTGAATTCTTATTATAGCTTTGTTTTCAGCTATTCTTTTCAAAATATCTATCTTACCATAACGCACTCTATGGTCTGTAAAGATCAAAAACACATTGTTTAATTTCGGGAGTATTTGCTGATATTGCTGATCCAAAGTGACACTGAATATCAACTCCTTCTCTCCACCAACTCCCACTTCTGAATGTGGAGTATACTTAATATTCAGCCTGCCAATGCTGATCAAATTGGACATTTCTTTCATACAATATTTTTCATGCTTAAAAAAGACAACCTATTCCTTCTATATCATACCTCAAAATGATTTTGATACATATTAAATCAAAAAGTATAGGTATTTATTCGACAATTTCCAATTCAGCTCTTTTACCTTGCTTTGTAGAAACAGCATTGAGTATTGTTCTGATAGCAAGTGCTGTTTTTCCTTTTTTTCCGATGACCTTTCCAATATCATTTTTTGATACTCTTAATTCATACAAAGTCACCTTATCTCCAGCAACTTCATTTAGCTGAACTTCAGCTGGATCATCAACGAGTGCTTTAACGATGAATTCTACTAATTCTTTCATGTCTTTCTCCTATTCTGTTGTATCAATATCTATTAATTCTTCTTGAATGTTTGTTTCGATTTCTACAATATCTCTTTCTTCAGATTGTTGTTCAATGGAAACTTCATCTCCTGTTAGCTCGGCAGCATTCGAGACAATAGTTTTATCAACTGTCGACTCTACTACCGCATGATCTTCTGCTATCTTAGCTTTTTGAGTAGCTTCTTTTTTAAGTTTTACTTTTTTTTCTTTGGGTGGTTCAGGCAAGGCATCTATTGTCGCAACAGTTTCTTTTTTTACAAAACGTAATTCATGCCATTTTTTTAGTACCCCTGCTTTTCTAAAAAGAGAATTTACTGTCTCAGTAGGCTGTGCTCCCACCTTAAGCCATTTTAATGCTTTTTCGACATCCAGATTTATGACTGCTGGGTCATGTTTGGGGTCATAATACCCTATATTATCTAGGTAGCGACCGTCCCTTCTAGCCCTAGAATCTACAGCAACTATCCTATAGAATGGTTTGTTAATACTACCCATTCTTGTCAATCTCAATTTTACCATTTATACTCCTTTTATCTATAATAAATATTTCATTCTAAAGAGAAGGTCATACTTTATTTTTTACTAAAATTTGTCAAGAAAAAAAATTGTCAAAATGGAAATTTCATGTTTTTCAGAGCTTTAGATGATGACATTTTTTTCATCATTTGCTTCATTTCATCAAACTGTCTTAACAATTTATTAACATCTTGAACGCTCGTGCCACTACCTTTTGAAATCCTTATTCTGCGGCTTCCATTTATCACATTTGGTGTTTCTCTCTCTTTGTTTGTCATTGCTCTGATGATAGCTTCTATTTTTTTAATTTGATTGTCCTCTATTTTTACATCTTTTATAGCTTTGTGATTTATTCCAGGTACCATCTTCAAAATTCCATCCAAAGGCCCAAGCTTCTTGATTTGTTGTAATTGGCTTAAAAAATCATTAAAAGTAAACTGATTTTTTAACATCTTTGTTGCTAGTTTTTCAGCTTCCTCTTCATTTATCGCATCCTGAGCTTTTTCAATCAAGCTGAGAACGTCGCCCATACCTAGTATTCTAGAAGCCATTCTATCTGCATGAAAAACTTCCAAATCGGGTATTTTTTCACCTATGCCTACGTATAACAATGGTTTACTTGTTACCGCTTTGATAGAAAGTGCCGCTCCGCCACGTGAATCACCATCTAATTTTGTGAGAATCACTCCTGTAAAATCGAGTAAATTATTAAACTCTTTGGACACTGTTACAGCGTCTTGACCTGTCATCGCATCTGCTACAAAAAAAATATAATCTGGTTCTATCACTTTTTTTAAGGACTGAACCTCATTCATCATGCCTTCGTCTATGTGCAAACGACCAGCTGTATCAAATATCATGAGCTGCACATTTTGATTCTTTACCCAGTTCAAAGCCTTTTCTGCAATCTTTATGACATTTTTGAGATCAAGATCACTAATGACAGGAACATCTATTTGCTTTCCTAGTACTTCCAATTGATGAATCGCCGCTGGTCGATATATATCACAGGCAACCATGACAGGTTTTATGTTATTTTTTTTTCGGAAATAATAAGCCAGTTTTGCACTCGCAGTCGTTTTACCTGACCCTTGCAAACCTACCATCATGATTTTCGTGAGCTTGTTATTATGTACATCTATTTTTACATCGCTATTGTCCATTAAAGAGATCAACTGTTCATGAACAATTTTTACGACTTGGTGACCGGGTTGAAGACTTTTCATCACTTCCTGACCTACGGCTCTTTTTTCAATTTCTGATATGAAATTTTTGACTATTCTAAAATTTACGTCTGCTTCCAAAAGAGCCATACGGATTTCACGCATGGTATCAGCTATATTTTTTTCTGACAGTTTGCCCATGCCTTTGATATTTCGAAATATTTTGTCGAGTTTTTCTGATAAATTACTAAACATTTTTTATTCTCCTAATAGCATCAGCATAATCATTGCTCTGAAAAATATATGAACCCGCTACTACTATGTCTATACCTGCAAGTAGCAACGGTTTTATAGTTTCCGCATTTATGCCTCCATCTATTTCAATTTCGTACGTTAGACATTTATTTTTGCGATGTTCATCTAGTTCTTTCACTTTCTGAATACTAAAATCAATAAATTTTTGTCCTCCGAAACCAGGATTTACACTCATGATTAACACAAAGTTTATATCAGGGAGTAAATCGATGATGCTAGACACAGGTGTGCCTGGATTCAACGCGATACCTGCCTTCATACCAAAAGATTTAATCTTTTGAATCAGCCGATGAGAATGATAAACTACTTCTTTATGAAAAGAAAAATATTTTACCCCTGCTATGGCAAATGGCTCTACATATGCATCAGGATTCAAAACCATAAGATGAGCATCTAGAGGCAGCTTCGAAACCTTTGCTATTGACTCTATCACAGGAATACCAAAAGTCAGGTTCGGAACAAAGTGACCATCCATTATATCCAAGTGTAGTATATCGCCACCAGCCCTTGAAACAGTCTCTATCTCATCTTCTAAACGACAAAAGTTTGCAGATAACAACGATGGAGCTATCTGAAGCTTGCATACCCTTTTATTCATAATTTTATTCATACATCTATGACCTATTTCAGTTCCTAGTAAATGTTTCTTTAAAAAAAAGCATATTCTTTACAAACAAAGAACCACAGTTCTATATTGAGCCCAAAAGTCAAGAGTTTTTTTTATTTTAAACGCTTTTTTTGTTGACAAAATAAATCAATACAAAAGAATGACACTGTATAATATAGCATTTCCATTTGTCATTAAATGATATATTAATGTAGGGAGCGCATTTCCAATCGCCACATGCCGAAGGTATCGGTCATTTAATAGAAAACCCAGTTCAACCAAACCTTATCCCACGCCGAAGGTGTGGGTCGTTTAATAGAAAACCCAGTTCAACCAAACCTTATCCCACGCCGAAGGTGTGGGTCGTTTAATAGGGCGTGGGACGATAAAACAAAACAAATCAGCACCCTCGCCCCAAAATCGATAAAGAGCACCCAATTTCCAATCGAGAAACCCGCACCAAATCTCGTATTCTGATACCTTCCCTGTACGGCTCCTGTACCGATTCCTAAAATAAACAGGATAGAAGCGAGAAAAAAACATTTATTCGTTCCTAGTTCTGTTCTGTAGGGAACGCAATTTTTCGTTCCGCTATCGTATTAAAACCCAATATGTTACGGGATAAAAAATTCCGTCACGTACATTAAATAGGGTTTTCGGAGTGCGCTCCGTAGCGGCGAACATCCTTGTTTCAACAGTGCTCTACACCTGATATTCATTTATGAAAACACACCAAAGATTAGTATCATACTGATAATAGCGAAACTCTACATCGTTATTAATAAATATCTTTCTACATTTGACTTGACAAATATGAGCAGAAAAAATTATTGGAAAACATTAATTAAAAAGATTTTTTGCTAGAGGATGATGTGTATGAAAAAAAGAATTTTTAGTGGCATAAAACCCACAGGAGATTTGCATATAGGAAATTATTTAGGAGCAATCAAAAATTGGATATCTCTTCAAGACGAGTACGATTGTATATATAGTATTGTTGACTTGCATGCGATGACCACCGAATATTGCCCAAACACGTTGAGAAAAAATGTTTTTAAAGCTGCTTGCAACTATCTGGCATGTGGTTTGGATCCTACAAAATCGATACTGATGGTTCAATCTACTGTTAAATATCATACAGAGTTGTGCTGGATATTAAACTGTCTCACACCTGTCAGTTGGCTTGAAAGAGTCCCTACTTTTAAAGAAAAGGCTCTTTTACATGAAGAAAACATAAACATGGGACTCTTGGATTATGGAGTTTTGATGGCAGCTGATGTTATATTGTATCGTGCAGAAGCAGTTCCTGTAGGTGAAGATCAGCTACCTCACCTAGAACTGGCAAGAGAAATATTGAGAAGGTTTAATAGCCGTTTTGGTGAGACATTTCCAGAAATTAAAGGTATTTTAGGAAAAGGTGCTAGAGTCAAAGGACTTGATGGGGCTGAAAAAATGGGTAAATCTCTTGACAATTGCCTTTATTTGTACGAAGACTATGATATGCTCTGGAGCAAATTATCAAAAGCTGTTACAGATACTGCTCGAATTAAAAAAACAGATGCAGGTAATCCCAAAATATGCAATGTTTATAGTTTACATGAGTTGTTTTCCAGCTCAGAAGAGATTGATTTTGTAGCAAATGGGTGTAAAAACGCTGAGATAGGATGCATTCAATGTAAAAAAATTTTAAATCAAAATATTTCAGACGAGCTAGAACCTATTCGGTCAAAATATCACGAATATCTAAAAAATACTGATTTTGTTTTTGACGTATTAAACGAAGGGTCTAAAAAAGCTACTTTTTTAGCAGAATCTGTAATGGATGATGTGTACAGAAAAATAGGGATAAATTATAATTCAAATTTAAAATTAATCTAAAAGCTGTAACAATTCGGCACACATAAAAAAGCGGGCAGTTTTCACTGCCCGCATTTTTTATTGTTACTAATACTAATTATTTAGTAAGCAATCTTTAATGAGACTCTATGAGCTCCTGACAGAAAATCAGTTTGCAGACGACCAATTTCTGTGTATGCATAATCAACATTAAAAATTGCAACACGAGTAGGAATCCTAAAGCCTACACCAAAAGAATATGATGCGGCATCATAACCTATCTGATATCCTCCTCTTAGAAACAAGTTATGCATTTTATATTCTGCACCTACATTCCATGTTTCTTTTCTGTCAACGCAATTGTCTAGTTGAATAGAACCTATTAAATAATCCATATCATTGCGCATCAGATCACCAGACACACCTAGAGAAAAATTCATCGGTATAGGGAAATCAGATCCTGAAGTGTCAAAAGCTAAATTTGGGTCATCACTCTTAAATTCGTCACCTAAATCATAACCAACGTCAGGACCAAAGTTTCTTAAAGACATACCAATAGTCACGTTTCTAAAGCCCGTGTTGTACAAGCTGCCTACGTCAAATGAAAAACCATACATTTTTTCTACTTCAATTTGTTCAAATAAAAATTTTCCTGTCAAACCAAATGAAAACCTGTCAGTAAAACGATTTGCATATGTCATACCTAAAGCCATATTCGTAAAGTGAAAGGTCTCTCCAGTAGGCTCAAAAGTATCCCCACTTGTTACGTCCATAGGTTCTGTGTGGAATACAGAAGCAAAAGCCGCTACATAACCAAAGTTTGTTTCAGTAGATAACGCGAAAAATTCATGATAAGTTTTGTCTACCCAGTTTGTATGTGAAAAGAAAAGCTGAGTTTCATATTTTAACGCTAGCCCAGCAGGATTCCAATAAACAGATGAAATATCATTTGATACAGCGGTATATGCCTCTCCCATTCCTATTGCTCTCGCATCTACGCCCAGTTTCAAAAACTGCAATGATGCAGTCCCAGCTTTACCAAAGATCGATGCAGACAAAGACATACAAATTAAAGAAAGGACAAGGGCTGTTAGTAAAATCTTTTTCATTATTCCTCCTATCTAATTACAGCAAATTTGCCAACCTGGACATTACCAGTGTCGTGACATTTTACAGAAAAGAAATATAAGCCACTTGCGATTATTTGATTGTTTTTTGACAACAAATCCCATGGATGAATACCACCAGAACCCACTGCTTCTGGTACAGCCTTGCTGATAGAAATAACATCAAGTGGTTTTCCCGGATAATGTTCAAACTCATCTACCAAATCTCCTGCTAGAGTGTAAATTTGAACATTTGCCCTTGCAGGTAAATTTACAAACCACAGTCTGCGGCTTTTATCGCCCAAAGTATCACCCTCGATCTTGCCATCAAAACTACTACCACCTTTATAAGGATTTGGTACTACGTACACATTCTTCATATTGGCTTGTGCTAGTGGTCCAGGGAAGAATACCATCATGTTTGCATCCCATCCTGATTCCAATGCTCCTAGATTTCTATAGGGCATTCCTCTACTCCACGCTGTGGCAGATACGTAATACTCTCTACCTTTTGGCAAGTTTGTAATTTTAGCGTTGTAATACCTTCTCATCAATCTATTTTGCCTGTCAGCAGTAAATTCTTCTCCGACATTACCATCTCTTTGTAGCCTTCTATTAGGAGACTGAACAACTTTGTTTTGCCCCATATGTCCACGAAGCGGTATTAAGTTGTCGTCTACTAGTGATAAATATACATCATCTCTTAGGCTAGGATGCTTAAACAGTAGCTGATTCTCTATTTTTTCTTGATCTGTTAGATATGGAGCAAATTCTCGAGGCTCATGAGCAAGAGCTTGAGCTTGTTTTGCCGTGATCATACCATATATCGGCAAACCATAAACAGAGTCACCAACATCAATTATTTTTGGCGTATAATCATCACCTTGTTTGTAATAGATATGTCCACCACAATTTTCACCATCTAAGTTATCGCAATCGTCTCCTCCTAGGCAATAGCCATGTAGCTCACCCCCAGGAGAAATATTATCTTGAGTAACAACGCCATTTTTGTTTATAGGATTAGGTAGACCTTTATCAATTCCTAAATATCCACCTAAATTTCGATAAATTGTCGGATCGTGTGTATTTACTTCTGAATAATCTTTCAAATCCTGCTCTGTATCAACTTTGTCCCACATTTCGATTCTGACCCATGATTCCCTATCACCTCGCCCTGATCTTCCCCATAGTGTGTAGCCTTGGAAAGTATGTCTTACTCGCCACGCAGTATATGGGTTAACGATTGCATTAGGATTCCAGTTTCCGTGAATAGGATTAAACTGATCTGGCCATGAAGGGTCCCAATTGCTTGTATTACTATCAAGACCTTCTCTATCGTTCCAGCCAATATCACCAGATTCCAATTTTATCAAGTCTACAGTAAATTCAGAGCGATTGCTCCACCAAACTTCTAGATTGATGTTATTTGATCCTGCTGGTTCTTCTTTTAATTCTGAATGCATCCTCGGAAATTGAGGTGGCTCAGGTGGATTGTAATGCTTAAATGTATCAGGTAATACCACTTCATGAAGTAATTGAGATTTACCATATATTGTTTTTGCCCATTGAGCACTTGCTTTTAAATCATCTAGATTTTCACCAGGGAATAGAGCTACGACTATTTTCATGGTTTCAAAAGGATGCAAGTTCCATGATTCATCGGTTGCTGTTTCTAAAGGATAGCCTTTTTGATCACCAAAAAACGCAAACAAAAAGCGAGTGTCTGTAGCAGTACCTTCTTCGAATTGTAGATTTGATGCTTCATAAGCCCTTCTTCTCATATCTATAAATCTATCCTCGTCTGGGTTTCTTCCTGTCAAAAGCCAATATTTTTCATTTGCTGTCTTTTTTGTTCCTAATGAAAAATATTCCAAAGGATCCCAGTCACTAGGTCCTGTTTTCATCCTACTATAAGTCCACGCTGCATATGCAATCTCATATGGGTCTGGAGTACAAACTCTAGCTCCAATCCAATGCGGTGAATAGTCTATATCAACAAATTCTCTAGAATATGCAAACTCAAAATCTTCTCCGCCTACATATCCAGATACGTCTGTCATAGATGTTTTTTCTGAATCCCATGATTGCGGTCCGATATCACAATCCATATATATACCCATGACACAGTTGTACAAGATGTCTTGAGGGTTCATGTTTGTTATATTAAATTCTACGTATGTCAAATTTTTGATATAGTCATACGACCATTGATAGCTCATCTGTCTCACACGTACATTCAGAGGCATGTGATCATTTCTAGTAGCTCCAGAACCATGCACTCTATTGCTGATATGGTATGCAGGTCCATCAAATGGGCTATAATCATAATAATAAGAAATAAAGTCCTGCTCTGACACGGGAGCTCCGTCTTCATCTATCAAGCCATCTCCATCATCGTCCCATGGTTCAAAAAAGTTGAACCTTTTTTCGATAGGAATCTCTGCTCTACCATCTCGTCCATCGGCTGTATATGACAAGTCTTGGAATCCTAGTGGAAACCAAAACTCACTATTATCATCTATCATTTGGGTACCGAGAGCTTCTAACTCATGTATAAACATTCCAGAAAAAGCGTGAAACTGTTCTGGTAAATGTACACCGGGTTCTCTACCTGGTATCGCACCCATTCCGGGATGACTGACTGATCTATCTAGACGGAAAGGAAAAGCTCTACCGACTGGATCTTCGTCTATTAGTCCGTCACCATCATCATCAAAGCCTCTTCTATGATCTCTAGTTGAAGTTTCCATTACGACATCCAAGCGATTGTTTTCTTGGTATCCGGCTCTGTTTCTCTCTAAAGGATTCCATGCTGGTAAAAATTCTTTTATATCCCAATAGCCGTCAAACCCAACAGATGTAAGGGTATCGACCACTAGTTTATGCATCCCATCTCCTTCCCAATCAGGATGCAACACTTCCTCGCCATCTATAGTAACAAACTTTGTGATCACGTCAGAAGAGACTGGGGGATTAGGCGATTCTGGGTGCCATGATTTCCAATACATTTCCCTACCACGTGAATCTCTTCTCACTTTTTGAGCTCCAAACCACAACGCACCTTGATAAAGATAGTCGACACCACTACCACCGGGATATTCTAGCGAAGGCCATCGAGGGGTAGCACTTCCCGCTCCAAAAAATCCATAGTTACTGACACGTAGCCATGAATTACCTACATTATGGTGCTTTGTTAGATCCAATGTCTTGTTTGTACCTTCTTCACCTGATGCCATTTTTGCATGTACAAACGAGAATGAAAATAATAAAATCAACGCTATCCATAAATAGTTATACTTTAAATTCATCATTATTTATCCTCCATATATTTTAGTTTGTCAATTCAAAGACAATTGGTATCCTTGCCCAGCATGCCACCGGTCTGCCACCGTTTTTGGCTGGTTGAAACTGCCATTGCCTCACAGCTGCTATAGCTGCTTCATCAAACCCTCCCGGACCTGACATCAGTGATTGAACTACTTCAATAGCACCGATATCACCATCTACGAGAACTTCTACATCTAATAACACTGTCCCTCTGATACCTGCTCTCCTACCTATAGGCGGATATTCTGGAGATACCCTACGTAATATTACGGGTGCATCTTCATAAACCACAAAACGAGGAGTCTGTCCTAATGTGGGTGGTGGAGCAATTGTCTGAAAAGGATCTAACCTTGTGATTTCTATGGTTGTGATGATTTCTATTTCATCATCAGAATCATCGCTTGCATCATCTACTATTTCAATATTTACTATAGGTCTAGCGACTTCTTCGGGTGGCTCAATTCGTTCTTGTATTTCAGGTAAGATTTCAATAGTTTCCAATACTCTTTCGTTTGTTCGTAGATTTTGCGTCTCTACGTTTGGAAAAACCATAAATGCGAAAATAATAAATAGTATTGTCAATGACAAGCATTTATCGTAATAGCTACTTGCAATATCTTTCCAGTCTACATTATTTTGCATGATTACCTCCCTCTGAGCTTAGCTTCAAAAGAAACTCTGAGAGCATTCGCTCTCCTCATCTGATTCATAATATCTGCCATTACACCATATTCTGTGTCCGTATCTGTTCTAAAGCATACTATCATGTTAAAATCTTCACTGATTTTTCTCAGCATCACACCTTCTACCATAGGTATATCTACATGAAAGTCATCTATTGATATTGTCCCATTTCTGTCTACATAAACAGTCACAGAGTGCGTCCTAGGTATTTTATCGATACTTTCAGCTCGGGGGAGCTGTACTCTTAAACCTCTTTCTTTTACAAAAACTGTCGACACTATAAAAAATATCAACAAGAGAAAGGCAATGTCAGCCATAGAGCAGGTAGGTATAGCACCCTCTACTTTTACATTTTTATTTATTTTTGCCATTTTGAAACCTCAATTTGTTGATAAATTAATGCGCTCAGCACCTGCAATACGCAATCTGTCTAAGACATCTATCATACTGACATATTTACTTTGACGATCTGTTCTTAACATGAAAACCATTTCAGGGTTTTGGATTACTAGCTGACGTACTCTCTGCTCAAGCTCCGAAAGAGATACTACTTCGTTGTTTAATGCCACTTGCCCTTCTCTATTAACAAGTATACGGGTCAAGTTGTCATCAAGTAATCTTACTCTTTGTGTATCATCTGTACTCGGACCTGGTAATACAATTCCGAGACCGTTTTTCATGTCAAATCTTGTCGTCGATAAAAAGAATATCAACAAAAGAAAAGCTACATCAGCCATTGACGCTGTAGGTATCCCATCTTCTACTCTTTTTTTACGAGGACGAAACATGAAAAGCCCCCTTTATTGATTTTCTATCATTGCTTCTATTATTTTGTCTGATGACCTTTGCATATCCAGCACGAGTCCATCGACCATTTGCAGGATAACATTGTTTAAAAATTGAATAGGTATAGCTATAGCTAGACCAAACATTGTTGTTATCAAAGCGACTTTTATACCATCAGCAACTATCGTAGGATCGACCTCGCCAGCTCTCGCGATAGCGTCAAACGCTTCTATCATACCTAATATCGTACCAAAAAAACCAAACATCGGAGCGAGGTTTATTGTAGTATTTATGGCAATAAAACCTTTTTCTAGAAATGCCATTTCTATTGTAGCAGAGTTTTCTATTGCTTTTTCTACAGATTCTACATTCGTCCCAGCTTTTAAAAGAGCAGCATAGGCTACTGATGCTACGGGTCCACGTGTTTTGTTTGCAAATTCTATAGCTTCTTTATATTTTTTTTCTTTCACCAAAGGAAGGATATTGCCGAGAAATGCATTTAGATTTATCTTTGCATAAGATATTGCTACTAGTTTCCATATGACCATCGCCGTACCCCATATAGCAAGGATTATCATGGGCCACATAACCCATCCTCCATCAATAAAAAGAGCTACGAGATAGCCACCTACGAGTCTGCGAGCAAATGTTTCGATCATAGACATTTGTTCTGTTTCTGTAAAGATAGGAGATACTGACAACTCGGCAGTTTCCATTTCTTCAATATAGTTTTCGTCTGCTTCTTGAGCAAAAAGACCTGTTATAAAAAACAGACCTATTAACAACATTGTTATTATTCTTTGATAATTTCTCATTTGTATTACCTCCTATTGTTTAGAAATTATAGCTGAGACCAAAAATGTAGTTTCTGTCATTGTTTACATTACTTGGGTTATTTGTCCACAAGCTGTGGATATATTCCACTTCTTCAAAAGTAAAGCCGGGATATAGTGGCTCTGACAAGTCCTGACCATTGTGATATGGAGAGCCTGTTCTGCCATATACATAATTAACATTCGTCTTTTTAAAAATGTTTTCAATAGAAAAAGTTGCACGTATGTATGATCTTCCACCTGTAGGGAAATTTTTTGCTATACGTAAATCTGCATTTGTAGTATATGGCATTCTTTTGCTATTTGTTTCGAGGCTATTGTCTGTATTCTGCGACACCGGTGTATATGGTCTTCCTGATGACAAGTTATAGTTTAAACTGACAGAAAAATCGTCGACTGGAAATACCCAGTTTGTAAAAGGTACTATCCACTCTTCACCGCGAGCAACTCTGAATATCGAGTTTACATTAAATTGATGCCTAATATCCCAGTCCAGAGGAAATTCTCGAAGATTTGTATCATAGTCTTGGGTACGTGTTTCAGAATTGTTACCATTCGCCCATGCTATAGAATAAGAAACACCTCCGCCAATGAAATTAAACATTCTACGGTTTAATGTAAAATCTAGACCTTTAGCAGAACCATAGTCTTCTGATATATATTCATACCAATCTACATTTGCTTCTGATTCTGAATATATTCGTTTCGTACTTACATAGTTATAAATATTTTTGTAATAAGAGGTGATACCTAGTACATAATCATCTGAAAGCAAGCGTTGTAAGCCTACTTCATAGGTAATAGTGATCTGAGGTTCTAATATAGGATTGCCCACGACGATACCAGGACTATCCAATGCATCCAACGAGTCACGAGTCGTAAATATGTATCGCATTTGTGGTAATTGATTTTGATAGTTGTATGCAAAGTGAATTACGTCTCTTTCTGATATTGGATGAGATACACCTAGTCGAGGTGAAAACATGAGCTGAGTTCTGTCCTCTGATGCAAAGCCATATTCTCCTGTTTCTTCATTAAAATTGTTCTTTTTATATGTTCCATTGTCTTGCAAAATATCATAGCTTTTGCCTAAGTACCACAAATCCATTCTGAGACCAGCGTTTACGATCATGCCTTCCCAGTCCATTCTTGTTTGTGCATAATATGCAAATTGCATAGGAGTCGCTTTATAACCATCTCTGCGCCCATGTGCAGCTTTTGCAGCTGCAAGATAATCTTCACGACGATAAATAGGTATCGGAGGTGTATTTGGATCATCAGGGTCATTAGGATTGCCCGGTAGCCAGTAGTCAGGCTCACAATGTGAGAGATAATCCGCATACCTATCATAAGACAGAGTCAAAAAACCTAACAACTGATTTTTTTTGATTTCGTGTTGAATAACCTCAAAACCCGTTTTTGTGCTGACAACTTGACTGACTTGATACTCATAATCCGCTCTTAAAGAATATTGTGTAGCTTCGTCATCTATATAGTTCGCCCAAATAGTTCCCGGTGCCAAAAAGTTCGGAACAGAACGCCCCTGACTCAAACCATCTATACTATGTGCCCAGTTTGTTCCATCTGGAAAGCCCATCATGATGCCTCTATTATCGATAGTCCGCCAGCCTTGATATTCTGTACCCATTTCAGGGAAAAAGATATCATCTGAAATAATGTAGGAGTCCCCTGTAATGCCACGAGGAGTTTGTGAAACAACATTGTTATAGTAGGAACCTCGCACTTGTAAAGTCCGCTTTGCATCAAATACATGGTCATATGTAAACATCACCTGTCTTTGACGAGTGTCGACTTCAGCATAATGATGAAGAGCATATCTCCATTGATGATCAAATGGTGTTCTATAAAAACGGTCACCACGAACAGCTAGTGTAAACTTTTGCATAGGGTTCATATTATAAGTAGTTTTTAAATTAACGTTGTAAGTGTTGTTGTTTCTATTTCCAAGCTCAAAACCTAAAAAACTCTCTCTCTCTGAATAAGGATCA
>Ga0099364_10001139_pt1 | contig 44284 bp, 47 predicted proteins | sample TergutTh196P3_FD_73070 | JGI IMG/M metagenome (GOLD analysis project Ga0099364, IMG submission 73070) | Microcerotermes parvus P3 segment gut microbial communities from Pointe-Noire, Republic of the Congo - Th196 P3 | ecosystem: Host-associated > Arthropoda: Insects > Digestive system > Gut ...
GCCGAATCGTTTAAAAGCGCCGATTGGCTGGGCGTCGTTCTTGATGAAGCGCAGAACATCAAAAACCCCGACACGCGGCAGACAAAGGCAGCTCGCGGCATACGTTCCGATTGGCGGTTGGCCCTTACCGGCACGCCCATAGAGAACCACGTGGGCGACCTGTGGTCCATCATGGAATTCCTGATGCCTGGGATGCTTGGGAGCAGGAAACACTTTGCCGACACATATGTCAAGCCGCTCGCCTCAGGACCCGACGAGAGGCTGGCCGGTTCGCTGAGGCGCATGATAAGCCCGCTGATATTAAGGCGGCTCAAGACAGATCCCGACATAGCCCCCGATCTTCCGGCAAAGATACAGACGAACGAGTGCTGCCATTTGAAAAAAGAGCAGTTGAAGCTGTACGCTTCAGTTGCCGGCGATTTGTCGCGCGAGATCGGGCGCGTCGCCGGTATAAAGCGCAAGGGCATGATCCTCGCCGGGCTAACGAAGATGAAGCAGGTATGCGACCACCCGTCGCTCGTCCTGCGCGACGGCAATCACGACGCCGGGCGTTCATCGAAGATGGAGCGCCTGGTCTCTCTCGCGGAGGAGATGTTCGAAGCCGGCGACAGGGCTCTCATCTTCACGCAGTACGTCGAGATGGGGAGCATATTAAAGCATGAGTTACAGGAGCGCTTCGGCCGCGAGGCGCCGTTTCTGCACGGAGGAGTGCCAAAGGCGCGCCGCGACGTTATGGTAAGGGATTTCGCCATGGGGACGGGGCCGCAGTTTTTCGTGCTGTCGCTGCGCGCCGGGGGAGTGGGGCTCAACCTCGCGAACGCGAACCACGTCGTTATGTTCGACAGGTGGTGGAATCCCGCCGTGGAGACCCAGGCGATTGACAGGGCGCACAGATTGGGCCAGAAACGAAACGTCCACGTGCATATATTCTCCTGCCGGGGCACGCTTGAGGAGAGGATCGACGAACTTATCGCATCGAAGCGCCGAATGGCGGACAGCGTGATATGGAAGAGCGGCGACTGGGTGACGGAACTGTCCGATCGCGACCTGCGGTACCTGATCTCGCTGTCCCAGGTGGAGCCGGAATGAGTCCCCGCAAGCGAGGGCGCCCCCCCGGCATAAAGAACCGCTCGGAGTTCGGCGAGCCGTCGCGCTGGACCGAAGACCTGATCAGTCACATGGACGAGATAGCTTCCCCGAGGCAGATCAACGCCGCGAGGAATTACGCGCGTTCCGGCCGCGTCATCGGCCTGTCGGTATCCGCCGGCATGATCGAAGCCCGCGTGCAGGGCAGAAGCAGAACTCCCTACACCGTAAGGCTTCTCTCATTTCGTCCCGGCGAGGAGGCTCTGAAAAGTATTCTGCGCAAACTCGGCGAGAAGGCGTTATACAAGTCGGCGTTACTGATGGGGGAGTTCCCCGCCGAACTTGAGGATATATTCCGCTCACTCGGCGTCACTCTCTCGATAAAGCGTTTCAGGAAGAACCAGCAGATATGCACCTGTCCCGAGCCCGACAATGTCTGCAAGCACATATTGGCCGCGCTTTACGTCGCCGCGCTTGCATTCGACCGCGACCCGTTTCTGCTGATGAAGTTCAGGGGACTGGACAAACAGGAGCTGATGGAGGCCCTCTGCGCTCCGGTCGGTTCCGAGGCGTCCGGCGCGTCCGGCCCTGCGCCTACCGGCGAAGCGCAACGGGACATGCTGCAAGTCCCCGCCGGCGAGCCCTGCCCGCCCGCGCGGATTGACGCTTCCTTCTACGGCTCACCAGAGCTCGCCGGCGCGCTCGAGATCGAGACGGCCCCGCCGAAATCGGACCGTCCGACGCTGCTGTTGGATTTTCCACTCTGGCGAGGCGAAGCCTCATACGCAAGCTCCATCGCCCCATACTACAAGACGGTCAAGAAATTCCTGGAGGAAGAAGGCCTTTCTTAGGATGACTTCGGCAGGGCACGACTGGCTTCTTCAAATTATGACAGGAACTCCTCAGTCCTTTTTTAAGACCTCGGCGAGAAATTTCTGGAGAAGTTCGAATCCCGGCTGAGCGTTGTAGCGCATATGCCTGTGGCGTATCTCAAAGCAAATTCTCTCCGGCGGCGGGTTTTTAAGCTGCTGTATCACAAATTTTCCGGAACTGACGAAATGGCGCGCCATATAAAAAGGAACCAGCGACCACTGCTCCGGCCTGCTGAATAGAGAAGCGAATACGCTTGGAGTGTCTATCTGCAGGAGGTGCGGCTTGTCTTTCCCCCACCATTGCTCGTGCCAGATTTCGTACCATGGGCCCCAAGTGCAGAAATAAAGCTCGTCCTCCTGCTTCAGGGCGTCATTGTCTATCGGGGAGGGATAAGGCTCCCGCGCCTCGGCGTTATTATATGGGCGAAGAAGCACTATATTTTCCCGAAACAATTCTCTGGCGACGGTGTTTGGCGTGGGTTGTTCTATATAAGCGTAGCCAATATCGAATAATTTTTTTTCGATCAGCATCGGTATCGACGGAGACCTTCGCGAAGAGATTTTAAGGCTTACGTCGTTATGTGAGAGCAGCTCGTAAAGCGGAGGAAAGATGTAAGCGTTCACGGTATCGGCGGCTACGATGGAAAGGGAAATCACCCGCTCCTCGGCCGCGATATTTCGGATTTCTTCCGCGAGTTCCTGCCATTTTTCCGCGATAGGCAAAAGCTTTTTTCCCGCGGAAGTCAATTCCTGTTCGCGAAAATCCTTTCCCCGCTCCAGCAATCGCATTCCTATTTTCGTTTCGAGGTCCATCAAGCGATGACTTACGGTCGACTGGGTAAGGTTTAACTCTTCCGCCGCGGCGCCGAACCCGCCGTGACGCAGTATGGCAAGAAAAGCCTCCAGGCCGTTTTCGTACATCTCGCCCCGCCTCCTTAGTCATTTATAAAATCGATAATAGTTATTATAACATTTCATTTTACAAATTATTTTCTCTAACCTATACTTTTTATAAATCCATAATCATTAAATTTGTAAAAAAATATTCTTGGAGGTGCAGTTTGTTATGATGGAGAAAACGAGGGAATTTCTGGTAAAGATTGGCCTGCCTGCCGGCGATTTGAACGACGTGCCGACTACGGAAAAGAGGTTTCCGTGCGGGGCGCATTTCGGCATTGAGATTCCCACAATCAACACGGCGCTTGCTTGCAAAGCTGTGCTCGACGAAGCCGAGAAGCTCGGAATTGTCATCAACAGGATCGATGAAACCTACGGGGCTTTCAGGCATACTTTCGCCGAACTCAAGGAATACGCCGCCATTTGTAAGGCTCACGGCGTTGCCCTCAACATGTCGATCGGCCCGCGCGCGGCTTACGACACAAGCGCCACGCGTTTGAGCACGCAGGGCAGCGTCATCGCTTACAGGCTCAGAGGGCAGGAGCAGGTCGCAAGAGCCGTCGAAGACGCCAAGCGTATCTGCGAAGCCGGCATCCGCGGACTGCTTGTATATGACGAGGGATTGCTGTGGGTTTTGGACGAAGCCAGGAAAGCCGGGGAACTGCCCGCGGAGGTCGTCTTCAAGAACTCCGCCCACAACGGTCAGGGCAACCCCGCAAGCTTCAAGGTGCTCGAAAAGATGGGAGCCAACTCAATCAACCCCGTCAGAGATTTGACCCTTCCGATGCTTGCGGCGCTCAGGGCGACTGTAGACGTTCCGCTCGATCTGCATACGGACAACCCCCCCGGCTCCGGAGGATTCATCCGCGTTTACGAAGCGCCGGAGATGGTGCGCTGCTGCGCTCCTGTCTTCCTGAAAACAGGCAACTCCGTTGTATCGGGGCACGGTCTGCTTACCACGGCTTCCAACGGAGTGGACATGGCGAGGCAGGCTTCGATCGTAGTTGAGATGGTCAAGAGATACTATCCCGAGGGCATTCAGCTCAAGCCCGGCGCCGGCCACGGTCAGGTAGCTTAATTGTGATCAAACCCGTCTGCCGGTTGGCGGGCGGGTTTTTTATTTTACAGGGCGGAGGGGATTTTAAATAGCTGATCGACTGAGATACACAGTAAGCGAACTGAATGATTTTTCCGTCGATACATTGGTCAGAGCCGGACTCTGTGCGGAAGACGCCGGGATTGTCGCGGAATCTTTGATATTCGCGGATTTAAGAGGCGTCGGTTCGCACGGCATAGTCCGGCTTGCCACCTATCTTGACCGCATAGGGAACGGAATAGCGAACGGCAAGCCGGATATGAAATTTGTCTCGGCAAGAGGGGCCGTATGTTTGCTGGACGCCGATAATGGGTTGGGCCAGCTTGCCGGGCACATGGCAATGAAAAAAGCCGTCAGCCTGGCAAAAGAACTCGGAATAGGCATGGTCGCCGTTCGGAACTCAAACCATTTCGGAACGGCCAGCTATTTTTCGATGATGGCGCAGGAAGAAGGCATGATCGGCGTCGTGATGTCGAACGCCTCGCCCGCCATCGCGCCCTTCGGAACGGCGACGCCCTTATTGGGCACCAATCCTTTGAGCATCGCAATCCCGGCGAAAAATAGAGTACCGATCATTCTGGATATGGCGATGTCCACCGTGGCGAGAGGAAAAATCCGGCTTTCCGCACTCAAAAACGAGGAAATTCCCCTGGATTGGGGTCTGGATGAGGACGGACAGGCGACTTCGGACCCGAAAAAAGCGTTAAAAGGCAGCCTTATACCGATCGGGGGCGTTAAAGGCTCGGCCTTGGCGCTGATCGTCGACATACTCTGCGGTGTTTTGACGGATACCTGCTTAACGGGCGGCGTAAAGAACATCACGGATATGAGCGGGCCGGCAAACACCGGGCACGCGTTTATCGCGATAAACATCTCGGATTTCATCGATTACGATCTGTTTATCGACAATGTGGACGCCGTCATCGGCATAATTAAAAACCTCAAGCCCAAGGGCGACAACCAGATATTCACCGCCGGGGAAATAGAGCACAACCTAGCTGAAACAAAAAAAGCGGAGGGTATCCCACTCGATGAGAACGTCGTGGAAATATTGAACAAATGCGCGGATAAATACGGCGCCGGACGGCTTCGATTGAAACAATAGCGTTATTGAGCTTTCAGCCTGTTATGACGTGAGGATGTGTACTTAATGCCGAACTACGTGATCGGTTTGTTGGGTTTAGTCGTACTTGTCGCTCTGATTTTGATGGGCATGCGCATCGGTCTCGCAATGGCTTTGGTGGGATTTTTGGGCGGCTGGTACGTAAGGAGCTTCTCCAGCGCGATGGGGTATCTGACATTTACTCCCTTTGGCACGACTAACAGCGACTCGCTCAGCGTCATACCCCTGTTTACTTTGATGGGCGTGCTTTGTGCCTACGGAGGGATAAGCCAACAATTATATTCCGCGTGCTACAAGTTTGTCAGCCAGAAAAAGGGAGGGCTGGCGATAGCCACCGAGATCGCCTGCGCTTTCTTCGCCGCGATATGCGGTTCGGCAACCGCCACGACCGCCAGCATGGGCAAGATCTGCATGACCGAAATGGACAAATACAACTACAAACGCACGCTGACCTGCGGCTCCATCTCCGCCGGAGGAACCCTGGGCATCCTCATTCCGCCAAGCGTGGGTTTCATGCTGTACGGCATCAACGCGGGCATCGGCGTCGGCAGGATGTTCATGGCCGGTATAATTCCCGGCATCATCTTGTGCCTGTGTTATTCCATGACCGTCGTCGCCGTCTGCGCGGCCGATCCGGAAGCCGGTCCCAAGGGGCCTCGTTTTACCGCCAAAGAAAAGCTGATCGCCGCCACGGGCATTTTCCCTGTTTTGTGCCTCTTTGCCCTGGTCCTGGGCGGAATCCTGTTCGGCTGGTTCGGAGCCACCGAGGGAGCCGCGATGGGCGCGTTCGGCGCGCTCATATTAATGATTTTAAAGCGCCAGTTTAATTTAAAGAACCTGCACGGCGCACTGAAGGATACCATTAATACCACCGCCATGATTTTCCTCATCATGATAGGCGCGAACATTTTCGGAAACTTTCTTTCCGCCACAGGACTTCCCCAGGCCATGTCCATTTTCTGCGCCAACGCGCAGATCGGCAGGTTTTGGATATTGCTTGCCTTGCTGGGGGTCTATGCCATTCTCGGCTGCTTCGTGGATTCCCTGCCGCTGCTTGTGCTGCTGACTCCGATTTTCCTGCCGGTTGTGGACGTTTTGGGCTATGACCGCATTTGGTTCGGCGTGCTTATGGTCATGTTCATGCAGATGGGCCTCCTGACTCCCCCGGTCGGAATGTGTTGCTACGTTATGGCCGGCATCGCGAAGGATACTCCCCTGCCCGTTATTTTCAAAGGCACGGCGCCTTTCCTCGCCGGTATTGTAGCGGCGATCATCATTGTCATGGCATTCCCGGCGCTCTCCACCTGGCTGCCCAGCGTGATGAGATACGGTATGTGACCCGAATCCGGGATTTTTTAAAAAAATTAGAGTTTAGGGTTTTTCCCGAGACGGAAAATTCTAAGCCAGGATATAAATCGCAAGTAAAAAAATAATCTGAAGGAGGAATATCTATGAAACGCGTTATGGTAAGTGTAATTATGTCGATGGTATTGATTGCGTTAGCAGCTGCTACAGCCTTCGCGGCGCTACCGCAGTTAGCCGCCACGTCGGCACAGAGGGCTGAGGACTCGTATGCCTTGGTAGCGGAATTGAGAGAGAAGGCCTCCGCTTATAACCCTGCCAACGCGAGGCATCGGTACATACTGAACTCCCATGACCCGGCGGCGAGCGCCGTCGGCGAGTTCCTCTACGCCTGGTCGGACGCGGTCCTTGTAGCTACCGAGGGGCGGGTCTACATAGAAGTCGGCGTATCCAACGCCTTCAGTACGGGCGGCGCCAGAGTTGCCCTCGACGAGATGATTGCGGGTTCCATAGACTTCGTCTTCACTCTGCCCAGCTATTACGGATATATGCCGCTGACCCTGGCCTTCCACAACCCCGCCCTTGGCGCCAGGAACGCGACGGCCGCTTCTTTCGCTATGTGGGAACTGTTTAAGAACAATGCAGACATCAACGAGGAGTTCGTGAAGAGCGGCCATACGCTCTTTGTGTGGACAAACAACCCCAGCCCCATATCCTACAACGGGACAACCCTGGTGGAGAACATCCACGACATCAGGGGCAACGTCCGCGGCAACGCCGGCCCGGTTCAGACGTTCATCAGGCACATCGGCGCGTCCATTTTCGAATGTCCCATAGGCGAGGTTTACACCAACGTGTCCACCGGCGTCATCGACTACCTGATCACCGACTGGCACGGTATCGGAGCCTTCAGGCTGAACGATCCGGGAGTCCTGACCCGCTACCTCGACGTCAACATGGGGAGCTCCGTATACTGCCTTATGGCGAACAGCAACGTATGGAGCGAAATCACAAGGAACGGATTTGCCGAAGCTATCGAGTCCGTATCGGGAGATTACATGCTGAACTTCATCGGCATCTGGGAGGCTTACGAAGTGAGAGCCCGCGAGACTGCGACAGCCAACGGCGGCATCATCTATGAACCGCCCACCGCAACGTTGCAGCTCCAGTTGGACGACGCTTTCGAGACCGTCACCGAGATGTGGATAAACGACACCGGCGGCCCTGCCAGGCAGATATATAATCAGGCTGCGGGGCTGGTCAGAAGGTATAACGGAATCTACCACGACTAACAACATCGTTTGCCGCGCGCGGGGGGAGAACGCCTGTTCTTTTGAGGCGCCCCCCGCGCGGGTGGCGAAAGAAGGTGTGCCATTGAAACTGCAAAAAATTCGTAACGGTTTGGGGAGCGTCTCCAATTTTGTGATGTATGGAGCTGTGATACCGTTGTTTCTTATGGTGTTCGTGGTCTCCTTCGATATTATCTTCCGAAAATCGCAATTCCAGGGCATTCATGGCAGCAACGAATTGACGATGTTCTTCATGGTGTGGGTCTGTATGCTCGGCATTCCCGCCCTGCACTTCAAGGACGGTCATGTTTGGGTGAATCTGTTCGTGGACAAGTTTCCGTACAGGTTTCGCTGCTTCTGGCGCTGTGCAGTCATGGCCGCGGAGACGTGGCTGCTGGCTCTGATGGCTTACGCAGGCTATCGGTTGATAATGTTTAATATCGACTTTTCCCGGACGACGACCATTTTGCGTATGCCCGGATGGTTTTTCGCCATGCCCGTGTTTGTGGCTTTCGCCTTGTATTTCCTGTTGTCGCTCGTCGATACGATCCAATTCTGCGCGGACGGTGTCCGGGGTGGGGAGAAAAAGGCCGAGGACGGCGGATGGACCGACGATCAGGTCAAAGGTATCTGAAAATTGAAGGAGATTTCATCGTGGCAAAAATTGTTCGCGTGAACATGAAAACAAAAGAAATAACGCAGGAAGAAGCGGGAAAATATGCCGCTTACGGTACCCGTGGTTTTATCGCGCGTTTTTTGACGGACGAGGTCGACCCGGCCTGTGAACCCCTTGGCGTTTACAATAAGCTCATCATATCGGCCGGTTTGTTGGGCGGCACTTTCACGTCTTCCGCAGGACGCATGTCCGTCGGGGCAAAAAGCCCGCTGACAAACGGGATCAAGGAGGCCAGCTCCGGCGGCACCGCCGCAAACGACATGGCGCGCCGCGGAATACGCGCCATCGTTTTTGAACGGCTTCCCGACGAAGGCGATAAGAACTCATATGCGCTGATCGTCTCGGACGAAGGTATCAGGCTGGAGGCTAAAAACGAACTCAAAGGGAAAGGCGCGCAGGAAACGATCGAAATGCTTCGCGGGGAGTACGGCGATAAAGCGGGCGTCATATGCAACGGGCCGGCGGGGGAGTATATGATGCGCGGAGCGGGAGTCGTTTGCGCTTCCCCCGATAATTCGATGCGTTTCGCGGCGCGCGGCGGGTTGGGCGCGGTTATGGGCAGCAAAAGGGTAAAAGCCGTCGTCATCGTCAAGAGCGGGGAAGACCACGTGGAATACCACGACAAAGAAGCTTTCGACGCCGCCCGCAAAGAATACACTCAAATGCTCGTCGACAATTACCCCACCATCCAAAAGACCAACCAGTTATATGGAACGACCGGAATCGTCAAGGCCTGCAACGACTTGGGCTGTCTGCCCACGCGCAACTTCAGGCAGGGTTCCTTCGATAAGATCGGCGAAATCACCGGCGAAAAGATGGTCGAGATCATACACGAACGCGGAGGGGAAGGAAAAACCGGGGTCTCCTGCATGGACGGATGCATGATACGCTGCGCCTCCATATTTCCCGACGAAAACGGGAAGAGAATTTGCTCCACGGTGCAGTACGAAAATATCGCGCTGCTTGGCTCGAACCTTTGCATCGATAATTTCGACGACTTGGCGCGCATTAACCACCAGGTAAACGACCTGGGGCTCGACGCGATCGAAACGGGCGCGGCGTTGGGCGTCGCCGCGGAGGCGGGAATCGTGGAGTTCGGCGACGCGCCGGGCTTTTTGAAACTCATGGATGAAGTGCGGGCCGCCACGCCCCTTGGGCGTATAATCGGAAGCGGCGCCAGAATCACGGGAGACGTTTTGGGAATAAAAGACCTGCCCGTATCGAAAAATCAAGCGTTCCCCGGCTACGACCCCCGAGCGCTCAAAGGCAACGGAGTCACTTACGCGACAACCCCCATGGGCGCCGACCATACGGCCGGCAACTGCTTCGGCGCGCGCGCTCAGCTTCCGCCTCTCAACACCGAGGGGCAGGGCGAGCTTTCGCGTCATCTTCAGGTCCAGATGGCCGCGCTTGAAAACCTTGGTTTCTGTATGTTCGCGCGCGCGTACCTGTTCAAACGCCCGGAGCTTTTCACGAGCTTCGTATACGGTATGACCGGGCAAAAGATGACCGTGGAGGAATTTTGGGAGCAGGGAAGGGAAACCTTGCGCCTGGAAAGGGAGTTCAACATGAAGGCGGGAGTGTCCCCCGCAATGGACCGCCTGCCCGAGTACATGTATTTTGAACCCCTCCCTCCCATGGGCCATGTGTTCGACATTGCCGACCAGGAGCTTTTAAAGGGCGTGGGTTAAAAAGATGATCGAAGTTGAGTTCAACCTGATGTTTTCGAATATAGCCGGAGCCAAGCAAATGAAGCTCGATATAGGCGGGGAGATCAGTTTGAAGCAGTTGGTCGCTAAATTCGGCATCAAAGAGGAGCGCGTCGGAATGGTTTTTATAAACAAAGAGTGGTCGCCGCCCGACAGCTTGATACGCGACGGAGATTTTGTACAGCTTTACCCTTTACTGGACGGCGGCTAACGGTTACGGATCAACAAAGCGGTTTTTTTAGGTAAAAAAACTAATAAAAAAGGTGGTTATTCTCTATGGGTGTAAAAGAAACTGTATCGACATTCATGGAAATCGTCGACGCGCGCCGCAGTGTAAGAAATTACACCGCCAAGCCCGTGTCGGAAGAGGATCTGCGTATGATTCTCGAAAGCGCGCGTTGGGCGCCCTCGGGCGAAAACGCGCAGCCTTGGCGCTTTATTGTGGTCAGGGACGAGAAAAACAAGGATTTTCTGTCGATGATTTCCAAAAGAGGAAGCGGTCGCCGCTTCACGGGCGAGTTCCTCAGCAAGCAGATGCAAAAGCGTTTCGAGGGCCTCAAGGACGAGGAAAAGAAGATGGCGGCTTTCAAGAAACTAACGTCGGGAGAGGTTTCGGCGTTTGTGAAGGAGCCCGACGTGGTCGTCATAATAATAGGCAAAAAAGAGGTATGGGATCTTCCCTTCGATACCTCCGCCGCAATCGAACACATACTGCTGGCGGTTGCCGCCGCCGGGCTCGGCGCGTGCTGGGTCATAGCGCCGTGCATCGATATTCGCGACGAGCTCAAGCTGAATGAATATTTCGATATCCCTGAGGGTTACAAGGCCATAAGCATAATTTCCATCGGAGAAGCGTCGCGGATGCCGAACCCGAGGCCCCGCATCGCCCTCGAAGACCTGGTTTATTCCGAAAAATTCGGAGAGGCTTACTATGAAAAGGAGGGAGAGTAATGAGCGTATTGAGCGACTTTAAGGATTCCCTCATTTTCGAGATACAGAAGGAATTCTGGAACGAGCGCGGAAAAGGCGCGCGTTACCGCCTTACGATGATCGGCGCCGACTTCCTGGGTAAACTCTTGAAAGACCCTTCCGATACGAGCGAGATAATCGCCCTCTACAAAAAAGAGGGTTTCTGCTCGGACGCGGAAATAGCGGAGGACGAGTTCACGATCACGATGAAGGTAAAGGGCTGCGCTTTTTGCGGCGTGCGCGACGGTTTTATGGATAAAGGGCAGCAGCCGTTATCCTGCCCCCTGGCAAACACCGTTATGCGCGCGATCGAGTTGAAGAGCGGCTTGGGCCCCGAACTGCTCCCGATCGAAGCCAACGGCGGCGAATGCGTCGTCGGCATGGGGAAAATGGGAACCTCGGAAGTTTTGGTGAAGAGGTAAGCCCATGAATAAGATCAGGGAGCTTTCGGATATAGTCCGTGAGATACCGGACAGCGGCGCCGAAATCGCGTTGGGCGGGTTTATTATCACCCGTTGCCCAATAGCGTTCGCGGCGGAGCTCATACGCCAGAAGAAAAAGGATATGACGCTGTACAGCGTCATGGGCACGATGGAGGCGGATCTTCTGGTGGGCGCCGGCGCGGCTCGGTCCTACTCCTACAGCGGCGGCTCGCTCGACCGTTTCGGCAAGCTGGACCGCATAAACGAGGCTATCATAAACAAAAGCATCGAAATCAAGGAGTACAGCGCCATGGGCCTCGGCCTCAGATTTCTGGCGGGGGCCATGGGCATCCCGTTCATACCGTCCAAGGTCATGATGGGCACCGATATGTACGAAGCCATGAAGGACGATAAGAGCACGATGCAAATAGGCGCGTCCCCCTTCGACGGCGAGCCGTATATGTTCCTGTCGAAACTTCAGCCCGAGTATTCCGTGATACACGCTCAAGCCGTTGACGAAAAGGGCAATGTCATTATCGAGGGACCGGCCTGGGACCTTGAGCTTGCAATGGCCGGAAAGAAGCTTATTGTCACGGCGGAGAAGTACGTGTCGAACGAATACGTAAAACGCTTCCCCGAAAAAGTGAAGATCCCCTGCATATACACATACGCGGCGGCAATCGTGCCCGCGGGGGCGTATCCCGCATCCACGTACAGGGTATACGACCACGACGCGGAGGCCCTTACGATGTACGCGAAAGCCAACCAACGGCAGGATACCTTCGACCAATTCCTGAACGAGTACATACTCGGCACCAAAAATCACAACGAGTTTATAGAAAAAATGGGCGGGCTTAAAAAGCTTGGCACGTTAGCCGCTGAACCCGTATACGGGTTTGCCCGCAAGGAGGGCGTCCTATGAGTTATACGACTAACGAGCTGATGGCCGTCACCGCTTCGCGAAGATTCCAAAACGGCCAGACGATATTCGTGGGACTTGGACTGCCGCAGATCGCCTCGCGGCTCGCCAGGAGTACGCATGCGCCCGATATGAACGTCATCCTGGAGTTGGGCGTTTTCAATCCCGAACCCCTGCCCGGCGTCGGTCTTGCCGACGCGAGGCTGTGGTACCGCAGCGAATATTTCACCGGCCTTGTCGGCACGCTTGGGGGAATGCTCCAAAAGGGCCTCGTGGATATCGGATTCCTCGGAAGCCTCCAAATAGACCGCTTCGGAAACCTCAACTCGACTCAGGTGAGTTCGGGATCCGGTCTCAGGCACTTCACGGGAAGCGGCGGAGCGGCCGATATAGCGTCCCTCGCCAAGCGGGTTTTCATCATAATGAAACACGAGGCGCGCAAGATCATCGATAAAGTCGAGTTCATCACCTCCGTAGGCTGCTATAAAGGCGGCAACAGCCGCGTGGAAAAAGGGCTGCGCCCGATAGAAGGCGTAACGGTTTTCACCAACCTCTGCGTGCTCGAAACCAGCGCGGAAAGCGGGCAGCTTGAGGTCAAATCGATTCATCCGGGGATAACGGTCGACGTGCTAAAGGAAAATACGGGCTGTGAATTGATCATTCCCGAAAACCTCCCGACCACGGACGAGCCGAGCCCCGAGGAGCTCACGATCCTTCGCGAGCAGATCGACCCGAAAAAGATGTACATAAAGTAACGAAAGGAGACATGGGCGGCGCGGACGCCGCCCTAAACAAACCATGCTGAGTATCGATAAGGAAAAATGCAACGGCGACGCTGTGTGTGAGATGCTTTGCCCCGTTGAGGCAATTAAGATGGACAGCGAAAACAAGGCCGATATAGACAACAGCCTGTGTATTGAGTGTTTCGCCTGCAAAGCCGGCTGCACGGGGGACGCGATTTATGAGGAGGAATAGCAATGCCTGAATGGGATTTCCCTGCGAAAGGTTACATCGAATCGACGGAAAAGCTTTACTATCACACTATGACAATGAAGGACCTGCGTGAGAGGCTCAAGAAGAACGACGTAATAATCGTTCCGGCGGGTTCCACCGAGAATCACGGCGATTCAGGCCCCCTGGGTGAGGACACGTTCATCGTATCCCGCGTCGCGGAGATGATCGCGCGCCGGACCGGATGCACCGTGGCGTCGCCGTTGTGGTACGGCTCACACCCCTACCAGCAGCTTGGACAGCCCGGAACGGTGCCCATTCCCGACGATGTTTATCACGGATATATCCGCGCCGTCATCACCGGCCTGTGGAACGCCGGCTTCCGCAAGCAGATATGGCTGAACATACACGGGCAGGAGTATACGATTCCCGTGGCCATTCAGGAGTGGGGCAAAAAATTCCAGATACCCGCGCTGATATATTTCGTGGATTTCGCGCGCGTAATGGGCGATACGATCAAGGACAAGGCGCACGGCGGGCCGTATGACAACCCGTTCAAGCACGCGGACGAGGCCGAGCAGTCGATTTCGCTGGCGCTCTTTCCCGAGTTTTGCGACCAGAGTTCCTGCCAGGAGACAAACGTGACCGGGCTCATGCCCCACGGGTATATAGACCTTGGCGGAGACGCGCTGGGATACCCGATTTGCGGTCACTGTACGCTCGGAAACGCCGGCTGCGAGTATTACACGGCGCCGGAGGGAATTTTGGGCAGGCCGGCCGACGCGGATCCTGAAAAAGCGCGTCCGTCTATCGAAAAGTTATGCGATTTTATCGAGTCGCTGCACAACGAGATACTTAAGATCGCGCCCGCCGGTAAAATGCCTCCGACTGAGCGTTTTACGCAGCGCGACCCGGAATTGATCGAACAGCTTTACAAAGGGCCGCATAACGGCGGCAAGCATGTGTATACCATCGCCTGGCCGACTTAGGAGGAGGATACGATGACAAGGCTTAAAATACACGAATCGGAAGTGGAAGGGACGCTGAAGGAAACACCCTGGCCACGCCTTTCGAAACTTCTGATCAGCGAGCATGAGTTCGGCGCAAAGCAGATCTCGATGGGAATGAACATTTCCCAGCCCGGCAGCGGTATCCCGCCGCACACGCACACCGAAAACGAGGAGGCCCTGTTCGTATTGGAGGGCACCGGCAAGCTCATATGCGGCGATCAGGAGGAGGATTTGGTTCCCGGAACGGCGTTTTTCTCGCCTCTGGGCGTCGAACACGAAGTAAAGAACACGGGCAGCATACCGCTCAAAATACTTTGGGCTTACGCGCCGCCGCTGCCGGACCACCTCAAAAAGGAGTAAACCGCTTATATAAGACATGGTCATCTGTAATCCGGCAATCCGATACGCTTGCCGACATTCTGCGGCGTATCGGATTGCCCTCGGCGATGTAATCGAATGAAGCGTCATATCCTGTTCATCGTGTCAGCATTGATATTGGCGGCCGGTATCGTTGAATGCGCGCCCGCGGAACCCAACAGCCTTTTGGGATTGAGATTGGGCGATTCCATGCGCGCGGTGCAAGAGGCGGCGGATAAAGGGAGATGGAGTTTGGTTGAGGAATTGATCGCCTCGCCGTCTATGATGACCAGGGAATACAGGGATAGAAGAAACAAAGTATACGTTTCGTTTTCGAATGACAGATTATTTCGCATAACGATTTATTATGAAGACAACAATCCCGCCGAAACGTTATTCAATGGATTTATGAAAGACCTGTCCGACGAATACGGACAGCCTCAGGTTATTTCCTCCGGTACGAATTACGAATGGCGTATGGGAAGGGTCGTTGTCTCGTTAAGCCGGTACAGCGATTCTTATCTGAAAAATCACGGTTTATCCCAAATTTGTGAATTGGAATTACGCGTCGATCAGCCGATCGAATCCAACTTGAGGTATTTTTAACAGCCGGGACAAGGTATTGACTTTCCCCAAAATATGTATAAACTAATATTTAACCAACCGGTCAGTTAATTTTAACGCCGGGAATTTTTGTAAACGGGGTAACACCGATGAAAAGCAATCATGCCAACGGTAACGTAAAAGAGAAGATTATCGAGACCGCAACAAAATTTTTCTCCGAGAAGGGTTACGACGGCGCGAAGATGAACGAGATAGCGCTGGCGGCGGGCGTCAATAAGGCGCTGATCTATTACTATTTTCCGTCCAAACAGGCTATCTTGGATCACATCATAGAAGGTTTTTTCAACGACGTGATGGATATTGGCATGGATTTCATCCGGGACATCATGATACGCATGATCGAGGACGGCAGGCTGGATATCCTGACGGACAGGATGCGTTTTGCCACGCGGGAGGATATGCTGGCGTTCCGCGAGAAGACCTTTGATTATTTCAGGCGCGTATTTACGCATATGATGGGGCGCCGCGACATCCTGCGCATCATCCTGGCCGAGGCGTTAAGGGGCGGCCGGCAGCGCGACGCCCTCTTTCGTTTTTTTACTTCCGCGGGCGAGAACAGCAGCAGCAATCCCGTCTTTGCCGCCGTCTCCTCAGCCGATTCGGATTTTAATATGACGAAGGGGATCATGTTCCAAAAATTTTTTTTCGTCTTGATGCCGCTGATAAACTTCGTCGTGTTCAATGAGGAGTATAAAGCGGCGTCGGGCATGAGCGACGCCGAGATGATGGATTCCTATCTGCGCTCGCTCGGGATGCTGTACGCCGGTTTTTTCACCGACCGGGACATCCTGATGGATCAGGCGTCATTCAGCGCGTTCGGCGAGTTCGGCGGGGGAGAATCGCATGGATCGTCTGCTGGAAATCAATAATCTGACAAAAGAATACATAATGGGCGAGGTCACGGTGCACGCCCTGCGCGGCGTCAGCTTCTCGATCTATGAGGGGGAATTCATCGTCGTCCTCGGGCCGAGCGGTTCGGGGAAGAGCACGCTGCTCAACATCATCGGTGGGATCGACAAACCTACTTCGGGCGATGTCCTCTACGACGGGAAAAATATCGCGCGCGCCACCGAGCGCGAGCTGACGATGTTCCGCCGAAAAGCGGTCGGTTTCGTCTTTCAGTTTTACAACCTCATACCGAATCTGACGGCTCGGGAGAATATCGCGCTCGCGTCCGAAATGTCTTCCGACCCCATCTCCCCCGACAGGCTGCTGGAGGACGTCGGGCTGTCCGACCGGGGCGACCACTTTCCGTCCCAGCTCTCGGGCGGCCAGCAGCAGCGAGTTGCCATCGCGCGGGCCGTGGGCAAGAACCCCTCCCTGCTGCTCTGCGACGAACCCACGGGAGCGCTGGATCTTCAAACGGGGATACAGGTGCTGCGCATCCTGAAGGATTTCAACCGGCAGTACAACAAAACCGTCATCATCATCACTCACAACGCGGGCTTCGGCAGGATGGGCGACAGGGTGTTCCACTTTCGGGACGGCTTAATCGACCACATAGATGTAAACGAGACGACGCTTTCGCCGGAGGAGGTGACCTGGTAAGTGCTGTTAAGGAAGGCCGCGCGGGCGATATGGGCCAATAAAGCGTCTTACCTCGCGTGTATGTTCCTCATCGCGATCGGCATCCTCATGTTTTCCGCGATGAATACGGCGGGGGCGGGCCTCGGCGCGTCGGCAGCCGCTTTTTACCGGGATTACGCCATGGCCGATGTCTTCGCGAAGGTCGACGGGATGCCCGTCAGTTCCGCAGGACGCATTCTGGACGTCGAGGGCGTCCTGGCTGCCGATATGCGGTATGTGGCGGACGTGAGGGTCGAAATGGCGGAGGATACAGGCGACATAATAACCCTTCGCTTAGTTGCCGCCGACCCGGAGACACAGTCGCTGAACCGGTTGATGATCACCGGAAACGAGTGGTCGGCGGGCAGCGACGTCATCTTGAATCCCGCCTTCTTTAACGCCCAGGGATTTACGTTCGGAGACGAGATATCCGTCGTATACAGCGGCCGCATGGTCACGTACAGAATCTGCGGGACGGCGCTGTGCCCGGAACATGTCTATCTCGTCAGGGGCGCCTCGGAGATGATGCCGGACCCGACCACGTTCGGCGTCGGATACATCACGATGGAGGGTATGGCTTCGCTTAACAGTTCACCCGGCGTCGCCAACGACATTGTGATCAAACTCGCGGACGGATACGCGTTTGACGATGTGAAGACGGCGTTGGAGGATGCTCTTGCCCCCTTCGGGCTGAATGAGCTCGTCGAAAAAAAAGACCAGATCAGCTATAACTTCGTGGAGCTCGAACTTACGAGCATCCGATCGATGGCGTCCTCTCTGCCCCTGGTCTTTTTGATGATGGCGGCCGTCGTCCTCTACCTGATGATGAAGCGCGTCATCGAGCAGGAGCGCACGCAGATCGGCGTCTTGAAGGCTTTCGGTTATTCGGGAACCCAGATAGCGCTGCATTACATGTGTTATGGAGCGGTCACCGGCGTCGCGGGCGGCTTGCTGGGGTGTATCCTTGGCTTTTACATGTCGGAATTTTATTTTTATATGTTCATGGAGTTTTTCTATATGCCTCCTATGCCGGAAGGTTTCCGGCCTTATTACTTCGTCGTCGGGATGATAATGGCCGTTATAGGCGGTCTGTTGGGCGCATTCATGGGAACCCTGAAAGCGACGCGGATCACCCCCGCGGAGGCGATGCGCCCGGAGAGCCCGAAGCCGGTCAAATACGACATCGTCGGCAGGATCGGTTTCCTGAAGTATATCCTCACCTCGCGCGGCAGCATGGCGTTACGGAGCATCACGAGAAATCCGGGGCGTTCGGGGTTCATAGTGCTCGGCGTGACGTTTTCGTTCGGCCTGCTGACTATATCGGGCAGCCTGAACGGCATGGTCGATAAGATGATGTTCAGCCAGTTCACGTATATCCAATTGTACGGCGCCAAAATTTCCCTGAACAGGCCCATCCGTTATGAAGCCGCCGCGGAGACCGGTTACGCCGTCGATTCGGTGACGCTTGCCGAAGGGCTTTTGGAAATACCGGCCGAGCTGAAGCACAGACACCTCAAGCACGGGAACTTGCTCACGGGAATAGCGGCCGATTCCGCGCTTTACAAGATATGCGACACCAACACCCTGGCCACTTACCCTCCACCCACCGACGGCGTTATTCTCACAAACTACATCGCGAACAAGCTGCGCGCCGCGCCGGGGGACATGATACTCGTCTCGTCCCCGCTTCTGGCCGACGACGCGCCGGTTTATGTGTCGGGGGTCATAGAGCAGAACATGGGAAGCGGCGTTTATATGGAAATAGGCGCGTTATCGGAGATTTTCGGCCTGCCGAAGGCCGCGACCTCGATAATCCTGAACACGGACGACCTTCCTTATTTGAAGGAACATTTGAAAAACGGCGAGAACATCTCCGCCATCGACGACAAGGACAGCACGCTGCGAAAAATCCGGGACATGATGGGCGCATACTCAAGCATGTACTTTATCATGGAAATCATGTCCGCGCTTGTGGGTTTCGCCATCATCTACAATACGTCAGCCATTTCCCTGTCGGAGAGGAAGCGGGAGTACGCGACGCTCCGGGTGGTCGGCCTCGCGGTCGAAGAAGTTTCGGGGATCATGAATTTCGAGTATTGGGTGCTCGGCGCTATCGGCATGGCGCTCGGCGCGCCCTTCGCCCGGTATTTGAACTCGGCGATGAACGCGATGATGGATACCAGCTCTTTTTCCGCGCCGTCGGCGTTAGACCCATCCGCGTATCTTTCGGGAATCATCGGCAGCGGAGGCGCCATCCTGCTCTCGGGATGGATGGCGAGGAGGAAGATCAGGCGCTTTGATATGGTGGAAGTATTGAAAGAACGCGAGTAAACCGATGAAAGAGGTGTGTCCCATATGAAAAAACCGATAAAATACACGCTGATGGGCCTGGCGGCTCTCGTCATCGCGGGAGGCGTGTTATATTCCGCTCTCGCCCCGACGCAGGTTCACCTCACGCGCGTTGCCCCCAAAACCGCCGAGCTGAGTTTCACCGAGCAGGGGCTGTTCACCGCCGGCAGCGTGATCACCATTTTTCCGATGGTGCAGGGACGCCTGGTCGAGGTAAATGTGGAGGAAGGGCAGACAGTCCGCGAGGGAGACCTGCTGTGCGTAGTAGACGCCGAACCCCTGCGGCGGAGGGCCGATCAGATCCGCGGAGCCATACGTGGATACGAGGCGCAGATAGCGGCGTCCGAGGACCAGGACCGCAGCAGCAACGCAACGGTAGACGAAAAGATGCGGCTTGAGAGGATCGCCATCGATCAGGCAGGGAAGAATCTGGACAGGGCGAGAGAGGATCTTGAGCGGGCGGAGACGCTGTTCCAGCGGGGCGCGATCGCGAGGGTGGACGTCGATGACGCCCGCGCGGCGGTGACGCAGAGAGAATCGGCGCTGAGGGCAAGCAGGCAGGGCTTGAACGTCATCGCGGCGGGCGCGGTCAGCGCGGGCATGGCGGATTATTACAGGGCGCTGATCGAGGTGGAGAGGCTTAACATCGAACAACTGGAACGCGACATAGAGAACTGCCGGGTGACCGCCGCTGCCGGAGGGGTGGTCACGGCGCTCCACGCGAGGGGCACGAATTTTATCACGCCGTCGTCGCCGGTTGCTGAGATCACCGTAACCGACGGCGGCGCGATAGAGGTTTTTATAGCCACGCGCGACGCGGGCAGCGTTAGGGTGGGGGATACCGCCGTCCTTATCCTGAAAAGGCGCAACGGCGACGTCGAGTTCGCGGGCAGGGTGGATCATGTAGACGCCAACGCGGAGATCAAACTGTCCCCTCTCGGCCTGGAGGAGAGAAAGGTTAAGGTGAAGATTTCCCCCGATCTGCGGGAGGCAGCCGGCGTACCCTTCGGCGTCGGTTATGACGTGGACGTCAGGTTCATTCTGTACAGGGAGGAAAACAAGTTCGCCGTACCCAAAACAGCCCTTTACAGGGACGGAGACAGGGATGTGCTCTGGGTCGTTCGTGGGGGAAGGGCGCGGGCCGCTGAGGTCGTGAAGGGAATGGAGCTCAGGACGGAATTCGTCATCGAATCGGGACTCGAAGAGGGCGACGCCGTAATCACCGACGCCAACAACGATAAGCTGAAAGACGGTTTGAGGGTCGCGGGTACGGGTTGATAACGAACAGCCGCCGGACAGATCTTGAATGTGCTTACATCCTATGATATTATGCTTATATGTAAGGCCATTACAAAGGGCCGCAGCGACCGTGAGGTGCTTCCCACACCTTCACGGCGGATGTAGGAACTCACTAAAGCCAACGCCTACAACCACGGGAAAACCCGCCGCTACGACGGAATCAGTATATCCATTTACTTGGGTGTTTTCAAGCTGATTCAACCGTTGTTGCGACCGTGTTTTTACGTGAACGCTGAATGTAGTTTTAAAGCGCGTAGGCGAAGCATTATTCCTTGCGCGCTTTTGTATGGCCTTCCATAACCCGGCTGGCGGGGCCAAGAAACCCGCCCGCCGGAGTTTTTTGGGAGGAGCTTCATAACAGAGGTCACAAAATAATTGGAGGGATTTTCAATGAGAAAGCTGTTCTTGATGTTGAGCGTGATGTTACTGTCGGTTGCATGGATATGTGTTGCTGAGGGCGCGCCAATGGCCGACTACATGTCGGGCATGGCGTATGAAACTGGTACCGGGGTGGCACAGGATATTGCAAAGGCTGTAGAGTTATACGAGAGCGCCGCGAACGCCGGGCTTCCGCAGGCTCAGAACAGGTTGGGCGAGATGTACCGCGACGGAGCCGGTGTTCCGCAGGACGAGAACCTGGCGATCGAATGGTTCACGAAAGCGGCGCAGTCAGGTTTCACTCCCGCAAGGGCCAGCCTCGACGCAATGACAGCGGGCGCTCCCGCTCCCGCGCCCTCAGTAGTTGCGCCAACCCCGCAGCCTCAGCAGCAACAAGAGGCACAGCTTCCGGCGTCTCCAACACAGGAAGACCCGGAAGAGCTTTATTTGCAAGGCCGGAGATTTTTAGACGCCGGGGATTACAGCCAGGCTTTCGAACCATTATCGAAAGCTGCCGATCAGGGACACGCTTGGGCACAACACGACCTTGGCAGGATGTATGAATATGGTGAAGGGGTAACGCAGGACGACGCACAAGCCATCGAATGGTATCGGAAAGCCGCTGATCAGGGAAACCCCGCAGCGCAAAGTAACCTCGGCTTTTTTTACGGTTGGGGGCGAGGCGTGCGGCAGGACTATGCACAAGCCCTCGAATGGTTCAGGAAAGCTGCCGATCAGGGAGACGCTGCGGGACAATGTGGTCTCGGCTGGCTGTACCGCAATGGCTTTGGTGTTCCGCAGGACTATGCACAAGCCCTCGAATGGTTTAGGAAAGCTGCCGATCAAGGACACGCTTGGGCACAAACCGACCTTGGCTGGATGTACGCTTACGGGCAAGGTGTGCGGCAGAACTATGCACAAGCCCTCGAATGGTTTAGGAAAGCTGCCGATCAGGGAGACGCTGGGGGACAATGTGGCCTTGGCTGGCAGTACCGCAACGGCTTTGGTGTTCCGCAGGACTATGCACAAGCCCTCGAATGGTTTAGGAAAGCTGCCGATCAGGGAGACGCTTTTGCACAATATGACCTCGGCTTGATGTATGCATATGGTGAAGGGGTAAGGCAGGACTATGCACAAGCCGTCGAATGGGGTCGGAAAGCTGCCGATCAGGGACACGTTTGGGCACAAAACGACCTTGGCTGGATGTACGAGAACGGTCACGGAGTGAGTAGAGACCTGTCTAAAGCGATAGAATACTACAAAATGGCAGCCCGGCAGGGGCATAAGGTGGCGCAGGAAAATTTGGCTAGATTAGGCGTTACCGACTTCTAAGCGAATAAAGGTACGTAATCGTTCGAGCTGTATCTGCCGGCAACTCATCACGGAAAATATGGCAGGGCAGCGGTTCATTCCGCGCCCTGTTATTATGTTCATAGATTTAGAGGGCTGTCTTTGTGTCGCCCATGTTAGGAGGATTAATAATGAAGGGGAAATCGATCAAATCTAGACTTATAGTTCTTCCAGTAGTAATCGCATTACTGCTCTGTATTGTAACGACTAAAACATATTCAAACGTGGTAGAAGATGAAATAAAGCGTGTTGCTCAAATAGCAGCAGAATCATTTTCTTATTATAAATCGATCGATCGAAATGCGCGTAATTTTTACAAAGGGCAAAATGAAATTGAAGGACAATGTGGTGATTATGCTCTTCGATTTGTCGTTCTTTGGAACGAACTATATCCTGATAATCCAGCGGAACTTGTAGCCGTAAATCAAGGAAACGCAGCGCAATCCGGTTCATATGAAGTTGTCCGAACAAGGCCGGAATATAATCCTTCATGGTGGGACATTCCTGTATCGGGATTCGCAAGATACATATGGAACGGTCAAGAGGTATTTGGTATGTATCACCCGGAGGTAGGATTCTATGAATTAAGGTTGTCAAAGGCTTATACGGTAACACGACACTTCGGAGTCGATATGACCGATAAGAGCCAAGTACACGTTTGGGCGAAGGTAGGAGATATAGCTGTTGATCCTACCTGGGCAGATACAGGGAATACGCCGTTTATTGGAACAAACGTGGCGGCGAGATCCGATGAAATACGCCGTTTATTGGAACAATTGGAACAAATGAAGTGAAGGCCGTCAGAAACAGGAACTACTAAGCATATATAAATTCAACGTCAATATATTGGCGCTGCTATCTCATCATGGGCGGGATAACCGTCGTAAGTAATAGAAGGTACATCGTATAAACTCAACACTGAAAACAAGCAGGGCAGCGGTTCATACCGCTCCCTGCTTTGTTCATGGTTCCTCTCGGATGTTGTAACAATTCATTTTCACAGAGATTATAACAGAGTTTAGCGAGTATGAAAAAATCGCTATTCTGTTGACGGTGAGGATGCTATCCCGCCCTCCGCAGGGTTTCGGGGTTGTGGACGTTCAGCACAGCCGTTCCAGCGCTTCTTTGGCGGCGGCATGATTCCATGATGCGGCGGCAGTGTACCATTCGATTGCTTTTTCCAAATCAACCGGGGAACCTTCACCCTTTTCATACATACAGCCCAAAGCGTACTGTGCTTCTACATGGCCGCGCTCACCGGCTTTGAGAAAGAATTTGATGGCGGCATCGGGCATTGGTATTCGCAAATGCTTTGAACCGCTCAGGCGAAGCTCCGCGCCGCGTTCATATAGCTGCTCTTTGGTTAGGTATCTTGCGATTTCATCCATTCTGCTCATTCCGAATAATCTCCGTTTTCAGAAGTGACTTTCGCCCATTCGTTTTTTATACGGAGCATCTCGTCTGTGGTGGGCTTCGGCAGCGACGCCATGATCACTAATCACTACTTCCCAAATAACCTTTCGACGGTTCTCCCTCGATAATTTCCCCGTCCGGTGTTAAGGTACACCACGCGTCAACGGAATAGCGGTCAAACTGGTGAGCCTGTTCGTCAATCTCGGAATATGTATCTATGTTTTTCGTAAAAGTTATCGTGTTGTTTTCGTGCGCTTTTATCATACTGCACTTGCCCTCGGCGATTTTTGACAGCTCAGCGCCGTCCGGGCGCGCCTTATACACCCCGTCCCAGCCGATAAAATAAACCCATCCATTTGCTTCGGCCATATCGTATACCGTGTCGCCGTCGTGACGGCCCCACTCGTTAAACGAACTGACAGTAACAGACGCACCGGGGTTAGCTTTTTTTAACGCGGCCTCGAACCGTATAACTTTATCAATATCCTTTGTCATTATGATTTCCCGTCTCTTTAATGGTTTGCTCTTTTTCAAGGGCGTTTATTTCATTCAAACGCGCCATTAAATCATCCCTGCGGAGCCTGATGGAATTGTCCCACGGCACCTGCTCCAGCATCGCAATCTCACTCTCAAGAGCTTTCTTTTCGTCCTCTAATTTCAAAATGTCTAAAAGGGAAAGTGTTTTCACCGGATTTCCGAAAATTTCCCCGTCCTTTGCGTCAATCATTTTTTGAAGCTCATCACCGGCTTCACTCATAATTTTCGACCTCCGTGTCAAGCAGCGGGCCTTCGTCGTCTTCATCGCCTTCTTTGTCAAGTTCGGCGAAATCCTCTCCCAGATAGGCGTATAGTTTCTCTTTGGTATACTGCGGATGTTCTCCGGCTTGGATTGACAGAAAACCCTCTTTGATGATTAGCTGCATCAACAAATCAACGCCTGTCTTGTAAGAAGCTACCATGTGAATATCGAGCATAGCGTTTACTATTTCCGGGTCAGTCCCGTCTACAAGCAAACGCATTCCGGCTCGTGTGAAATAGTCGGGCATTTCCTCAATTTTATCTTCTAAGGCAAGCAGACCTTGAGCCCTTACCACTTTTGCTATTTCAACGATTGCGCCGATGATTGGAACAAGCGTTTCTTTTTCCTCTTTGGAGCATTTGAAATACTCCCTGTTTTCCAAAGTAAACATGATTTTCCCCTCCGTTGGTTTGGTTCGATACGGTTCCGCGCTGACGTATTCAGACGGCTCGGAATAGTCATCGCCGACGATAAGCTCATCTTCCGCGTCGAAAGCAGCGGCGAGGCGTTTGTCAACAATTTCTTCAAGAAGTTTTAACGCGTCCGTGTTTCCGGCTTCGACGGCTTTACTCGCCCAATATTCGGCTCTTTCCAGACCGTTTTTAAAGTAGTGTTCCGCAAGCTCGTACATGGCATCCGCGCCGCCCTGTTCGGCGGCTTTGATTAACGCATTTAATTTTTCCATCGATATGACTCCTCTTTCTTTAATTCCAGTCCGCGACGCTCGGCGCGTCCGCTGGTATGTTGTCGTAGTAAAAACTTGCCGTTATCTGCCGCTCTATTCGTGTTTCCCTGTCCCGGTTGCAGTCGTACCAGCTTACCGGTCTGTGCCGGTGCGTCCGCAGTTCGGTTCGGTACTGAGAGTTGCCGTAAATCTTCAAACCGTCGCCCACATCATTATGGGAAACGGAATAAAAATCACCTCCCATATAATGCCGCGCGTTCGTGTCGCTGCCGGTGACAAAACCCGTTTTGACAAGGTTCTCCATGACGCAGCCCATCAGGAAATCGTAAACCGCCCTGTTCTCTCCCGCGCCGGTCGCCGTCCGTCTGCCGCCGCTGTGGTACAGCACATATGCCGTGCCGCTTTCTCTGACGATGTAGTACGTTCCGTCCGCGATACGCAAACGCGCCAATCTTTCGGCGCTGTCTCCGCTGCTTGTGATGACGAACCTGTAAACGTCAATTTCACCGTTGTAGGACATTTCGATGTTGCTTCGCGCCCTCTTTTCGCGCCCATAATCGTTTTCATAATCGAGAAAAGCGTATTCAAATATTCCGCTCATCCGATAACTTTCGCCGCCGCTTATAAATTCCGCGACAGCTTCGGCGTTGGCCGGCAGGGTTTCGCCCGGTATACGTTCGCCCCTGTTCATGAAGTCTGAATATCTTATATCCCTGAGCGTATTCATCGCGCCGACGTCGCCGGTTGTTTGGCTGAACCTTTCAATCAGGGCGGGGATGCCGTTATAAAGTCCAATGCCGACTCCCACGATAACCAAGAGAGTAAAGGCAGCTTTTAATATGCGGCGAACTACCCGAATAAACCGTTGCCAAATTCCTCGGAGTGTCCTTGACGGCGCGGCCGGTATTGGAAATGAAAACGGTTTTGGCCGCGGCTTCGGGCTCCACGGCGGATCTTCGACAATCGGCGGCAGGTGCCGTCCGCGGGAATAACAGTCATGGCAGTAACCGTCGATTATTTTAGAACCGGCCCATACCTCGCAGCCGCAACCCTTACATTTGACCACTCAAAAGCTCCTTCTTCCGCCGAAAAGGCCGCGAATTATCAATATCAGCAGCGCGATACAGAATACTACCATCAGCGCCCCGAACGCGAAGAACATAAACGCGAGGTAGACGATGAGATAAAGAAATATAGAAGCGGCGACGATCCCGATACCGTCAAAGGGCGGTTTCCATTTGTAGATGAAGCTGAGCCGGTCGCTCGTCGCGCCGATCATGAAAGTCACGCATAAAAGCAGGGTGGTTGGCAATACATTCCAAAAGCCGTCATACCTCAAATTGGCAATCATGGCAATTACCGCCACTCCCGAAAAAATCAACGCAACAGGATACGCCAGCGTGCGGTTCCATCTGCGGAGTTGCAGGAGGTTCAGCACCGGCAGGAAACAGGAAAGCCCATAGCCGCCGAAAAAGCGGACAGCCGCGTTGTAAGGAAATATCAGCGCCGCCGCCATCGCCAGCGCGGTAACGCCTGTAATGACCGCGAACACCTTGCCGTATGTGGAGTCAATATTTTTGCTAAATTGGTTTTTCACCGCGCCCCGCGCAGGGCGGCGAAGCTGTAATATCCGTGACATCCTCATCGTTAATCACCGCCCCGCAGAATAAACTCCGTTTTTCTAATATTTTTGCGGTCATTCCGACCGCTTGGGCCAGTGTAAAAGAACCGCCGAAGGATTTGGTCGCCGCGGCGGCGACATTTTCGCTTCGTATTTTAATAACCTTCTTCTTTCCATCGTTTTTGAAGACGCCTTTGATTATCATCATACGCTTGCTGCTTTCTCGCGTAATCTGAGGATGAGCTTGGGCGAGGAGAAGAATAACTGGACGAGCGGCTTACCTGCGCCTGCCTTTCCCGTTCTTCTTTTTTCCGTTTTTGCCGTAATAAAATTCATTGGCTTTTTCTTTGTCGCTTTTGAAAAATGCCATGATATTTTCCTCCTGAAATTTATTTTATTGATAATCGCCCAATCGCGGGACTGTGCCGGCGCTAATACTCTCTCGTCAATGTGTCCGAGACTCTCCTGGTAAGGCGGGACATAGCGTCTCTGATCGCTTGAGCTTTAAGCGACCCTGTTTCTCTTGATGACGCGCTTTGAAGATTAGTAAAAACTTCGCGCGCATTTCCGTCCTCGGCGAATGATAAGCGAACCTCGCCGGTCGTTACATCCAACATGCGGATACTGACCGCGTATTTTTCCTCGACGGTGGCGACGTCCCCTCGAATAATAATCAGGTCGTTCCGGGATTCCTTTCTCCCCAAAAAGTCGAGTGAACCAATCAGGACATATTGAAGTCCGACAATTTTCCCAGCCTCCATTATCGTTCTTTCATCCATGTTTACGTCAGATCCGAGGCCAAGTTCCCGGAGAGCCGCGTCCAATTGCCATCTTTCGAAAACGCGGATGTTTTTGTTTCCCACCAACTCGTGAGTGAGCATGTTCGTTATCAATTGGGCGTCTTGCTCACTCATTCCTTTCCCGGAATCCGGATAGACGGTAATTCCGATTCGAACCCTGTTATCCTCCGCCGCTTTGGCTTCGGCGCAAAAAGCGGCAAGGAAAACCATTAGAATTAAGACTTTGAAAGTTAAGCTGCGAATTTCTATCACGGTAATAAGCCCTCCGACAGAAAGAATATTAAAAACGAAATGTGGTTTTTATGACCCCCATACTACCATACGCAATCCGCCGAGGAAGCGCCGCGGCCATCACCGGCGCGGTAACGCCGGTGACGACCGCGAACGCTTCGCCGTATGCGGCGCCGATGTTTTCGCGATAACCCCTCGTCACTTATCTTCTGTGATATTCCAACAAATCATATATCAACACATTACCCCTCGACGAATATGCGGCAGTGTGAATGATTACGTTTTGACCCTGCCATTCCTCCCAATCGAAAGTCAAATAATCCCCCGCTATGGTATAAGTGCCTTTCACCGTGCGGTCTGCCACAGTCATACCCATGTTCTTAAAACCGGAAGTCACGAGAGTTACCTCATTCCCCGAAAAAGTGAGAGAGAAAAGACCTTCCGTGCCTTGGCGGATGTAAGTGCCTTCCAAGGGGTCGTTGGGGAGGGCGGGTTCTTCCTCTACATCGGGGATTGCGTTTTGAGCGGCTGAAATTTGGTCTGGACTTGCTTTTTCATCTATATAGTCCATTCCGTCTATTGTCAGGATAGGGCCGTTAAGGGAGTATTCCGACTCCGAGGTATCGCCGTCCGGATCGGTGATGAGTATGACGCCGTCCCCTTTAATCTCATAGGTTCCTTCAAATGGGTACTCATCTCCGTCTTGCATAAACGTAGTTATGAGTGTGTTCCCCGAAAACGTGAGTTTTATGCCGCCTGCGGCGCTTCCGTGAACATAAACGCCGTTTGGAATGCCGCCGTCGGCTGCAAATGCGCCGCCGCGTTTGTGCATTTGACCGTAAACTAAGTAGACGCCCCCCACGATAACAGCCACACAAGCCGCTGCGATAATGGCTTTACCGAAAAGACCTATTTTCGCCATTCCCCTCTTCTGCTTGCCTTCGTTCTGGTTCAACATATCAACTACCCCTTTTCTATTATTTTTTGCGGTTCTTACGACCGCTAAAGCCAGTGTACAAGAACCGCCAAAGGATTTGGTCGCCGCAGCGGCGACATTTTCACCGCGCGATCTGAGCGCTTGCCGAAATATTGCTTGAGGCGCTAGTTCAATATACAATACGAACTGTACACGTTCTGTATGACTGATACCTCTGGTTTTTTTGTGTAGGCATACCTCTAATATAGGAATTTGAGAACCCAACATAGAAATATCTTTAGAACAGGAGGGAAAGCGTGTGAGAAAACTGCCGAAGCTTCCGACGAACATTCAAGCGTTTGCTCGAATTCGCAACGAGAAATATCTGTACGTCGATAAAACAAAGTACCTTATAGACCTTATTGATACAGGCGACGGCTATTTTCTATCGCGCCCCCGGAGGTTTGGGAAATCTCTGACTATCTCCACCTTTGACGCCCTCTTCTCGGGTAAACGCGAACTCTTTAAAGGATTGTACGCCGAGGAATTTTGCAGTCGCCCGGAATACAGAGCATATCCCGTCATCCGGCTGGATATGAGTAAGATAATTACACACAATGGAGTCGAGGGTTTGTTGGACTCCATGCTCCTTCAGGTCATAGATAATGCCGAACGTAACGCATTGACATTATCGGAATTATCCATGAAAAATCCCGCGACTGCTTTTGACGCGCTCATCTCCCGTACCGCCCAAAAAGAACAAAGGCCCGTTGTCTTACTCATTGATGAGTATGACAAGCCCATTTTGGATAACCTGAATAATATGAAAGAAATGCAAAAAATACGCGAAATTTTAAGAGATTTTTATGTTCAGATCAAAGCTGCCGGCGCGGATGTGCATTTCACATTCGTCACCGGGATCAGCAAATTTTCCAAGATGGGGCTGTTCTCCGCGCTGAACAACCTGATGGATATTTCCATGAATGACGAATATGCGACAATGCTTGGGTACACGGAGGACGAATTTACGTCCGGTTTCAGCGAATATATCGACGCGACGGCAGAACGGCTGGAAGTGGAGCGGGAAACACTGATCTCCGATATCCGCCACTACTACGACGGATTTTCTTTCGACGGTAAGACCAGAGTTTATAATCCTTTTTCGACGCTGAATTTCTTTGGAAACCCCGTATTCCATGACTATTGGTTCGAGTCGGGAACTCCGTCGGCGTTGGCGGAATACGTCAAAAAGCACGACCTTTCGGTTGATACTTTTAGAGGACTCGAAGTAGCGAGAAACTTCACGTCCGAGACGGAGATCGAATCGGCCACTCCCGAAAGTTTTCTGTATCAGAGCGGATATTTGTCCATTCGTGAAAAACAGGGAGAAAAATTGATCCTCGACTATCCGAACTTAGAGGTTCTCTCGGCTGTTTCAAAATTATTTATGTCCGAGAAACTTGGGCTGCCGCATGTTGGAGTAAGAACCATTGACGCGAAAATTGCTCTGTCACGCGGGAGAACCGAGGATTTTGTCGAAATTTACAATACTATGCTTACAAGTATGCCCTACGATATTTACAGCCGCGAAGAGAAAAGGTACGCGAATAAACCGCAGGAAAGCTTTTATCATGCGATGCTTCTTTCCATGCTTTGGGGAGCGCAAATCAACGTCATACCGGAGAAACACAGCAGCAAAGGGCGAAGCGATCTTGAAATAAGCATAAACGGTCTTTACTATTTGGTGGAATTGAAGGCCGCCGCCGGCAAAGAAGCGTGTGAAAAAGCGGCTGAAGAAGCCATGAAACAGATTCTTGAAAAAGGGTATGCATCTCCATACGAAATGTCAGGCGTAACCCTGATAGCAATAGCCGTAGACAGGAAAGAACGGCGCGTTGGGGTGCATGAGATTCGAGAATTTGGCCACCGCAGCGGCGACATTTTTACTGCGCAGTAGACCTCGTGAATCATTTGGAACAGGAATCAGGGAAAGTAGGTCGCACGGTTGATCAGTCGTGTCGTTATGATCGTGTGATATCCGACGAGTTCGGCTGTTTGCCGTTTTCCGGGAGCGGGCGGAAACACCCTGCTTGCAAAACCGAAATCTCACGATACGGGCGTTTTATGGAAGCCTCTGTTTTCGCGCTGGATATGAATATAATCGTCAACCTCGTCTATTACGCCCTCTGTCCCCGTTAAATGGAACGGTTCATAACCTTCTTCGATGAAACGGAGTATGCCGTAACTGCGGTCAAGCTCAACAAAATCTGCGGGCTTTAGATTGCGCTCGCGCATATAAGCGTGGGCTACTTCGGTTTGCAAATGCGCCACTTGGTTGAGTTTCACGGGTTATTCCTCCTTCCAATATTCCCAATCGCCGCGCTGCTCGGCTCGAAGCATATCGAAAACGTACTCCGCGCTTTCGAGATAGAGCAATGAGTTTTCATCAAACAACAGCGCGTAGGTTTTTGTTTTCATAAACTCCTGTAATGCGGCGGTTATTGTTAAGCCGGATTCCCCGGCGAGTTTATCCGCAACATCGGCGGTGAGAGCGTCTATGCAAAGGTGAATTTTATTTTTATTCATTGCAACTCACGCCTCCCCGTCAGTTTCAGCATTGCCGCCGCTTTGTTTGTACCGAAAAAATACTGCTCCGGCAAGACATTAGGCTCAAGTATTTCTATCAGCAAGCCGAGCGCGGCATCGCTCAAAATCGCGCCGTTCGCTGCGTTTATAACGGTTCGGATTGAGGCGCGGGTATCGTCGTTCGCTGTTGGGCCGATTACAATGTCATAATCGTGTTGACGGGTTCGACTCATGCGATTGGCGATAATAAATTTTAGCCACTCACGGTCGGCGGTATCAAAGCGTTTCACGCTTAGCTTATCCATTTCCAATGGGTCAAATTCATATTCATAAACGAATACGGGTAGTTTTGCTTCGCTGCCCATCGCCCGCAGGCGAATTTCTTCTATCCTGCAATTGCGTAGCGCGAGATTGCAGGCGTGTTCGTACACTTGGCTAAGGTAAAAACCCTGCCCGAAATCTTTGAACGGCTTACCCTTTCGCACGTCTATTTCCGTGAAGTCGTGCGTTGTTCCGTGGTAGAGGATAATTGTATTAGACATTAGCATCCCACTCCATATAGCCAAGCTTCTTTGCATCTGCAAACAGTCATCAAATCCATACGCCGCCCCCATCCTAACCACGATGCCATACAAACATTATAATACGCAAACTCGAAATTTCAGGGTTTTCCTATCGCCGCGACAAATCCGGCGGCAAGGCAAAGAATTATGAATGTGATGGCGCTTGTCCAAGTCCAATTTATCCATCCCCAGGATTTGATCCATTAAATAAGTTCAGCCGTTATCATTCCCCGCTTCGTTCAACAGCTTTTTCGCATATTCTTTTTTGATAAAGCCGTCCCAAACATCTATCCCGGGGTTATAAGGAAACACTACCCTATAATGCCAGTTTGAATAATAATATACGCCTCCGGGTTCTGTTTGAATGTTAAAGCGGTAAAATTCTTCATATAGCTTCATAAGTATTCCCACATTCTCAAAAACGCTCATGTCAAGAACTTCATAGCCAAATTCCAATGATTCTTCTTTGATTTTTTTCAAACACTCATCCATGGTATCAGCCGTAATATTCTCGCCCCTCTTTGCGTAATTCGGGCGGCTTGCATTCAAGTATTCGTCCAAATCATGCCCGCCGCTTTCAAGCAGGGCAAAGGCCATTATTTTTTTGTTTTTTTCATAGCTTAACGTCATGCCTTCCAGATAATACGTTTTGCCGGCCATGACTGCACCCGTTGCCGTCAGGCAATTGCCGGTCTCGCCGATGCTGCTGCCGAAAGCCACTTGAGCTAAATCCCTGTCGTCATAGTTAAACGTTAAATTACACCTGCCGGCGGGGACTAATATCGAGGCAGCTTTGGATCTGTTTGCGCCCAGAATTTTATTTACATCGTTAATGCCTGTCATGGTGTATTTAGCCTTGAAAATTATTGTCGCCGCGTTTTCGGCGGTCAAAGACTTATCCAACGGGTTTAACACCTTTAATTTCGGAGCGGTTTTTTTCACAAAAAACCAAACGGCGATGCCTATACCCAAAACGAGCAATGTAATCGGCAGCCCGAACCACCCCACAGATTCAATTATCAAATCACCCATAATTCAAAACCTCCCTGTCTAATAACTCGCCCTCGTATTCGGGGTCAATTACGCGCCGTGATTCTCTCAAACTCCGATTTTCCAAATATTTTGCGGTTCTTCCGGCTGCTGAGACCAGTGTAAAAGAACCGCCGAAGGATTTGGTCGCCGCTGCGGCGACATTTTATATCTGCCCTAATTTCAAGGGAGTCAATATCTCCATAGCAGATTTTTTGAGTTCTTCATCGTCGCCCTCGAATATGACTTCTTTGAGCCATTTTTCGGCGAGTTCACGGTTTTTTGGAGTGCCTTTACCAAAGGCATACATATATCCCAGCGCAAGCATCGCCTGATAGCAATGTTTTCTTTTTTCAACGGCTTTTTTGCAGTATGTCAATGCCTCGCTATATGCTTCACGCCCAAAAAGTTCCCTGCCATAATCATTGTACAAGTCAGAAAGAGGCTCAATATAACTGCTGTCTCCGTTTTGGACGGCTCTTTCAAGCCAATACACCGCGCTTTTCAAATCTGCCTGAATCCCTTGTCCATTCCAAAGCATTGCTCCGAGCATCCCCATGCTTCCTGTATCGCCCGCTTCGGCGGCGATTTTAACCCAATGCGCCGCTTGCTTATAATCCTGCGGCTTGCCATTCTTTCCATGATAATAATTATTCGCTGTTATTACGGCGTTCGCAATCTGCGACTGCTTGTCCTTCGCTTGTTTTGCGGCGGCTTTCTTTTCGGCTTTCCATTCTTTTATCGCGTCTTTGGCGTTTTTGCTGCCTTTTTTGGCGGCTTTGTTCAGCCAGTCCATAGCGACATCTTCGTTTTTGTCAACGCCCTGACCATAGCGGTACATATGCCCGATGCTATACATCGAATATTCCTCGCCTGCGTCGGCAGCCTTCAAGTACCACTTCATCGCTTCCGCATATTCCTTGCGGTTATAAAGCGAGTTGGCGCGTTCTTCGTCGCTGATTTGATTTTCAGCCAGCCATTTTTTCGCGTCCTCATGTCCCTGCGCGGCGGCTTTTTCCATCCATTCGGTGGCTTTGGTTAAGTCTGTAACCGCTACATATCCCTCGTTTGTATGCTCATAAGCAGTTCCGTTTGCATACATGAGCGCAAGTTCATACTGCGCATTTGTTATTTTATCCGCGGCTTCCTTAAAATGCTGAAAGGCGGAAACCACGTTTTTCGTGTAGCATATCCCGTCTTTGTACATAAGGCCCAAATGATACGCGGCATCGGGATATTTTGATTTAGCCCAGCCAAAATATTTTCCGGCTTTTTGATAATCCCGCGCTGTGCCTCGGCCGTAATAATACATAAATCCCGCCATATAACGCGAGTAGGGGTCGATTTTATTGAGGTTGTTCGCGGCTTTTTCATAATATTTGAGAGCTTTTGCGTAGTCCTGCTTTTTTCCGTTTTTGCCGTAATAAAACTCATCGGCTTTTTCGGTCAGACTTTTGAAAAATGCCATGATATTTTCCTCCTGAAATTTATTTTATTGATAATCGCCCAATCGCGGGACTGTGTTGTTCACTCTCGAATAATCGAAATACGCCTCGATGATATAACGGTAGCCGTCGTTCATTTCCATGTAGTAACCGCCAGGCGCGGACCGATACTCCCGCAGAAAGATGCCGGGGTAGTATGCCGTATTGGACGGCGTGGAGTATTCGCGCACCCTTGCGGCTTCATAGCATGATATACCGTCCTTTTTGAATGCGCTGTAGTCGATGATCCGCTCTATTCCGTATGAGAGTAATTTATCGTATAGAGCCGGAGCGTCCTGGGCTCTCGTGGCTGACTTTTGCCCGTCTGTTTCCATTAGTATATACGTTTCTCCGTTCTCGGTTACGATGTAATATATGCCGAAGGGGAGCGTTTCAATTTGCGCCGCCCAGCTTACGGTTCCCCTGTACGGCGTTACTTCCACCTTGATTGCGCTTTTATTTTGCTCGTAAACGATGGAGCGGAACAAACTCAAATCGCCGATGAACATCTCCGTGATTTCGATTCGGTAAACGCCAAGCCCTCTTGTTTTGAGCGATACCGCGTCGATGTCCTCAAACAGAAAGTCAACGCGCTCGCCGTGCCTGCGGAAATAATCGCGCGATTCGCGGGCGGCGGACATCGCGCTGCCCGCGCCGGCAGTGTCCACGATAAACCCGCGAAACCCGAGCATGAGATTGTCCCACCAGCCGCCGTAAATCGAGTTGGTAAACGCTATGACGAACACGACAGCGTAAAACGCGGCTATTATTTTTACAAACCTTTTAACCCAGCGCACCGCCAGGGCAATCTCCTTTAATCAAAGTGTACATCGGGATTGAGAACACCCGGCGACTCCCATCTGATGCCGTAATCCTCTTTCAAGATTCTTTTCTTCACGCTCCAATATTCGTAACAAAAACCGTCGCCCATCGGCTCGCCGCGTAATTCTTCCTCGATTTTCGCTTCAAGCTCGATCAAGATTTTCAGATATTTCTCGCTGTATTCCACCGGGTCATTCCCGGTAAAGCCGTCCTCTTTGCTTTCAATCCGGGCAAGCTGTATGCGGCATCGCTCGATGTACCCGGTTTTGAGATGAAAATCCGGGCAGTTTTCCGACAGCGCAAGAATCTTGTTGTAATACTGTTTTGCGTACAGGAAATGCCGCTGATACATATACTCGTCGGCGATAAAAAGATACGCCCTCAAGGTTTCGATCGATTCTCTATTAAACTTCTCGGAAAACTCAGCCATTCTCGTCATTTCGTTAAGCATCGCGTAAATAAAAGTCATCGATGGGGGTTCGCCCACGCTTTTAATAAGGTCATACAGGACGGATATTGTCTCTAAGTCTTTCATGGCGCGGCCTCCTTAACCGAATTTGACACGCGGGTTTATTCTCGCGGGGATCGCCGTTCGATCTCCGCGTTTTCCATTATTCTGTTCTTCTATGATAAATCAGTCAGAATCCAAAATGGTCGCCGCAGCGGCGACATTTTCGGGGTGGTTATCATTGTTCGTTCTCTTCCCCATAAATTTATCTCCAACCCGCCACGTTCGGTGCGTCCGTCGGTATGTTGTCGTAGTAAAAATCGACATTTATCTGCCACTCGATCGCGGTTTCACTGTCTCTGTTGCAGTCGTACCAGATAATCGGTTTGTTTTGATATGTCCGCAATTCGGTTCGGTGCTGACCGGCGTATACCGTCGCGCCACTGTCTGCGTCGTCGCGCGGAATTGAATAGAAGCCGCCGTCCCCGTAATTTAGCGCGGCCGTGTCCGCGCCGGTGAAAAAATCCGTCCGGACGATGTTTTCCATAAGGTATTGCGACAGAAATTCATAAATTGCCGCGCCCTCATCAATGCCTATTATCGCCCGTCTGCCGTCGCCTTGATGCAGTATGTGCGTCATGCCGTTTTCCTTTACAATGTAATACGTTCCCAAATCCTCAAGGTTCTCGGAAATTTCGCCGCTGCCCGCGAGCGTGAATTTATAAACGTCCCTGTCGTTGTTGTATGACATTTCAACGTCGGTACGGTTTTTCCTGAGCTGTCCCGTATCCGTGTAATCGTAATAAGCGTAGTCAAATGTGCCGCTCATTCGATAGCTTTCGCCGCCGCTTATAAACGCCGCAATTGCTTCGGCGTTTGCCGGCAGGGTTTCATCGGGTATACGGCCGCCTCTGTCGATAAAGTCCGATTGCTGCATAGCCCGCAGCGTTCTTATCTCGTCCGGTTCGCTTTCGGAACCGCCCCCGGAATCTATCAATGCCGGAATTCCGAACACAAGACCGAAAACGATACCGGCAACAACCAACAGGATAAGCGCAAGTATCCATCTTGACCAATGGCGGCGCCCTAAGCGCAATCTGCCAAATAAGCCTTCCCGCGATTCCGCTCTATTCGGTTTTAGTTTGGACGATGATGGTTTTGTATCGGGAACAGATTGCGGCTTTTTCTTTTGCGGCTGATGCGGCGGATCTTCGACAATCGGCGGCAAGTGCCGCCCTCTGGCATAACAGTCATGGCAATAGCCGTCGATTATTTTAGAGCCGACCCAGACCTCACAGCCGCAGCCCCTGCATTTGACGGCGTTTTGCTCTGCCATGCGCGCTTACTCCCTTCAATCGTTTTTATGCGCTGTTCACATTAAAATCAAAAATGTCGCTTCCGCGGCGACAAGTGAATAATAGATTGTGATTATAATATATTCAATAGCCGAGATTGAAAGGGGAGCATAATGAACGGGATTGACCTGACCTTTTCGGAAGAAAAAAAGAAGCTGCCCATCGGAGTGAGTAAAGTTTTTGGCAACCCCGATGTGTGGGACGGTTTTGAGTGGCCGCAATTTACCGAGGGCGAGGAAAGCTACGACCTGTCTTTCGTGTGCCAAATCAACTGCGCCGACGCCGCGGCCTTCGACAAAGACAGCCTGCTTCCGGAGAGCGGTATGCTGTATTTCTTCTACGACATGGACGAAATGCCGAAGGAATCCGTCAACGCAAAAGCGTCGAGGGTGTTGTATTATGACGGCGATGTATCGGCCTTATTTGAAATGCTGCGCACCGACCATGAGGGAAACGACATGAGCCTGCCGGAAATGAAGATACGCTATGTTTCACAGGGGGGCGATGGCGGGCAGTCTCACGCGCTGTTGGGCAATCCGTTCCCGGACGAATGGCAGCCGATCCTGCAAATCCGTGCCTTTGAAACCGAAAAGGTGAGCGTCCGGTTTGCGAACAAAAACGCCCTTTGCTTCTGCGTGAAGGAAGAAAAACTAAAAAGCTGGGACTTTTCCGAAATTTTTATCCGGCAAATATGAAAGCACAAATGACCCCGCCGAAAAAAAGGCTTATATGCCGCATTGGCCCCGGCATGAAAGATCTATCGCCCGCAGTAACTCCATATCAATCATCATCCCAATAGATATATCATCGCCGCTGCCTTTCTCGGAAAGGCGGGGGAGATAGTCAATCAGTTCCGTTTTGGCGGCGTCCTCGTCTTTTTCGGAAAACGACGTGAGTATGACCCGGTAGAAGTCAAACAGCTTTTCCGCTCCGGCAAAGCAATCGTCAATGCCGTCCGTCCCGATCAGCACGGCGGCGAGAGGCGTATCGGCAAAATCGTGATGGAAAACATCAATGGCGTCTTTATCGCAGAGGGATGTCGTCACGTTCAATACGCATTTTTCATCGAGGGGAACCGGCTGTGCGAATGTCCCCTCGGCGTCCGCCGTCACCATGTTGCCATCGCCGATTTGCAGGGCGAGCGTGAAAGTATCGGTCCGCAGGGCCGCAATCAGCGTAGAGCCGTAAGCCGTTTCGATTTGCTCGCCGGCGCGGTACTCATCTGCGTGTTTTTCGGGAATACCTTCAAGCTCGTCCTCTGTGAACGGATTATCCTCGGCGTGTTCTGCGACAAAGGCATTCCACAAGCTGACAATGCTCTTTTTTAGTTGCAGAATAATGCGCTCCCTGTCTTTTTCACGCTCGACTTTTCGGAGCGCGTCAATCACAGCCGGGTCGGTCATGGAATCCCGCGCGGTTTCAACGGCAAAACGGCTGCCGACGTCCGAACGGAAGTACCGCTCACCGCCATGCCCGTCAGCAACGGCGATAAAGGTGTAAGATTTATCCTTCACGCACAGCGAGGCGTCCTGGCAGGGCTGCCCGTTTTTTATATGGCTTGCGCCGATAACCGAATGAGCGAAAGACACCGGTGTCGCTGCTACCACTTCAAATCCTCATCATCTTCAAGAATGTCCGAGCCCTGTACTTGCTTAATAAATTCCTCCTGCTTGGACGCGGCCTCGTCAACGCCCGCCTTGCCGACGCTGCTGCTCTTTGAGCCGATCTGCGAAGCCGTGACCGACACGAAGCGTATCATCTTCCGCAGGGCTTCGGGGCTGTGGACGGTCAGCACCGCTTCCATGCTGCCGGTAAACTCTTTCAAGACATCTTTGTTGGCGTCGTCGCCTATGGCAACCGCCGCTTTGATGGCTTTCTTGAACCAGTTATTGTTTTTCAAGTCGGAGAGCGCGCCCTTGTAGTCGTCGGTGGGTTCGCCGTCCGAGAGCAGGAAGATTGCAGGGGCGAAAGAACCGGCAACATCGCCCATGAAAGCGTCCCGCGACAGCTTGGCATTAAGCTCCTTGCAGGCCGCGCCGAAATCGGTGACATTGTCCGCGTTGAGGTAGTTCCACGAATAATCGGCAACGTCCATCGGCGCGGGGGTCAGCCATTTCGCGCCCTCGGAAAACTCCAGAACGGCGATTTTGATCTGCGCGTCGGCGTTCTCACTTGATATTTGCCGAATTTCGGGGATAACGTCCTCGATTGCCGAGTTAAGCGTTCCTATTTTAGAGCCTTCCATACTGCCTGATGTGTCCACCACGAAAAAGAGTACCATTGTGCGCCGTGCTACCTCTACCGCTTCATCGTAAATGTTCTTAGCCATTATTACAAACTCCTTTCAGTCGTTTGAGTGATTAGTGGTTAGTGAACAGTGATTAGTTTTTTCTAACCACTATGCACTAATCACTAAATATTCGTGGTCGCCGCAGGGGCGACATTTTGCGTTATCATCATTACGTCAGAATTACTAACCTCGTTTGTCTCCCCAAAAATCTCTTTGGTTTCTTCTATGGTACGCAGCATCAGAGGCTTGCTTCTCAGCTTTTGCCCGTGCGGCATATGTCTCTGCGGCTCTTTGACTACTCGATTTGTAGCTTGTGTTTGGTGAAGAACTGCTACTTGAATACGAGCCGCCTGAAAACGGAATACCTTCATAGAGTTCATCGCTAAAGAGGATTGAAACGGACATCGGCACGGTTAAAACCGAGAAAACAAGCCACGGGATACCGAACATTACGCAAGTTAAGATAAATCCTCCGTCATAAACGCCTTTGAAAACATAAGCCAGGATAAGTGTGGGAACGCTCAATACGAAAATCAAATGCGCTATGCGGGAAAGCCCCATGTTTTCGCGAACGTCCTCGCCGTCGTCAACAAGGCTTTTTCCGATTTTTGAGCAGATTATATGAAGAACAAAGCAGATTATGCCCATGAGAGCCACTAACCCCGACAAAAACCCCTCCGCTGTTTCTGTTTCCGATTCAACCAAAAACTTAGCGACAGCTTCTCGCTCCCAAAAGCTCACACCGAGAATCGGCATCCCCAAAGCCGTCAAAACAAGCTCTACGCCTGTAAGCAACGCCGCTAACGCGCAGGCGGCGAGAATGATGCTGAAAATGAAATTGATGAATTTTTTCATTGCGATTCCTCCGATAATCGTATTTTGGTAATTCTATTGTGCAAGGTATTTGCGTTGCCGTGGTCGCCGCAGCGGGGACATTTTTGGCTAAATGTTCATTTCGTCTTTCAACTCCGCTAACTCCTTTATGGCATATTTGCTTATGGTATGTTCGCTATCGTTTTTGATTGCAGTTTCCAGCCATTCTTTAGCGAGATTAAGATTTTTCTCCACGCCCTGTCCGTGGCGGTATATAAAACCGAGTACATATTGAGAATATACGTCACCGTCTTCAGCCGCTTTTTTATGCTTCTTTGCGGTATTGGCATATATTTCTTCCAAGTCATAGTGTTTTTGGTCATTATTGCCGTTACGACGTTTCTTCTTCCTTTGTTTTTCAAATCTTTTTATATAATCATCACGGTCTTTTATGCCTCGCTGAATAATCGTGTTTATTTTATCCATATCGGCGGTAAAACCGTATTTTTCAGCCGCATCCGGCTCTTTGATGATTTCTTCAAGTTTTTCCCAGACACTATGAGCATCTTTTTCTTCGGCTTCGATAAACCAATGCACGGCTTTTTTAATATCCTGTTTAACGCCTTCGCCATTAAGATAACATTCGCCGAGATACTTACGCGCAAGTCGATTACCTTGTTCGGCGGCTTTTGTGAACCAATATGCGGCTATTTCTTTGTTTTCTTCCACGCCCCGACCTTTTTGATATATAGTTCCAAGCCAAAATTGTGCTTCATCGCAACCTAACTCGGCGGCTTTTCTATACCAATGTTCGGCTTGCTTAAAATCATTCGCTACGCTGTAAACATCATCATAAATATGGCCAACACAGCAATGTGCATAAATATGACCATGCTCTGCCGCCTTTATAAACCAATACACGGCTTTTGAATGAAATATCTCAGCCTTTTCATACGCCTCGTCATCGCCTGATGAGGCTATTGTGTAATATACCTGATTGTAATAATTGCCCAACTCGAACATGGCATCAGCATCACCCTTGATGGCTTTATCAAGCATTTCCCGAAAATCCTTATCGTCGCTATCTTGCGAAAAATTAAAAGACGTATATTTTTCATCCATAATCAAATCTTCCCCTCATTGCACCGTCGCCACGCAATTCCCGAAGTCAATGCTTTTCGTCCGCGCGATCACCAGCACCTCGCCTTTTGCGATAGTTTTTGCCGTGCCGTCCTGCGCCGTCGCCGTCCATGCGGCTGAGCTGAGATTTTTAAGCCCCCATATCTGCGGCTTGTCGGGGTTGCGTATGACCTCGCCGCAAATCTGTCTGTAATCGTCGCTGTCATTGTCGGTATGGCAGCGGTAGAGCTTCCGGCCGGGAAACAGCACAACCTTGTATTTCTGCACCGATAACACGGACGGGCGGGGAATTTTCACGCCGCAATGAATACAAATCGCGCTGTCCTCGGCGGGGTCGAAGAATGTTTCGCCACCACAGGGGCAAGTGATAAGCATATCCCGAAGCTGCGTAAAGGCAATCTGCCATTCGCTGCCGGACACGCGGGGCGATTTACCGTGCATGGCGTCCTTCGTGAACGCCCGCGTGAACATATTGCGGATAAACGCGGGGTACAACTGCCAAAACTTGATGACGTTGCCGTGAACGCCGCGCACGGGGGCGTTCGATGAATCTGTCTTGTCATAGATGAAAACGGGGTCTTTCCCGTAAAATTTCAATTCCAATTCCTCGGTCAGGCAGGGGACAAGCACACGCTTCCCCTCTAACGGGTGGTCGAGGAACAAAATGCGGAACAGGATAACCGCCAGCGAAAAACGGTCGGTCATGGTGTCCGGTTTTTTGATATTGCGAACGACCTCCGGGGCCATGTACCGCGCCTTGCCCGCGATGCCGAGGTTGTCGCCGAACGGAGCCACGTTGTCGTTGTCGCAGATCAGCACGTCGCCGGTCTGCGGGTCGATGAAAAAGTTGCCGTCGTTTAAGTCCTGATATGAGAACCCCTTGCGGTGTAAATCGCGGAAGCCGTTTGTGATATTCAGGCAGGCGGTGATAGCCGACGAGATCGAGCCGAAGCGTACCTTTGCCAACAGGAAGTCGGAAAAATCCTTATATTTTTTCTCACGCAGATCCATTATGTAGCCAAAGCTGCCGTCCTTCGGTTCGGTGAGGAACAGCGGCCACAAAAAGGCGGCGGTCGGCGCGCCTTTAGCGATGTTGTCCGCGAGGTTTTTATAAAAGCGTTTAGGGCTGGCAATCGCGCCGTTATGATACCATTTGAGCGCGTAATCCCGCTTGCCCACCGTCACACGGTAAACCACACCCTGGCCGCCCTCGCCGAGCCGCTCCTGTATGGCCGCCGTGCCCTTGTCGGTCAGCGGGATTTTGGTGTTCTTTTTGAAATACTCCGACATTGCTAATCCTCCTTGCGATATTCGCTTATATTACCGACACAGCTGCCACGAACAGATTTACGCTTCCCCTGTGGGCTTATGATAAAACGAGAAAAAAAGAATTTGGTCGCCGCAGCGGCGACATTTTTCAAATCAGGGCAAAAAAACGCAAATCAGAGCGGTTGATTTATATATACCGCTCAATTTTATCCACAGGTAGCTTGTATATAAAATCCTTCACGGATTCGGCTTTGCCGTCAATTATCGTGAAGAGGCAGGCCGGGCACTTCGTCGTTGTTACGTAGGCGGCGAGATCTTTTCTTGTGGCGTAACCCGCGCCTCTGACCGCTTCAAGCTCCTGCTCATTATATGCGATAAAGCGGTTAATCCGTTCGTACACCGGATCAAACATCGCGGCGTATTCGGGAAAATACGAGAGAACCTCCGCGTCTTCGCCGGAAATAATCAGGTCGATGACGCGCCCCGTATACGATATGTTGTTCAGCTTGTGATGTATGGCGACGTAGAGAGGGGATTTTACTTTTACGCGCCTCCATTTGCCGTCAACGACGACAAAACCCTCGTTGTATTGGTCAAGGTTTTTTGCCGCCTCTATGCAATCGTCTATCGTCGCTATGCTGAACTCCCGCGGCTTGTCGATGCCGATATTCTGCCTGACTTCCATCAAGGTATTGTTGTCCCGCGTCCCCAAATGATAAATTTTTGTCTCCTCATAGGGTATGACGACCCGCGTTTGCGGGGAAATAAGCTCAAACATATAGGTGTAATTCGGATTCAAGTCGCTGAACTGCTTGCCGGTATTCGCCCAGGCCCTGTCAAAAACCTGCCGGAAACTGCCGCTTCCGCCCATAAGGTCTACGTTTTCCGCGTCTATCGCGTTGTTGGTGGAAACCCGCCATATCCCCTTATAGTTCCAGACTTTGATTAAGGAGCCGTCAATTTTCTCAATGACTCTGGCGGTATTCCAATCAATATCCTCGGCGTAAGGCTCCCCGTAATTTCCGAATTTGAAAAAAGGAACGCAAATCGGCTTGTACCCGTCGGTTTCGTCGAGGATAATCCCCCGGCACTCCCTGACAATATCCACGCAAAAATCAGACCCCACGCCGTAAGAGAGCATGATACAGCCGTCCGCGCGTTTGATATTTATACAGTACGGGGGTTCAGCAAGCCGCGCCTCCCAATCGTCATGCTCGGCTATAAACTCTAATATTTTAAGTTTAAGCAACTCACTCACCGCCTTCCGTGCGTATGATACCGTCAATCCGCGCCGGTTTGGCCGCTGCGCCGGAGACATTTCCAACAGTCCGGGTAAACTTCCCGGTTCCAGCGCAGCATACTTTTTCATCGGGTTGCCCTCCTCGCGTTATTCGCGAAACTCCGCGAATATGGACTTTAATTCGTCCGGCAGATTGTCAAATTTAACGTGTATGTCGCAGGGGATATTCGCCGTGTAGTAATAATTATACGGCACGTAATACGTATATCCTCCTTTGTCCTGCAAAAATACGCCGTCTTCCTCAATGAACCCTGTTTCCCAATGCTCCCCACTCGAAGAAAGGTCGAGATAAAATACCGCGAGGCACATTTCATTATTTTCCATACCGCGCACAACGCCGGGGACAAGCACATAACCGTCATCACCGGAATCCTCGTCAAGCGTATCGCTGCCGTAAATCTCGACCATCGCCTCGTGCAGCCGTCTGAGTATTTCTTTCGCGTAGGCCATATCCGTCTGAAAGGAAGCGTCCAGCT
>Ga0099364_10001140_pt1 | contig 44270 bp, 38 predicted proteins | sample TergutTh196P3_FD_73070 | JGI IMG/M metagenome (GOLD analysis project Ga0099364, IMG submission 73070) | Microcerotermes parvus P3 segment gut microbial communities from Pointe-Noire, Republic of the Congo - Th196 P3 | ecosystem: Host-associated > Arthropoda: Insects > Digestive system > Gut ...
TACTGAATTTCTACTAAGGTTGTTTTGTAGAATAAATAAGGTAAAAATAAGGTTAATACTAAAAGCGAAAATGAATTACGAATTGAAAATACTCATTCACTCATTTACTTATTCACTCATTCACTGATAACTGAATACTGATTACTGATTACTGATAACTGATAACTGAAAACTGATAACTATCTTATAAATAACTAAATAATAATTATTATGGCAATAGTAAAACCATTTAGGGGTTGGCGTCCGCCGCAAGAAATTGCGAAAGATTTGTCTTGCCTTCCCTACGACGTTATGAATAGTCAAGAGGCTGCAGAAATGGCAGAGGGAAAACCTTGTTCTCTTTTGCGTGTTACACGTTCTGAAATTGAACTTCCGCCCGATATTGACGTTCATTCAAAAGAAGTTTACGACAAAGCAGTCGAAAATTTCAATATGTTTAAAGAAAAAGGTTGGCTTGTGCAAGATGAAGAGGCTCAATTTTATATTTATGCACAATCAATGCGCGGTCGCCGACAATTTGGTATTGTTGGATGCGCCGCATGTTCAGATTATGAAGATGGTATAATAAAAAAGCACGAACTTACACGCCCCGACAAAGAAGAAGACCGTATGATTCATATTCGCGTAAACAACGCAAATATTGAGCCCGTGTTTTTCAGTTACCGCGCTGTTCCTGAAATTGACCAAATTGTTAGTAATATTACGAGAAATCAAATGCCAGAGTACGGTTTTGTAGCAGATGACGGTTTTGGACACCATTTTTGGGGAGTTTATGGAGAGGAATCTAACCGACTACTTGAAGAGTTATTTGCGACAAAAGTTCCTTATACTTATGTTGCAGACGGGCATCACCGCACAGCAGCTGCCGCACGCATTGGCTTAGAACGAAAACAGGCTAATCCAAATCATACAGGAAACGAAGAATATAACTTCTTTATGGCTGTTCACTTCCCCGATAACCAATTGACAATCATCGACTACAACCGAGTTGTTAAAGATTTGAACGGGCTTTCCGATGAAGAATTTATTGATAAATTAGACTCAGTTTTTGAAATCGAAGAACTTGAAACTAAAATTTGTCAAACTGACGAAATACAAGAATTTCATGTTAATTATGACATAATTAAAGGTATGGATATATCTTGTCAGTCTGCTTCGTCGATGCAGCCTTTATCAGAACAGAAAGATGAGACTATTAATCCAACCGTACTGCATGAATTTTCAATGTATTTATCGGGGAAATGGTATAAATTAACCGCTCGCGAGGGAACATACGACGACTCAGACCCAATTGGAGTACTTGACGTAACTATTTTGTCAAACCATGTTTTAGATAAAATTTTGGGAATAAGCGATTTACGTACATCAAAACGAATTGACTTTGTAGGCGGCATCAGAGGTTTAGGAGAACTTCAACGCAGGGTAGATTCCGGTGAAATGAAAGTTGCATTTGCATTGTACCCCGTTTCAATGAAACAGTTGATTGACATTGCAGATACAGGTAATATTATGCCTCCTAAAACAACATGGTTCGAACCGAAACTACGTTCCGGATTGGTGATACATGGATTGGAATAATAATAGTATCTACGCTGATACTATGCAAGTTGATTTAGCCTGTTGTATTGATACGAAATAATGAAAAGCACACAGACTACTCATATTTGCATCGTTTTTTGGCCGCATTCCTAATGGAATGTGGATTGGAGTTGAATTTATTCCCTTGTTAAACTCAAAATAATGGATGAGGTGGCAATTTAACTTAAATTTTTATTTTTATTCGCCAATTAATCGGATAAAGGTTATTTATTCTGTTTCCGATTTCTTTTCCAAATCCTAACGAAACTCCTTTATATTTCAATAAAAGATACCCTTTTTTTAAACCTGAGGATTGCAGCGGCTCGCCTTTTAAATATTTAAGGGCATCATCTAATGTAAGTTCGAGTTCAGGATAATGATTGTGATTTATGAAATCATTGCTCATTGCCAAAGAATGTGCGGGTATTAATCTATTTTTAGAATTTTTGCTACGCTCTAAAATTTTTAATGTTGAAAAATCAATATTTTTAATTTTTGAATTGCTCATTTCTCTACATTTTGCAATGTTATCATCAATTTTCTGGATTACAGTAACAAAAAATCCTTCTCCTTTTGTGAGGTGGGGATAAAAAGCGAAACCATTGCCATTTTCAATGTTTATTGATGTAATTCCCCAAGAAAGTGGCGGAGTAAATTTCATAACTTCAGCGTGATTTTCTTTTGCAAATTTTGAAATATTCTCTTCATTTTCAGCAGGATTAAAGGTACATGTACTATATATCAAAAATCCGCCAGATTTTAAGGAGTGCCAAATATCATCTAAAATTTTTCGCTGTCGCAATGCACATTTTTCGGCATTGATTTCAGACCATTCTTCTATGGCACGTTTATCTTTGCGAAACATTCCCTCCCCAGAACAAGGAGCATCAACAACAATTATATCGAAAATATTTTTAAAAGAAAAAAAAACTTCGGGGGAGTTTTGCGTAACCAAACAATTTTTGTAGCCCCATTTGATTAAATTTTCTAGCAAAATATGACTTCGATTTTTAATTATTTCATTGGCAATCAAAAGTCCATTACCGTTTAGGAATGAAACAATTAAAGTTGCTTTGCCACCGGGTGCGGCGCATAAATCGAGGATAATTGGGTTTTCTGTTTTTATATCAAGTTGTCGTAAAAGCCAATCAATGATCATACTGCTTGCTTCCTGCGGATAATAACAACCTGCATGAAAAAGAGGGTCAAGAGTGTATGCAGGTTTTTGTAAAAGATAATAGCCATCGTCGCACCAAGGAACTTTTTCGGCATTATTCCATAAATCTGTTGGTTTGGATGGATTTTTTCGTACAGAAATGGTTGGAGGCAATTTCAATGCTTCCAAAAATTGAGTTGAATCGTTTCCGAATTGTTTTTCAATTCGTTTAATAAAAATATTATTCATTAATATAGCACGGGTGGAGAGGCTCGAACTCCCGACACCTGGTTTTGGAGACCAGTGCTCTACCAACTGAGCTACACCCGTGTTAGAACTTACAAAAAGTTCAAATTAATTAATAATCAATTAATAAATCAAAAAAATTACAAACTATTCAATTATTTCAGTAATCTGTCCTGCGCCAACTGTACGTCCACCTTCGCGGATAGCGAAACGAAGACCTTGGTTAAGTGCAACAGGGTAAATTAGTTCGACAACAACAGATACGTTATCACCGGGCATAACCATTTCGGTTCCTTCGGGCAACGATATTTCTCCTGTGATGTCAAGTGTACGCAAATAGAACTGCGGACGGTACTTTTGGTGGAACGGCGTGTGCCTTCCGCCTTCTTCCTTTTTCAATACGTAAACCTCAGCATTGAATTTTGTGTGAGGTTTGATTGAATTTGGTTTTGCCAATACCATACCACGTTTCACTTCTTTTTTGTCGATGCCTCGCAATAAAAGCCCTACGTTATCACCTGCTTCACCTCTATCGAGGATTTTACGGAACATTTCAACTCCTGTGCAAACGGTTTTTCTACCTTCTGCGCCAAGTCCTATAAGCTGCATCTCTTCACCTGTTTTAATAACACCGGTTTCGATACGTCCTGTTGCAACTGTACCTCTTCCTGTAATAGAAAAGATGTCTTCAACGGGCATCAGGAACGCTTTGTCGATGTCACGCGGCGGAATAGGAATCCATTCGTCAACGGCAGCCATCAGTTCGATAACTTTATCTTCCCATTCTGCTTCGCCGTTCAGAGCACCGAGTGCAGAACCTTGAATAACTGGGGAGTTGTCACCGTCAAATTTATAGAAACTTAATAAGTCTCTAACTTCCATTTCAACAAGTTCAAGTATTTCGGGGTCGTCTACCGAATCCACTTTGTTCATAAATACCACTATTCTAGGAACGTTCACTTGACGTGCCAAAAGAATGTGTTCTCTTGTTTGAGGCATCGGACCGTCAGTAGCAGCAACAACAAGTATTGCGCCGTCCATTTGTGCTGCACCAGTAACCATGTTTTTGACATAGTCTGCGTGGCCTGGACAGTCAACGTGTGCGTAGTGCCTGTTTTCAGTTTGATACTCAACGTGTGCGGTATTAATAGTAATACCACGCTCTTTTTCTTCGGGAGCGTTGTCAATAGAATCGAAACTCTTTATTTCGGAGAGACCCTTCTTTGCGAGTACAGATGTAATTGCAGCAGTCAAGGTCGTTTTACCGTGGTCAACGTGACCGATAGTACCGATATTAACGTGCGGCTTCGTTCTTTGAAATTGTGCTTTAGCCATAACTCAAATTTATTTAGACTGTTTGAACAATATTATGATAATATATTTAAAATTTATATTTTTATGAGCCAATGATGGGAATTGAACCCATGACCCCTTCCTTACCAAGGAAGTGCTCTACCCCTGAGCTACATCGGCATCAATCTTGAGCGGGAGACGAGATTCAAACTCGCGACCCTTAGCTTGGAAGGCTAATGCTCTATCAACTGAGCTACTCCCGCAGAAAATTTCAGCGCGCAAAGATAGTTGTTTTTTTAATACAAAATACAAATTTATCTTTTTTTTGTTAAATTTATTATTTTTTTTGCCTCCTTTTTTCTCTTCTTTTACTTCTTTGATGCGTCGGAACGGGTACAAAACCTTTGTTTGTGCGATAAATACCCCAAACGATAAAACTTATTCCTGTCAAAATAAATGGGATGCTCAAAATTTGACCCATATCTAATGTCATATTTCGCTCGTAATCGACCTGAATTTCTTTGAAAAATTCTATAAAGAATCGTGCAACAAATATCAGTGTGATTGATGTTCCGAAAAATATTCCTGTTTGAAATTTTGCCCATTTTTTTCTAAACATCAACAAAAGAAAACCGAAGAAGACCAAATAACAAATTGCTTCATATAATTGAGTGGGGTGTCTGGGTCCGTCGTAAACGGATTGTTCGAAAATAAATGCCCAAGGAACATCGGTTTGCTTTCCAACAATTTCCGAATTTAACAGATTTGCTGTCCGAATGAAAACTCCTTGTAATGGTGCTACAATTCCCATTATATCAACGGTTTTGAGTGCTGATTCTTTAGTTTTTCGCGAATAAATTATTATTGCAGTAATCAGTCCAATGCCTCCTCCATGGCTTGCTAATCCTTGATAACCAACATATTTAAAACTTCCATCGGGCATTTTACTGAAGGGAAGTAGCATTTCGCCAATGTGTGTAAGATAATAGACGGGCTCATAAAAAAGACAATGTCCTATCCTTGCTCCAATAAAAACTCCTAACGCACCGTAAATTGCGAGTTTTTCTAAATGTTCCAAAGGAATTCCTTCTCGTTGGAAAACTGTTTTAAGAACGTAAATGCATGTTAATAAGCCTCCTACAAAAAAAATTCCGTAGTACCTTAATGATATGCCAAAAATATTTACTATCTCAGGATCTACGTCCCACGTGATATATGATAATACCATAACTGAAAATTTTAAAATAAAATCGGGTGCAAAAATATTGAAAATTTTTGAATTATTTTAAAATATAAAGGAAAATTTTAAAATAATTGTAACGTTTTTTTGTGGGACTGATTTCTAAAAAACTCATTTACATGTCTAACCTACATTATTCATATTATTTATTTTAATGCAAAGGCGCAAAGTTAAGAACGCATTAATTGTTTTCAGTTTTCAGTTTTTTTGTATTCGTTTGTGGTTAAAAGATATTTTCATTTCTTATGAATAATGCATACTAAACTCTAAACTCCAATATCTAAACTCTAATATCAAACTCTAATATCTCACTACTCAATTTTTTTTATTCCGAACTGAAAATAAAAAAAAGCACCATTTTTGTTTGTTTCAAAAAAAATCTTTATCTTTGCAATAATTTTAATAAATATTTTTATGAAAAATAACACGTTAAATACTGATTTTGCCCGACCACGAAATGATTTCAATCGTTGGCTTATATCTATAATTAATGAAATCGCTAACTCTCTGATTATCAATATAATGGGGGGGTGGGGGGGTAAAACCCTTAAAAATCAGCCGTTTACAAAGCTTTACGAAACACTTATATTTAACCCAAATTAATTTGATTATCATGGAAAACAGCATAAAAGTAGTGATAGTAGACGACCACAAACTATTTCGTATGACGTTACGGAATTCCTTGTATCACCACAAAGAAATAACCATTTTAGGAGAAGCCGAGAGTGGCGCAGAATTGTTTGAACTACTCAATCAAGTGTCTTGTGATATTTTATTATTAGACCTAATACTTCCCGATATGGGAATTTTTGAGATTTATAAACGTTTGCGCAAAGAGTTTCCTGCCATGAAAATACTTGTAATTTCAGCCGATAATACGTTTGAAACGTTATGCGGATTGCTCGAACTTGGTATCAATGGATTTATATCAAAACAAGCCGGAGGTGTAGATGAAGTTTTTCATGCAATAAGTTCAATAGCAGCAGGTTATGAATACTTCGGAAGCGATATTTCTAAAATGATTTACAATATTTTTGTTTCCAAAACAGATGATAAAGAGGCTCAAATTCCGGAATTTACTCCTCGCGAAAAAGAAATCCTGACACTTTGCAGCCAAGGATTTTTGGCAAAAGAAATTGCAGAAAAATTATTTATCAGCGTCAATACCGTTAATAATCATAAAAACAATATGTTTAAGAAATTAGGTATTAACAGCACAATGGAAATGGTGCACTACGCTTTGAAACATAAGATTATAAGGGCGTAATTGCCTACATTTTTCAAATCGTGAAATCGAATAAATGGAAAAAGAGAATAACACTCAACCTAAAACTATATCAGTAGTTATCCTCAATTGGAATACGCAAAACCTTTTACAGAAGTTTCTTCCTGTCGTAATAAAAAATTCCAACTTTCCTAATGTTGAAATCATTGTTGCTGATAATGGTTCTACTGACAATTCTGTTGAATGGATACAACACAATTTCCCGCAGGTTAAGATAATAAAATTTCCCGTAAACTATGGTTTTTCAGAGGGTTATAATAGAGCACTTGCATCTATTACCTCAGATTTTTCAGTTCTTTTAAATTCCGATGTTGCCCCATGTAATGAATGGTTAGAGCCACTTTTGGAAATAATGACTGACAATTCCAAAGTTGCTGCTGTTGTACCAAAAATAAAAGATTATAATTCGCCAACAATGTTTGAATATGCGGGTGCTGCGGGTGGTTTTATAGACCGTTTCGGATATACTTTTTGCAGAGGACGCATTTTTGATGTTTTGGAAAAAGATGAGGGTCAATATGATAAAGAAAAACAAATATTTTGGGGCAGCGGTGCGGCATTAATGGTAAATACGGAACTTTTCAATTCAACAGGAGGATTAGATAAAGATTTTTTTGCCCATATGGAAGAAATAGATTGGTGCTGGCGTATGAAAAATATGGGCTATGAAATTATTTTCACCCCAAAAAGCGAAGTATTTCACCTTGGCGGAGGTACACTTCCTTATAACAATGCTAACAAAAGTTTCCTAAACTACAGAAACAACCTCTTTTTACTAATTAAAAACAGGCACGGACTCAAAGGGTGGATAATAATTTGGATACGAATGATTTTGGACAATATTTCACTGATAAAGTTTCTCTTTTCAGGAAATTTTTTGGTAGTTAAGTCAATTATTTTGGCACATTTTGCGTTTCTAAAAAAGATGCCAATTTTTATTAAAAAAAGAAAAATTTTGCGATATTCTCTATTGAAAAAGGAACATGCCGAAATTTACAAAGGCTCAATCGTATTTGATTTTTTTATCAGGAAAAAGAAAAGGTTTAAAGAAATAAAATTTTAATTATTTTTGCAAAAATTTTAATCATAGATTGTGACAGATAACAAATTAGTAATCAATACAAAACAGGAATTATTAGATAGGCGTTATTTAGCCATGGCTGAAATATGGGCTCAAAATTCTTATTGCAAAAGACGTCAAGTGGGAGCATTGTTGGTCAAAGAGAAGATGATAATTAGCGACGGATACAACGGAACACCATCTGGTTTCGAAAATGAATGTGAAGAAAACAATGTAACAAAACCTTATGTACTTCACGCCGAAGCGAATGCAATTACAAAAGTTGCCCGCAGTAATAATAGTTCGCAGGGAGCGACCCTTTATGTTACGTCATCACCCTGCATTGAATGTGCGAAATTAATTATTCAGGCGGGCATCGCACGGGTCGTATTTTCTGAAAATTATAGAATAGAAGATGGTATTAATTTGTTGAAACGCGCTCAAATTGAAGTAGTGCATATTGGAGGGTAGTGATTAGAGTTTAGAAAATGGTACACGGTTCACGGTTCATGGTACACGGTACATGGTACACGGTACATGGTTAAAAAAAGACTTTTTTACTTAATAAAATGAAAAAATTTTTGTGATATTAAATTATTATTGCGACTTTTGCGTTATTAACTTTGCGACTTTGCGTTAAAAAATCTAACCACAAAGGAACACAAAGGTTAGAGTGTAGATATTGGAGTTTAGAAAATAGAGTATGGTATGACATTTTATGAAAGCAGTGACTCATTCGTTGAAGAAATTTTACTTAAGTTTGAAAAATATGTATCTTTGCAGAAATTAAATTAGTAAATTAGTAACATAATTTTGACATATAATTCAGTGTATAAAGAAATTAACATACCAATTGAGAAGGGTGTTTCAATTGAAAAAAGCAAAATATTAAATCTGTTTGGCACTTTTTTTAATAATGAGTTTTCTTTTGACTTTACAGACAATCAAGCAGAAATTCAACTTGCTGTTTTAGATTATACCCTGTTTCAGCGTACAGCGAGCAATATTTTACTTAATGGTGCACTGAATGAAGAATCTAAAAAAGTTGTACAAGGCATTTTAAACTCCATATCTTCAATAAAAAGTTACGGTCTGAAAAACGGAAAACGAGTTTATATCGATTATAACAACGAAAGGAAAGTCCAAAATAGAAAAGAAAAAGAAGAAAGGAGGCAACAATTTTACTATACCAAAGGTAACAATTTTTCAAAAATTGAAAACGATATTCCAATTCAATATGAAAACCAAATAGTATGCGGTGATAGCGAATATATTCTTTCAAAATTACCAAATAATTGCATAGATTTGGTCTTTACTTCGCCACCATATAATTTTGGTCTTGATTATGCTTCTACGGCAGATGACAACCATTGGGAAACCTATTTTGAAAAACTCTTCAAAATTTTTTCAGAATGTATAAGGGTTTTAAAATATGGTGGACGTGCAATTATTAATGTTCAGCCGTTATTTTCTGATTATATTCCTACACATCATATTGTAAGCAACTTTTTTATCAACAAAAAAATGATATGGAAGGGAGAGATTTTATGGGAAAAAAATAATTATAATTGTAAATATACTGCTTGGGGAAGTTGGAAAAGTCCATCAAATCCATATCTAAAATATACTTGGGAATTTTTGGAAGTTTTTTGTAAGGGTGAATTAAAAAAAATTGGTAACTCTGAAAATGCAGATATTACGGATGAAGAATTTAAAAAATGGACAGTTGGAAAATGGTCAATAGCACCAGAAAGAAATATGAAAGAATTTGACCATCCCGCAATGTTTCCCGAAGAATTGGCTTTAAGAGTTATAAAATTATTTTCTTTTAAAAATGATATTGTTCTCGACCCATTTAATGGTGTTGGTACAACTTCTGCAGTTGCCAATGCACTAAAACGTCGTTACTTAGGTATTGATATTTCAGAAAAATATTGTAAAATTGCTAAAAATAGAATTGCCAATGAACTATTTTAATGAAACTACATTAAGAGATTTTCTTATCCCTTTGAAATCAAACTATATTCATGCATCAAATATTTTTGCAAAATTGAATAAAAAAGATTGCATTAGTTTTTTGTTGAATTGTGCAGAAAAATATAAAATTTTTCACGAAAATTTTTCTATCGATGATTTACAAGAAACTGTAAATGAGTGGAATAACTATTTGAATTATGTGCAAAAGAATAATCCTTATACTGCACAATCAAAATTTGAGCCTACTATTTTAGAGGAAAGTATGTATAGACTATTTGCAAATTTTGAAAATGAAAAAATTAGAATTGGAAACATAAAAGCATATTCTAATCTCTATTTTTCGCCTTTGAATTTTGCTGATTTTCAGGAAAAATCAACCGTAAAAATAAATTCAAAAGACCAAGATTTTGCAATCTACAAAAGAGTTAATATACAAATCAGTGATAATGAAAGAACTATTGACACCTTTATTCCCGTAGTAGCCTTTGAATGTAAAACATATCTTGATAAAACAATGCTAGAAGGCAGTATTGCGACTGCCGAAAAAATCAAGAATGGAAATCCATATTGCAGGTTTTGTATTGTTACAGAATTTTATGAAGTTGATAAAAAAGTTGATATTAAGCACTCACGTATTGACCAAATTTATGTGCTAAACAAAGATGCAAAAAGGAAAAGTAGTAAATTTTCAAATATTTCTTTAGAAGTAGTCCAGTTGCTCCAAGATGACACACAGAAACATTTAAATACCCAATGGTCTGACGTAGAGCAAAATATTAAAAACAAAGGAATTGTATTATGAAAAACGCCATTCAAAGAACGATTTGAAAAATGAGATCTAAAATTTACTCATTCACTTAAAACTAAAAACCAAATAAAATGAAATATAAAAATGGAATACGTCAGGTTTTAATGCCGACCATAATTGCGGTTACGCTAATAACAGGCATTTTTCTGGGAAGGAATGTTCTTCCTGATACTTCTGGCTCAAAGAGGTCGGGGCGGTTATTTATTTATCCGCAGAGTAATAAGATTGAAACTATAATTAATCTTATTTCAGACGATTATGTTGATACAATCGACAGAAACGATTTGACAGAAAAACTTATTCCCGACATTCTGAAACACCTTGATCCTCACTCAATTTACATTCCCGCAATAGATATGAAGGCGGCTACCGAAGAGTTAGAAGGTTTTTTTGGTGGAATTGGTGTTCAATTTAATATTCAGAACGATACTGTTTTGGTTATCAGAGTCATACCGGGTGGACCCTCCGAAAAAGTTGGACTTAAAGCAGGCGACCGAATAGTGTCTGTAAACGATAGCATTATCGTTGGTACAAAAATAGACAGCGACCAAGTAATGAGTAAACTTCGAGGCGAATTTGGTACGAAAGTTAAAGTGGGCATTGTCAGACGTTCGGTTAATAAAATTTTAGACTTTGAAATTACAAGAGGAAATATTCCAAGTTTGAGCGTTGACGTTTCATATATGCTTACAAACACAACAGGTTACATAAAAATAAGCAAAATAACTCAAAATTCCTATCATGAATTTTTAGTAGCAATTGCTAAATTAAAAAATTTTGGTTGTCGCAATTTGATTGTAGATTTAAGGGATAATTCTGGTGGAGCGCTTGATGTTTCTCTGCAAATTTGCAATGAATTTATGACAAAAGGCGACTTGTTGGTATATCATGAAGGACGTTCCAGTCCGCGTAGTAACACTTATGCCAATGGTTTAGGAACATGTCAAGATATGGGTCTTACGGTTTTGATAGATGAATTTAGCGCCTCGGCAAGTGAAATCATTGCAGGAGCAATACAAGATAATGATAGAGGCGTTATTGTTGGTCGCCGTTCTTTCGGAAAAGGATTGGTACAAAATCCATATCCTTTGCCAGACGGTAGTTCGCTTAGACTTACAATCGCCCGATATTACACACCCAGCGGACGTTTTATCCAAAAACCATACCAAAGTGGAATAGAAGATTATCACCGAGATATTTGGGACCGTATCGAACACGGCGAAATGTTCGAACAAGATAGCATTTCATTTGACCAATCACTTAAACACCTAACAAAAAACGGACGTGTGGTTTATGGTGGTGGTGGTATTATGCCCGACATTTTTGTCCCACGTGATACTTCCGACTTTACTAATTTTTATTTCAAAATAAGAAACCTGATTTATACTTTTTCAGTGAAATATGCTGACGACAACAGAGATATTCTGCAAAAATTTACATCAGCCCAAGAATTTGATAAATATTTGGAAACCAAAAAAATAACAGACCAACTGATTAAATATGCCGAATATGAAGGAATTGTTATTGACCAAAATGAATTGAAACGCTCTTATCGTCTGATAAACACACAATTAAAAGCATACATTGCAAGAAATATTATTGATGACGATGGTTTTTATCCAATAATTCATCAAATTGATGAGGTTGTTAAAAAAGCCATCTCAGTGATTGAGTCGGGCGATGCAAAAAATATTTTGAAATAAGATTATAAAAAAGTTTTGAGAATGGTTGAAACATTGTTTGGTAAGGAATTAAGATACGTTAACGGCAACCTAATGAAAGAAAATGCCGATAACTTATTAGACCAATACTTTACAAATAAAGAATTGGCGCTTAATCTTTTTACCAAAACAGGCGAAATCATTTCAAGATATGAAACTGACCTTGAAAATTATTTTTGGATTGAACCGAGCGTAGGTGATGGATGTTTTTATGACTTATTGCCCGAAAATAAAAGAATAGGAATAGATATTGAACCATTAAGAAATGGTATTATAAAATCAGATTATTTAAATTATAAACTTCCTCATGGAAAAATAATTGTTATTGGAAATCCTCCTTTTGGGCATCGGGGTGTAATGGCATTAAATTTTATTAATCATTCGCAAAAGGCTGAATATGTATGTTTTATCTTGCCGATGTTTTTTGAAAGTCAAGGCAAAGGGTCTGTAAAATACAGGGTTCGAGGGTTTAATTTAATACATTCAGAAAGGTTACCAAAAAATAGTTTTTATATCGCTGCCACAAATAAAACCGTTGACGTAAAATGTGTTTTCCAGATTTGGAGTAAAAACCATAAATCTACAAATGATGAATTTAGTTGGTACAACAATAAAAATAGCGAACCTTTCGGAAATATTGTTAAAGTATTCACAGTTTCATTAGCAAAAAATAGAGAATGTGGTAAAAAATGGATTTTTGAACAAAAGGCTGATTTTTATATTTCTTCTACATTTCACGATAAAATATCTATTGTTTATAATTTTGAAGAAGTAAAATACAAATCAGGCGTGGCAGTAGTTTTTACGACTGAAAATCAGAAAATTAAAAATGAAATAAAAAATATACTTGAAACAGTAGATTGGAAAAAATATGCAAGTTTAGCTACTAATTCTTGCTACCATATCGGAAAATCAAATATTTTTCAAGTACTACAGGATAATTACAAACTATTAACCTTAAATTAATCTATAATATGTTGAACGTTAAAGATTTAGAACAATTTTTATTAAAAATAATAGAACGAAAACACGAAGAGTTGAATCTTGGAAGAGATTATCGTTCAAAATTTTCAAAGATTCGAGATTTTGAAGCCAATGCAATTGGGCAGATCGGCGAAGAATTTGCAAAAGCGATTATTTCTAAATATACAAAAATTATTGATGACGGTATCATTCATAACGAATATGATATTCAAACTGAAATTGGAATCTTATTTGAAGTAAAAACCGCTCGAAAAGGTCGACAAAATAATACTTTTCAATTCAACGGAATAAATCCAAATTATAATTACAATTATCTTCTTTGCATAGGAATTTGCGAAGATTCAATTCATTATCGCATTTTTGAAAAAAGAGAAATTTCGTACGTTCATAAAGAACGAAAATTTTACATCAAACAAGGCGATTTATCAAAACAACTTGTTCAAATGAATCCTCAAAATCAAGTAAATTATAAACTGACGTTGAACTTGCGAGAATTATTTAGTATTGAGTCGCTTTCAGAACAACTTGCTTCAATATTTAATTAATAAACAATAAAAACTAAAATATATGTGGTGGAGAATTTTTTTACTACTGTTTGTAATATCTTATGCCGTTAAACTTATTAGCGAGTTATTAGTTTCAAACAAAATAAAGAATGCAGAAAAACGGCGAAAAAAAGCTTATGATAACTATATTAATCGTAAAAAATCAGAAGAAGGAAACGTTACCTACGATTACGACGAAAAAAAGAGAAAAAAAAGAAACCGAAACGAAGGGGAATATGTGGATTTTGAAGAGATATAGTTGTTAGTTTTCAGTTATCAGTTATCAGTTATCAGTTTTCAGTTATCAGTTGTCAGTTTTCAGATGTGCGATGTAAATGGGTGAATGAGAAAAACCTGATTTTCAACCTAATTTTTTTAACTGAGTAAATGAAAACAATGAGTGAATAAGAAAATGAGTATTTATCTACCTTAAATAATCAATTTATTATATTTTATGAATTTTAACAGGCGTGATTTTTTAAACAGAGGTTTATTGGGTGCAGGGGCTGTATTAATTGGTTCTCAAATTCCTGTTTTGACATCCTGCGAAACCCCAAAAAGAGAAGACAAAACGCAGAAAGTACCCCTAAATTTATCTTTTCAAGAAGGAACATTAGATGGCGATTCGTTCAATGAAAAATTTGATAAAATGGAAGAACTTGGTATCACAGGATTTGAACCTTGGGGAAGTGGACTAAATGCCCGAAAAAAAGAGATGTTAGAAGCATTAAAAGGACGGAACATTAAAATTAGCGCAATATGCGCAGGATTTAAAGGTTTTATTTTAAGTCAAGAAGAGGCTGTTTTTGAGGAATTTATGACTACATACAAAGATTTATTGCGTCTGGCGGGAGAATTAGGTTCGGTAGGTGTGATAATGGTTCCCGCATTCAACCGACAAGAACCTTGTCGACCACATACAATCGAAACCCGCGAATGGTTAGTAGAAACACTATCCGAATTAGGTGACTTTGCACTCAAAAACAATACATCTGTAATTCTTGAACCCCTCAACCGAAACGAAGCATTTTATTTGAGACAAGTTTCCGATGCCGCTTCTATTTGTCGAGACGTAAATAACAAAGGAGTTACCTGTATGGGCGACTTTTGGCACATGACTTTTGAAGAAACAAGTGACTCTGGAGCATTTTTTTCAGCAGGAGAATATCTTTCGCATGTCCACGTTGCAAGCCGCAAAAGAAGAAGTATGCCCGGCGAAGATGACGAAACAGACAATTACATTGACGGATTTAAAGCATTGAAACAGATGAACTACCAAGGTTTTGTAAGTTTCGAGTGCGGCTCAATAGGAAATAGAGCAGACACAGTTCCCGCAGCAGTCAAATTATTGAGAGAACAATGGGAAATTGAATCATAAAAAGTTTCAATTACGATTGAAACTTTTCGTATTTTCGCAAAAAATTTCAATTACGATTGAAACCTTTTATATTTTTGTAAAAAATTTCAATTATAATTGAAACTTTTCGTATCTTTGCAAAAATTTTAATTACAAATTTAATTCGTTTTCATTATGAAAGAAAGTTTTATTTCAAGAGAAAAATACGTTGAGAAAATAGGAATGTTTATAGGTAAAAACATTATCAAGGTACTCACAGGTCAGCGGCGTGTGGGGAAAAGTTACATTTTGCTGCAGCTTATGGATGAAATAAGAAGTTCTATAGCAGGTGCAAATATCATTTATATAAATCTCGAGTTAGAGAAATTTCGGCACTTAAAAAATTCACAAGTTTTTTATGATTATGTAATTAGTAATTTGGTAGAAAATGATGCATTAAATTATCTTTTTATAGATGAGATTCAGGAAATTGCAGATTTTCAATATCCAATTCGTAGTTTGTTTGCCGAACAAAAATGTGATATTTTTATAACAGGAAGTAATGCATATATTCTTTCGGGTGAATTGGCAACATTCCTTTCAGGTAGGTACATAAATTTTGAAATACACTCGTTGAGTTACAAAGAATTTCAACAATTTCATAAGTTAGACAATTCGCAGCAAACAGTTGAAAAATATCTTACTTTCGGAGGACTTCCTTTTTTGAAAAATTTAGAATTATCAGAAAATCAGTCTTTTGAATATCTCAAAAATGTTTATTCTACAATTCTCTTAAAAGATGTTGTATCTCGAGAAAAAATACGGAATGTTGCTTTTTTGGAGAATTTAGTTGCGTATCTTGCTGATAATGTTGGCAGTTTGTTTTCAGCACTTAATATCAGTAAATATCTTAAAAGTCAGCGAATTGATATTTCAACGCAAGTTGTGATAAACTATTTACGGGCATTGACTAATTCTTATTTTGTTCATAAAGTTGTCCGTTCTGATGTTGCTGGATTGAAAATTTTTGAAATTGGAGAAAAGTATTATTTTGAAGATTTAGGTTTGAGAAACCTTGTAAGTGGATTTTCGGTGGCAAAAGACATTGCAAAAATATTAGAAAACGCTGTATATTTGCATCTTATTCATTCTGGATATGATGTTTTTGTAGGAAAAATTGGAGATAAAGAAATTGATTTTATTGGTAAAAAAAATGGAACTAAAATTTATGTTCAGGTGTCTGTAACTATATTAGAAGAAAAAACTCGAGAACGCGAATTATCAAGTCTAATGTTGGTTCAAGATAATTTTGCTAAATTCATTGTTACTTTAAATGATTTTCACCTTGGAAATAATCTAAAAGGGGTACAATGCTTAAATATTAAAGAGTTTTTAGAAATGTCGATATGAAAATATTTAATATTCAGACAATTATATTTTTCATTTATCCTCTTTCCTCCTAACAAAATAGTTCTTATATTTTCTAATTAAGTCTCCAAATTTGTTATATTCTTCTCGAAACGAGAGTCCTACTCCTTGTTTATATGGCGATGTTTCATAAATTAGATATTCATTAGAATGAGTGTATGCTTTTGCACGAATTGTACCCGAACGGTTAAGTTTTACGTCAATGTCAAAATCGCCAATCATTTTGCTTGCGTTGTTAGCCAAATATTTTCCGTAGCCAACGTTTGTGTTAAGTGTAACGCGGTTGTTAAGAATTTGAGTAGAAAGAGCAAGTTCAAATTCTTCGCTTGTGAGGTCGTCTCCCATTCGGTATGAAACTCCCACGTCTAATTCGCTAATTGTTGATACCCAACGACTTAATTGAGACATTAACATATCGGCTGTTGTTGCAAACAACGCCATTTCGTTTCTGGTTTGAGATTGAGACGCATCAGAACGCATATATTCGGGAGTATAAAAACTGTTAAACAATAACAGCGATATAACTTGCCGATTCATCTCCTCGTCGGATGTAATAAAACTTCTGATAAATGTTTCAGTAGATTCGTCTAAGTCGGGTGCTTGGATGTCAAATTTTATAATTGGTTGTCTCAGATTTTCGGATAAAATAAGGTTACAATTAATTGGCACTCTGCGTCTTGTGTGCTCATTAGTTTGCGTATCTCCGTAGAGGTCGCTCAAAGATGCTTTTGCTTTATAAACTGCTGTCAGATTAATAGTAGCATTTTGCGGGTCTCCTTGCCAACGCAGCGTTCCACCCTGATTTATAGTAAATTTTCTGTTAATAAGATTTTGCAATGAAAAAAAGTATTCACCCTGTTCTATTGTATAATCGCCGTAGAGCCTAATATTACTAGATCTATCAATTCGAATTTGGATATTTCCTGCACCTGTTCCTTTTAGGATATCGCCGAGACGTTCATCGAAAATAATTTGTATTTCCGCATCGGGCGTAACTTCTACGTCAAGGTCGATTTTTAGACCTGATACTTCTTCTACATTTTGTAGTTTTTCATTTGATTTTTCGGTCGGAATATCTGACATAAAATGGACAAAGCCGCTTTCCATGGCAGTTTCACTGCCCTTCATTGGAATAAAAAATTTCGAATTAGGTCGTGTTCGGGCGTTAATAACAAGATTTGCGTTGTCGGTTGTTCCTGTAACGTGCATTGCGCCTGTTCCGTAAAGCGTGCCGTAATATAATGGATTTTCTCTATAAGTTGTATTCATAAGCAGCATATTGTCGGCTTCTAAATGAAGGTTAAATTCCAAATTTTTGAAACTACTATGCTGAATTGAGCCGTAAAATTTTCCTTTATGACCTCGTTTATCGTTCACAGTCATATTGTTAAAACGTATTTCATTTTGTAAAAATGTAACAGAATCGGTAAGTGTGTATGTCATATTCAAAAGGTCTACTTTAAAGTCGCCGTCGTTCAGTTTTACTTTTCCTGTCAGAAATGGTTTTTTAATGGGACCTGAGAAAAACATTTCACCCGTTGCTGTTCCTGTAATGTTCTGTAAAACCTTTTGTAAAAATGGATTAAGAAACGCAATACTAAGACTATCTATATCCATAGCAAGGTCAACATTTTGATTTTTAGGATAATAATATCCTGCACCAATAATTTGCGCATTCCCTTTGGATGTAAGTGCAGTTGTGAGTGAAAGTGCATCAATATCTTTATTCCACGAACTATTTACCCAAAAACAACCCATCTCGGCGCGATTAAAAATAAAATCATCAATCCTAATATTTGCTGAGATTAAAGGACTTTGAAAATAATTTTGCATATTAATTTCGCCGTTAATTATTCCAGCGAATGAGAGGTTACGAAACTGATTATCAGGTAATAACCTGTTTAGGTCGAAATTTTTGAACATCAATTTGATATTGTCGTCAGTTTCTTTATCTTGAAATCCGTCTAAGGTAATAAATCTATTATTGCTTTCAATACCAAACTCTTTGACCTCGAAACCCTTAGCGTGAAACAAAAGTTCAGATTTTTTTACATTCCATAAAGAATCTGCAAAAAAGATTTCTGACGGTTCAATTTTAACCTTCATAATTCGCTCGTTTTCAGAATTTTGCCCGAATGTTATATCAGAATATAATGCTCCGCTATAATTAGGACTGCCCAAATTATTCCAAAATAAATTAGTCAAAATTGTGTCGTTATACGCTATTTGATTGATTGACACGTTATTAATTGCTGCAAAATTACCCACCGACAACCTTGCTAATTTTGTTGTTGATGTCAATGTTTGTTCGTTATTTCCGCTAATTTCGATGCCAATGCTTTGTGTTTCAATGTTTTTGTAACGAAAATGATTAAGTTCGCCAACAACATCAAATTTATTCTCTTTTGAATTAAATTTTCCTTGAATGGTACCGCTATTTGAAATTGAAATATCGGGGAAAAATAGGGATACAATTGGGTTAATTTCCTTTAATCTAATGTTAAATTCAAAGTTGTGCGGGGTAAAATTTTTGGCTGTTGGAATATTTTTTTTAGGATTTGCCGAAGGCACGTATTTATCTATGTACTCGCCAATAAAATGATTAAGACTTTGTAAATTAAAATCACCTTCCATTTCCCCTTCGGCAATATTAGATTCTAAAGTAAATTTTTTCCCTTTTCCTGTTTTAAAGGATTTAAGGGTCAACATATCAAGTTCAATTTCAGTATCAGGAGTGAGAAGTAGTCCGTTTTGAATATTAATTTCGCCCGCCAAATCATTAAACTGCATACCTTCCAAATTTGTTTCGATAGTAATTGTCAAAACGCTGTTCTCTAAAAATGGAACAAGATTTAACTTGTCAAGGTGCGCATTTTCGATGGTTGCTAAGAAGTTAAAACGGGGTATTTTTTCGGACATATCAACTTTTCCAAGAAAATTAAGTTGTCCGTTTGGGTCGTCTAATTTGAGAAATCCATCAAATTTACGGTTAGTTAGTAATCCGTTCATTACTATGTTATTGTATTGGTATTGGTTAAAATCGAATGCCGAAATATCGCCCGCAACAAATGCAAAATAATCTTCCAAAGATGTATAATTTCCGTTTATTTCAATATCAAAAGATATTTTGTCAAAACCTGAATTTTCATTAACCATAAGAGAGCCGATTTTGAAATCTTTTGTTTTAGCCATTCCACTGAATATCACATTTTTGTCGTCTTTAATTTTAATTCCAAGGTCGGTATTAATTTTTCCGAGATTGGTTTCAAAAAGTCCGAATGCAACAATATCGTCAAAATAACCGGAATAATTTCCTTTATAGTGTACTATTCCGAGGTTTTTCAAGAATGGGGGGATTCTCGATTTTGAATAGTCATTGCCCCAAAAAAATTGTTCTATCTCGTCTATTGATATCTGCATAGTTTTGACATCCAAATAGATAAATGCTTCTTTTAAATCGGTTAAATTGCTGATGTCAAAATTTGCCGTTAAATTTGATATTTCTCCAAAACCAATACTGATGTCGTTTCCTTTGATATTATCCGATGAACCGTTGATTGTACCCGAAAAAGAGAGTGGTAATTTGGGTTCGATAAAATCGGCATAAAATAATTTTATATCTGCTGCCCCTACCATTAATTGAGTGATTTCGATTTTAAAAGAAGTTTTTGGACTTAATGTATCCGATTTCTCTGTTTGAATTTCAAAACAAGCGAGGTCAAAAGTTGAATTGTTTGTCCGAAAAAATAATCGGTCAATTTTTAAAGTATCTGAACTTAATACAATTTTCGAACTGAAATCTTTTATTCTTAATCCAACATTTTCATCTGCTGATAAACTGTTAATTATTACTGAATTAGAGTGTAAATCGCTAAAAATATCTAAATCTAGAATTAAGTTTCTGAAAATCAGTGTGTCTGAAATAAATTTGTTATCTTCAAACATTTTAGTGTTTAAGGTCAGTTTGCCGTTCCGAATAAGTAATCCCTCCAAAGAGTAGTTCCACTTTTCTTGGTTGTCAATTTGTGATAAAGCCCTGATTATAAACTCATAATTCATTTCGTCTTCATGTCGTATCAAATTAATTTCGGGATAATCCAAAACAATTTTACCTAAAGCGACACTCTTTTTTCTGAATGAAAATTTGTCTATTCCTGTTCTTAATTCTTTTGTGAAAAAGAGGATGTTTTCATTTTGGTCACAAACCAAAAAATCAGTAAGCACAATGCCCGTAAAAGGCGAAATAATTATCCTATCTATTGAAACTGTTGCTTCTAAATCGTAAGAAAGCCTCTCAATTACGCGGTTCGCTAAATATGTCTGAATAGGCGGAAGTAACAGTACCAAAGAAATTAATGATGGAAAAATTACTCCAACAAGAAATAGACAAAGTAGCACTTTGTAAATATTCTTTAAATATTTTTTTATTGTTTTAAACTTCATTCGATACTATTCTCCGCAAAAAAAGAACTTCTTCTTCAAGATGTTTAATTTTTGATTCATAACTACTTATAAGTTTTTGTGAAAGGTCTTTATTTTCCTGATAATAATTTTCAAACTCTTGATGCCCAATAAAAGTTCCCGTAGCACTATTTTGTTGATGATATTCGCGGTTAGATTTTTCATCAAGTAATTCAAGAGTGGTAACTTTAAGAATTTTTGCTATTTGTAGGAACTTTTCCAAGCTAAGTTTTGTCTGATTAAATTCAATTTTTCTGTAAGCAGATTCTGAAATTTCCAATTCAACTGCCATATTATCAAGAGAATAGCCTCTCTGTTTACGAATCTGAACGATTCGACCCAAAATATTTTCGACTTTTCCCGATATGTCAACCTTTTCCATAAATATAAATTAAAAATTTTCGCAAAAGTAATGTTTTTATTTTAAAAAGTGCAGATTTTGACCGAAAAAAGAAAAAAAAGTTCATTTATTGAGACTATTTTTGTGAAAAATTTAATACGAAATAAGTATGAGAAAATTTCTATTTTTATTAATAGCAGAGATAGTTGTTTTAGCATCTATAAAAGTTGTGTTTTTGACCGAAAAAAGAAAAAAAAGATGAGAATTAAGCACTAATTTTGTGTAAATATTTTAAATAGAATTTATGCAGTGTTGTGATAAAATAAAAAATATTATCTTTTTTGGGGTCTCGCAAGCCCGAAAAAAGAAAATGCCCTCTTGCAGGCTATAAATGCATCGAGCAAATGATTTTTATTTATTAACCTTAAAACAAGAAAGGCGGGACAAAAATAGAAAAAAATTGATGAATTTATTATTTTTTCATCAAAAAACACAAAAAAAATTGTGTATTAAAAAATAATGTTCTTAATTTGCAGAATTATTTGAAGAGGATTAAAACAGACAGAATAGCGATTACGCTTGATGTTTGTAAGGAAAAAGAAAGGCATCGTTTGCAAGGCTGCCGCAAAAAAGGCAAACCCCAAACAAAGCAAATGCACGAATAAACGTGCGAAAAATATAACATAGAGCTGATTGCTAAATGTTTTAAAAAATATATTTGACAAATTGTTGAACAAGAATAAAAAAAAGTAGAGAAAACTTAGTTTTTTGGAAACGGAATGGAAAATACCTTTTATGAAATAAAAGCAGGAAACAACGGACAACAACAGTTCCAAACATAGTTTACCTGTTATCATAAAAACTCCATGTGGAGTGTGCCTTAGGGTGCGGAACGATACAGAACGTGGAAAAGAGACATTCGGCAAACAAGTCATCAAGTTTGTGTGAAAAAAGTTTTTTTGGAAAGGATGGGCTTTTAACATACCGAACGGTATGGAAACCAGCAATACAAGCAAGGAAATCTTGTAGAAACGGAATAGTTTTTAATATAGCGTACCAGATGCAAAATAAAGTCCCAAGGGTATGGGCAAATTTATGATAAAATTTGAATTGATGTCAAAAATAACAAAATTGAGTTTGACATTTATCTTGTTAGCAACAATTATTATTACAGGATGTAAAAGCGAAACCGAGAGACTGAATTCATTAGATGACTTAAATGAATTATCTATTGGATTAAAATCCGGCGGAGCCGTTTTGATGGAAATTTCATACGATATAACTACTAGTCAGTGGTATGAGTATGATATTGCGGAATTAACAGATATCGATATCGCTCATTTAAATCCAAGCGAAGAAAAACAAAGGATTGAGATGTACTTGATGTTCGACGGAACTGTTAATATGAGTATTGAAGAGATGGATTTTGAGAGGACAATAATAATTCCCCACGAAATTGAACCCAATGATGTACCCAGAATAACAAGAACTGAAATCATTGGAAACAATCTTTATTTTTACAACAGCAATCGACAGATGGTCGGAATGCAATCTGCTGAGATGCCCAGACACAATGACTTGGCTGACAGGATAATGCAAATGGGAGATAGGTTTAGTTCTGAAACGTTAAATGATGCCTTTGCAACTATGAAAGGCGAAATTTTTAACGAGGCTGTTGATCAAATGATTGCCGAAGCCGATGCAAGTGGACAACTATTACAGCATGACGATAATTATGCAACGGTAAGGACAATATTAGCCGATGAAGTACATGGTGCTGTCGGATCCGCTGTTATGATTATTGATATGAGTATCAAAAAAGTAGTGGCATGTGTATTATATGATGAACAGGACAAAGGAATCTTTCGCACATATTACAATTATGGAGATGAAAATTCTCAAATACTAAAAGCAACACTGACTGAGCAAATCATAGAGTTACCCTCAGGCGCAAAAGTATGGCAGATAACCTGTTCGAACTACGAGAATGTTAAATATAAATTAATAAATTAAACGAAATGAAAAATAAAATGATCGTGTTTATGTTAATTCTGTTTGTAATGCCTAAATTAACGGCATTTTCGCAAAACAGAAATGTAGTATGGGTGCATGGTTTGGGCGGTGATGGCACAGCATGGCAACATTATGCCACAATTTTTGAAAATGAAAGAAAAATTGTCAGTACCCGACCTACTTACACCACTACCAGCGGGTTGTCACCAGCAGCAACCCAGTTAATGAATTCATGGACAAACACAACATCCACTAATATTGGAATAGGACACAGTATGGGAGGAGTTGTGATACGTGAAGTGGATAGAATTACTAATTCAAACGAAAAAAGATTTGGAGGTTTTATTACAATTGCATCGCCAAATTATGGTGCGCCGATATCAGCGAACGTTTTAAATGGAAACGCAAATAGCGTGATAGCAACAGCCATGGATAAATTGGGAGCCGGACCTTTATCTGAATTTTTTATTCAAATAGGGTTACCTTGGACTATCATTTCAGGATGGACAACAACTCAAGTGACAAATCTTATTTTAAACAATGTTGCATTTATGAGTTCCGCCACTAACAATTCCCTAAAAGAAGGAAGCACTCCGATGACAACGCTAAATAATTTTAATTCTACGGCTTATAAAATTTCGATTATAGCCGAAGAAACAACTCCTGTTCATTGGAGAATGGCTGGTTCTATGTTTTATGGCGCAAACTCTGGTAATACACCTGGGGATGAAAAAATGGTTCAAGTGGCTAATGAAATCAGAGGTGTCTACAACAGCAGGTATAATTCCCACAAAGCATATGATAAAGAATTAAATTGGATTTTAGACCCTGTTGGTACTGCATTACACGTTTTCCTTGCTAACGAATGGAAAAAGGGAAGAGATTGGATGGACCAAAGCGAAACTATCTGGAAATCTTTAATTAAAGCGACCCAATCAGTTACAACATACGAATGGAAATGGGTTGCCAAGAAAAAGGATTGTGGTAAACCATATTTACCACCAAAACTTCCTCACCAAGGTGATGAAGATCCGCTTCTACCACCAAAGGGTACTTTATGTTGGGAGTGGGAATGGAAACTAGTTCCCGTTACTGTTACAACTCATCACAAAAGCGATGGCTTGCTTCCCGTTTATGTACAAGAATTAAAAGGCGCATCTGGTAGTAACCGTTATGTTATTGACCACGCTAACCACATGGAACTCAAAAACATGAGTTATAGCAAAAAACCGAACGGGCAAGCGTATGATGGAACGAGGAATACGCTGAACGCTATTTTTAATAGAAGTGATTGGTTTAAAACCGATAAAAAAAATAATTAATTATTTAATTATGAATAAAAATTGTTTTTTTTTAATAATAGTGACATTTGCTATTGTTTTCCTTTCTAGTACTTGCCAAAGGGAAGAAGAAAGTAATGTCCAAAGAATATTTGATGATCAGGGGGTGGCTATAGCCACTCCCTTTCTTTGGAAAACAAGTCTGCATCAAAAAGAACCAACGTCAAATAGTTATATAAAAAATCAAATTATATACAATAACAATATTGTTGTTCCTACAACCAACGGAGAGGAAAGTCGTGCACTATCTTTACTTAATACAATAGATGGTAAAATTTTATGGAGTTGGGATGACATATACAAAGATCATTTAGAATATATTGATGTTGATTATCATCATCAGTATGAAAACCTTTTTACATTTCAAATAGGAGGTAGGGGTTATTGTATAAATTTGGAAAATGGCACAACAAAATGGCATCATAGGCGTGATAGAAGTTTTGACGTTAGAATGAATTCTATTGATAATTTATATTTTGTTATTTATGGGCCAATAGATAATAATTCGGAAAAATATCACAAAGATATAACTTCATTTATTGGAGATATTAAAACCGGAATAATTTCAGAATTTTTGACTCCAAATTTTACTTACGAAAATCCTGATTATTGGCGTGGTGTTCAATTTATCAATCAAATTCCTAATAAAGATAATTTATTGCTTGTTTCTTATTTTGAAAATTTAGAAGATTATGTTATTCAACCCTTCTTTGGATTATATGATAAAGACTTAGATGAATGGATTTGGGACAGAATTCTTATTACTCCTCCAAAGCATAGTAATGTAATTGATTGGCCCCCAATAATTGAAAACAATAAGATATATGCCGTGGTAGATAATTGTGTTGTGTGCCATGATTTGGAAACAGGAACGCAAATATGGAAAAGAGAGTTTTATGGTAATTTTCTATTTTCAGGTTTTTTACTCGAAGAAGGCAAAGTCATCGCAAACTGTGAAGATACATACGCCTACGCATTAGATGCAGAAAATGGTAATATTCTTTGGAGTGTAAAAACCGCAGGCACAAGCAGTCGCATGAGTTATCTCAACGGCGTTGTTTATATGGTTGGTGGTTCGGGTGGCGGGCGGCTTTTTGCTATTGAGGCAAGTACGGGCAAAATGTTATGGCGTATCGATGCAGGTTTACTCGGCGAGGGAGAAGGCGCAAGATTTAGAACAAATGCAGTGTATGTACTACCCGCAAAAGATGACCAACCTGCAAAAGTTATTGCACTGAGCGATATGTACGCTTATTGCTTTGAGGCGGAGAGGTAGTTAGTGGTTAGTGGTTAGTGGTTATGAACTTTGTGAACTTTTTTTAACAGAAAATTTGTTTTATTTATTTTTATTAAAAAAATAGTATTATTTTTGTGTATTATTTTATAATTAAAAACCAATAGATGAAAACGAGAGTTTTGAACATAATAGTTTTGACAGTTCTTTTACTTTCTGGTGCTTGTAAAAAGGAAGAAGATAGAAATATCCAAAGAGTTGACGATCATTATCTTGGCATTATGTTTTTAAAGATGGTAAATTAATACTTAAAGGATATAGTGATTGTGAGTGTAAATAGGAGACATAACGGCTTTTAAATGAGAAGGTTTTTTATTTGATTTTTAGCGATTTAGATATTTGTTTGTTTTATAACTCCCTTTTTCTCAACCTTAATGCAATAAAAAATAACCCCTCTTCGTTATCATACGAAAATAATGAACATCCAATTTTTGATAAAATGTACGGAAGTGCTAACAATATTGCCCACTACAGCAGCAGATTCTTACCCGAAGATGTTGAACGAGGAATGATGTCTATCCTTGCAGATGACCTAGAATTAAGCTACTTTGGCAACCAATTAGATAAAGTTGTAGATAAATCTACATATAAAAGTACAAGCACAGACGAGTACTTTTTTACAAAATGGAGTATAACTTCATCACCTCGATATGGTTATAACCAAAACGGTGCAATGATAAAAGATGACAACAAAGGAATGACAGTAGAATATAATACTCTTAACCTACCCAGAAAGGTAAAAATAAACAATACAGTAGTTTTAAGTGGTAGCACACTGTATGATTACTCGGCTGATGGTATAAAAAGAAGAGGAACACACCAATGGTTAGTACCATCGGTTTATCAACCCGAAGTATCAATAGATACAACCGCAATTTTTGACCATCCATACCTTAATGAAAGAGGCGATGACGATCTTTTACCATCTAATAAAGGCTTTACTAATGGTTCATATATAACAAAAAAATTTTTTTAATTATGTTACATATGTTACATTAAAAATATCGATATGAAAAACATATTATTAACATCAATAATAGCTTGTCTTATGATAGGCTGCGATTCAAATACAAAACCACGAATAAGAAAAGATGTCAATTATCCAGATGTGATTTCGCCGATGTATTTTATAGAAACCTTTGAAATAGATGATCCTCGGGTCTTTATGGAATCATTCGTGGTATCGTAAATTGAGACTTAATTGTAAAAAGAAAAAATAATTTTTTTGATTTAGTTCAAAAATAGCGGTCTTTTCTTAAAATAGGTATATAAGTCGGCAAAAAAATCGTTCATTTTTTATTACAAAAGATTCTACAAAAAAACATTCTTGGATATCCATAAAACAATGCAAAGAAACATAATATTGTGTTTAATAAACTTATTCTTAAAAAATCTTTTTTGGGTCGGAAATGCGAAACTCGTTCTTCTTTCGGAGGATAAAATACATTTATGGGAACAGTTACAATTGAAATTCCTTTCCACGCACAACGTACTAAAAGTTCTAATTCTGTTTCGTAACGTGAAGTAAATAGTCGCATTTTATAAATTTTTTTAATTGGATAAAGTCTAAAACCCGATTGTGTATCCGAAATATTTTGCGCAGTCTGTAACCTGAACCAAAAATTTGAAAATTTATTGGCAAAAATACTTCCCTTTGGTATGTTAGGATTATTAAATGAACGCGCTCCAATAATTAACCTATTAGGTTGATTTTTAATAGCTTCGAAAAATTTAATCATATCACCTGCGTTGTGCTGTCCATCGGCATCAATTGTTAATGCATACTCAAAGTCCATTTTATTAGCGACTTTAAAACCTTGAGTCAATGCAAAACCTTTTCCTCTGTTCTTTTTATATGAAATCAAAGTGATTTTGTTCCCAAAATTCAAAGCTACATTTTCAGTTCTGTCTGTCGAGCCATCATTGATAACAATAACATTTAGACAATTTTTCAAAACAGATTCAATCACTGCTGCGAGTGAATTTTCATTGTTATATGCAGGAATAATTACACAAAATTTAGAATTAATTTTCATTTGTTTTATTTTTTTAGTCACGAATTACAATATTTATATTTAGCCACGAATTTGTTTGTTATTGAACGTTTTGAAATAGTTATTGAGTTTAACGAAATATTGAATTTATTGAAATACACTAATTATCACGAATTGTTGCAGGCTAAAGCCCGCTGGGGATTCGCGGATTTGACGGATTAGAGGGATTTTCACGGATTTGTTATCGAATATATTGAAATACACTAATTCTTTTTCTAATTCACACATTCACACATTCACTCATTCACACATTCACACATTCACTTATTCACTCATTCACTTATTTACACATTCACTTATATACACGTTCACTCATTCACTCATTCACACATTCACTTATATACACGTTCACACATTCACACATTCACACATTCACTCATTTACTCATTTACTCATTCACTCATTCACACATTCACTCATTTACTCATTCACACATTCACTCATTTACTCATTTACACATTCACTTATTCACTTATTCACTTATTCACTCATTCACTCATTTACACATTCACTTATTCACTCATTCACTCATTTACTCATTTACACATTCACTCATTTACTCATTTACTCATTCACACATTCACTCATTTACTCATTCACACATTCACTCATTTACTCATTTACTCGTTCACTCATTTACACATTCACTCATTAATTGCAATCTCTGCGTCCGAATAATAATGTCGCAATATTTCCTTATATTTATATCCTTTGTTTCCCATAACTGCCGCACCAATTTGGCATAAACCCACCCCGTGTCCCCATCCTGCACCATAAAGAGTAAATATATCATCTTTTATTTCAACATAAAAGGCAGAACTATAGAGGTGCGATTTTGAGAGTATCTTTCTTATTTCTAATTCTTTACCAATAAGTATACTTTTTTTAGTTCCGATGATTTTCAATTTACTAATTCTGCCCGAAACTCCTCGTTCCATTGGAATAAGGTCTATTATTGTTCCAAAGTCAATTCCCGAACGTTGTGAAATCAATTGGGACAGTTCTTTTCTCGAAAAAGTCACTTTCCAGCGATAAAAATCTATAGTCTCTTGGTCATAATTATTTAAAACTTGCGATAATACAGACTTTTTGTTTGTATTGCAAAAGGCTTCGGGGCAATCTTTTATCCATTTTATTGCTTCATTTTCTTTTGTTAAATCGGGAAACGTATCACAATTATTTTGGTTATTTATCACAATATCTCTGATACTTTTCAGGTATGGTTTCTTTGTGTTACTCCAACAATATTGAAACTCTTCGGAAATTCCACCGCAACATTTGGAATATCTGGTATCGCAAATTTGATTTTCAAAGATAAGCACTTCACCTTTTGTTTCTTCAACGGCTCTATTAACCTGCTCAAAATTTTGGAATGAGCGACTTATACCCTGATAACGCTGACAATGGTCATCTGCGCAAATATCAAAAATTGTATGTTCTTTGTGGTCGTACCATCGAATACGTTCGGTTTCAGTTTCTATAAAAATGTTTTCGCTGTCGATTTGTTTGTTTTTATTGATTTGTGCCAAAAGCCAACTCCGTGAAATTACAGCATGTGCCTTCAATAGTTCTAATGATGCCATAGAACTCATTTCAGAGGATATGACACTTTTAAGGTAATCTTCTGTATTTATGATATTTATTGCAATAATATTTTCGTTGTCGACAATAAAGTTCAAGCTTCCCTGAAAACGCTGATCTTCTTTTCGTTCCCAATGAAAACCAATACCAATCACAACATCTTTTATTGTAAAAGAAGATTTATTATCAATGGGGGTGAAAGATAAATTATCGTACAAATTATTGTTCCATAAAATTTTTCCAAATTTTAGCACAACAAAATGCTCTCCGGTGATAATGATATCGGAGAACTTCCCTTGCAGAACAAAATTTATTTTGGGAGCGGATAAAATTCCAACTTTAACGGACTGTTCCAAGAGTTTAAATCATTTGGATTTAACCTTCTCTTTTCTTTTAACCAATTGTTTGCGTAACGCTTCACAAGCCAAATCGACCGCTTCTTCGAATGTTTTGTTCTGTTTTTTGGCAAAAAGATTATTGCCGCGTATTTCCAAAGTGATTTCGGCAATTTTGTTTTCTAATGTTTCAGACTTGTCTAATTTAAGTATTACTTCAGCACTTAAAATACCGTCATAATATTTGTCAATTTTTCCGACTTTTTGACGAATAAACTGTTCTAATTTTTCCGAAGCATCGAAATGAACAGATTGAATTTTTATGTTCATGATTTATCCTCCTGTATTTATGCTCTTGGATGAGCTTGTTTATATATGGTTTTTAATTTTTCAAAACTATTGGACGTATATATTTGTGTTGCGTTCAAATTAGCGTGTCCTAAAAGTTCTTTGATTGCATTAATGTCTGCACCTCTGTTGAGCAAAGTAGTTGCAAAAGTATGTCGCAAAACGTGAGGGCTTTTTTTAGTAACGGTGGTTACCTTTTTTAAAGATGAATTTACAATTCGATAAACTAATTTATTATATATTTTATCACCTTTCTTTGTCAGTAACAACCAATTAGAAATGTTATCCTCAAAAGTTTCGTTTTTTTTGTTTAAATAGGTTTTCAGAATGCGAACCGCTTCGGTAGTTAGAGGGATAATGCGTTCTTTGTTGCCTTTTCCCAGAACTTTTACAATTTTTTCATGTATATCAATATCTGAATTTTTCAATCCTGTCATCTCAGACAACCTCATTCCTGTTCCATAAAAAAGTTCGAGTATAAATTGGTCTCTAACGCTTTCAAAATCATTAGGTTGCTCCTCGTCATCTAATAACGTTTCCATTTCATTTTCTTTTACAAAAGTCGGCAACCTTTTTGGAATTTTTGGAAGATTAACAAAAAGGGCAGGATTAACCGAGCATATTTCTGAAATTTGTAAAAATTTGTAGAACTTACGCAAGGTAGAGACTTTTCGATGAATTGAGCGCGGTAATGTTTTATTTTCGTGTAAATCAATTATCCAAGAACGAACTATTTTGGAAGTAACTTCGATTGGATCTGAAATATTTTTTTCGCTTAAGAATGCAAAAAATTGTTGCAAATCTCCCTCGTATGCTAAAATTGTATTTGGTGAATATCGTTTCTCGGAACTTAAATATATCAAAAAATTTTCGCTATAATTCATATCAAAAATCAAATTTATTTTGCAAAAATAATACAAAAAAATTAAAAACAAGATATTTTAAAAAAAATTTTAAAAAAAATAACGTCCTGACTTCGTCAATGCGACACATAAATAATGTAAAATCGGCATTTTAAGCCAATTTTACGACTTTTTGCAACTCCCCGACTTTGTATGTTATTGATATTCAGCATATTATAAAAATTTTTTAAAAGTGTCGAAGTCAGGAATATATGCAAATAAAAGAAAAAATATTTTTTGCAAAAGATACAATAATATAAAAACAATTACGTTCGAGTGGTAAAAAAATTTTTAAAGAAAACGTATGAAAATGGCTTTTAACATGTTTGTAATCTGCGGGTCGGGGGTTAGAATCTCTTTATCTGCTTTTAAACCCCGGAAATGCTAATCAAAATTTATCCCGACAACCCTAACCCTCGAGAAATCCGAAAAGTTGCAGAAATATTACGAACGGGCGGATTAGTTGTATTTCCGACAGATACGGTTTACGGATTAGGGTGCGACATTAACAATGGTAAAGCAGTCGACAAAGTTGCTCAAATTAAAGGACTTAACCTCAAAAAAAGTCATCTTTCTATTATTTGTCACGACCTAAGCAATTTGTCTGATTACACCAAACCTTTAGAAAATAATATTTTTAAATTGTTGAAAAAAAACCTTCCTGGACCATTTACTTTCATACTTCCTGCAAATAATAACGTACCCAAGATTTTTAAAAACAATAAAAAAACAATAGGGCTTAGAATTCCTGATAACTCGATTATTACTGAAATAGTAAGAGAATTAGGAAATCCCATATTAAGTACCTCAATAAAGGACGAGGACGAAATTTTGGAATATATGACCGACCCCGAACTTATTAAAGAAAAATTTGAAGATTTGATTGATATTGTTATTGACGGCGGATATGGCGGAAACGAGCCATCTACAATTGTTGATTGTTCATCAGGTATTTTTGAAATTGTTAGACAAGGAAAAGGAATCCTTGAAGAGTAAAATTATCCTGCGATTCAAATATTTTTCAAATAATTTCGTTATAATTAAAAAAAGTAAGTAAATTAAATTTTTTTTTGTTTTTTAAATTTTAATTTTTTTTTTACCTTTGCATTTAATTTGACAACGAAAGTTGTCGGATTTAATAAGTACTAATTGGAAAATTAAGAAACATTATGGCTTCAATAGTATTAAACTACGACAATTATAATATTCAAGCGCTAACAGCGTTGAATAATATACTAACGTTAGGTTTATTTAAAATGCAAACAATCAATAAAATAGAAACAAACGATTCTATTGAAAAGATAAACGAGAGATTTTTTTATTCTGTAAGCGAAAATGTTTTGGCAAAAGATTGGTTGAACAAAGAAGAAGATGAAACATGGAAAAATTTGTAAAAGGTAACGTAATAGTTATTCCGTTTCCATTTTCAGACCTATCAGCTACAAAAATTTCAAAACTTAAAAATCGAATATAATAATTTATAATAACACTCACCCCAAAAATTCTATCAAATATGGAAAGATTTATTTTTAGACTTAGTGATGAGCAATTGAAAGAAATTGCTATTTCATTAAAAAGCAAAATAGAAAAAGGACTTTGCGAGTTTAATTCCGAAGTGCAATGTATCCCAACATTTATTACTCCCCGAACCACAGAAATAAAGGGCAAAGCGTTAGTTTTAGATTTAGGTGGAACAAATTATAGGGTAGCAAAAGTTGATTTTTCAGAAAAAGAGCCTCTTGTCTACCCTAGTGACGGATGGCAAACAGACCTGTCAATTATGAAACAAAACGGGTTCACAGAAGAAACCCTCTTAAAAAAAATGACAGAGCCAATTTGTGAACTAAATATCGAAGAAAATATCCCTATTGGGTATTGTTTTTCCTATCCTGCCGAATCGTTACCAAAAGGAGACGCTAAACTTATCAGATGGACAAAAGGGGTCAATATTAGCGAAATGGTCGGAAAACCCGTTGGACAGCCACTTGTTGATTATCTTAACAATAAGTTTAATAAGAAGTTCACAGGAATAAAAGTCATTAACGATACCGTTGCGAGTTTATTTGCTGGACTTGCGGACAGTGGCTATGACGCTTATATAGGATTAATTGTCGGAACAGGAACGAATATGGCTTTTTTTGCAAGAGCCGACAAAATCAAAAAATTAGATTGGGAAATGTTAAAATTAGAAAATCCTGATATTAAGCCTGATAGTCTTATTCCAATAAATCTTGAATCGGGTAATTTCAATCCTCCGCATCTAACTAATATAGATAAAATTGTGGATGCTTTATCCGATAACAAAGGTTTTCAACGGTTTGAAAAAGCAGTTTCAGGAATGTATTTAGGTGAAGTTCTGAAATCGCTTTTCCCCTGCGACTTATTCGAAGATAAGTTTGATGCTCAAAAATTGACACAAATTATTAATTATCCCGACATTTATAAAGATAAATATCACAGGAATGCGTTAAATATATATTGTCGGTCTGCAGATCTTGTTGCTGCATCCATTGCAGGGCTTATTCTGGTCTTAATTTCACACAATCCGAGTATCAAAACAATTAAACTTACAGCCGAAGGCAGTTTATTTTGGAGCGAACTATTTGAATATGATAATTACAAAAGTATTGTTTCAGTAACTCTTCGTAGTATTTTGCAAGATCTTGGTCATAAAGATATTAAAGTGTCGATTGAGCCAATAAAAAATGCTAATTTAATAGGGACAGCGGTTGCGGCATTATCTTAAAATAATTTTAAATATTATGAATAATTTATTTCAAATTACCCCTAAACCACTATTTTGGTGGCAGATAGAAAATATTTTGCAAGAAAAACAAAAAATTTCTCTTTCAGAAGAATCTAAGAAATTAATTTGTAACTGCAAAGAGTGGCTTAACAAAAAAATTGAGACGCACGACAAACCAATCTACGGAATTAATACCGGTTTTGGTGCATTGCACAACATCTCAATTTCAAACGAAGAATTGAATTTATTACAGGAAAATCTTGTAATCAGTCATGCATGCGGAGTTGGAGATGAAGTTAGGCACGAAATTGTAAAATTAATGTTACTGCTGAAAATTCACGCTTTAAGTTTGGGACATTCGGGCGTTCAGTTGAATACAGTTGAACGTCTGATAGATTTTTTTAATAATGATGTTATTCCTGTTGTATATGAGCAAGGTTCTTTAGGTGCATCGGGCGATTTAGCACCATTAGCGCACCTTGTCCTGCCTCTTATTGGAAAAGGTGAAGTATATTATAAGGAAAAAAAATATGAAACATCAGTTGTTTTGAAAGAATTAAAAATCGAACCACTAAAACTTGAAGCAAAAGAAGGGCTGGCTCTCCTTAATGGTACACAATTTATGAGTGCACATGGAGTTTTCTTACTATTAAAAGTGTTCAAATTGTTAAAATTTTCTGATATCATTGCCGCATTGTCGCTTGATGCTTATGATGGACGTATTGAGCCGTTTTTTGAACAACTTCATTTAGTACGTCAACACAAAGGGCAAATAGAAACCGCTGAATATATTCGAACTATCTTAGATGGCAGCCAATTGATTTCTCGCGAAAAAAAGCACGTTCAAGACCCATATTCTTTTCGGTGTGTTCCGCAAGTTCACGGTGCCGTAAAAGATGCTGTTGATTATGTTTCTAATGTAGTTTTGACAGAAATTAATTCTGTTACAGATAATCCAATGGTTTTCCCCGATGATGACCTGATTGTTTCGGGTGGAAATTTTCATGGTGAGCCCTTAGCATTAGCAATGGACTTTCTGGGCATTGCAATAAGTGAATTAGGAAGTATTTCTGAACGAAGAACATACCGATTAATATCAGGCGGTCGCGGCTTACCTGAATTTTTGGTCGCAAAACCCGGAATTAATTCTGGTTTTATGATTCCTCAATATACCGCCGCATCTATTGTCAGTCAAAACAAACAACTTGCAACTCCATCTTCGGTGGACAGTATTCCATCATCTAACGAGCAGGAAGACCACGTTAGTATGGGTGCTAATGCCGCAACAAAAGCATTGAAAATTGTCGAAAACGTTGAAAAAATTTTGGCGATAGAACTATTCAACGCCGCTCAAGCAATAGATTTTCGCCGCCCCTTAAAATCATCTCCATTCTTAGAAGATTTTTTAAAACAATATCGCGAAAAAGTTTCTTTTCTTGAGCAAGATAAACTGATGTACAAAGAAATAAATGCTTCTGTGGAATTTTTGCGAGAGTTTAATTGGAGGTAATAGGAAAATTTTTTGTATGTTGAGAACTGCTGACTTGGAACTTCTTATTTCCTTAAGTGACCTCTGGGTAAATCAAAATGTCTCCTTTTTATGAAATATTTTTCATCCTCTGTTTTCCTCTTTCCATTAGTGGCTAAAAAATTTAAAATCGATTTTTTCATTCCTGCTTTGCTGTTGGCAATAGTTATTGGTAAAATGTTTCCTCAACCTGCCCTTTACGATGGCATAGTTAATTTTAAAACAATCAGTAACTTAGGAATTTTCATAGTTTTTCTTTTTTATGGAATAAAATTAAATTTAAGCACATTAAAAAGAGACATTGGCAATTGGAAATTGCACTTTATTATTCAACTCTCAACATTTTTACTTTTTCCTTTGATAGTACTCCCTTTTGTTTTCTATTTTAAAGAACAGAATACGGGACTTCTTTGGATTGGCGGATTTTTTTTAGCTACTTTACCTTCAACGGTTTCATCGTCTGTTGTTTTTATTTCTATTGCAAAAGGAAATATACCAAGTGCAATATTTAACGCTACTTTTTCGAGCCTTGCAGGAATTATTTTTACACCTCTTTGGATGAGTTTGATTATTACTTCTGGAAATGAAGCCACATCAAGCGATTTTTTTTCTATTATTTTAAAATTGCTCACACAAGTGTTGATACCTTTGATAATTGGAATGTTTTTAAACCGATTTTTTGGTAAGTGGGCAGAAAAAAATAACAGTTCGTTAAGAAAAATCGACCAATCTGTAATTCTGTTAATAGTTTATTTATCTTTTGCAAAATCATTCCATGAAAATCAGTTTCAATTAGTTAGTATAATTGACCTTCTGCTGACTACATTCTTTTGTTTTTTATTATTATTAATTGTATATCAAATAATTACTTTTATCTGTTATCTATTGAAACTTCCAAAAGAAGATATTATCACAGCACAAATTTCGGGTTCAAATAAATCGTTAATCCACGGAACTGTAATGTCTAATCTAATATTTGGCGGAATGGTTTCAGTAGGTCTAATTCTTTTGCCTTTAATGATTTATCATTCTTTGCAATTAATAATAATGGGTATTATTGCTAAGAGAAAACATGTGTATAAAGGAACATGAATTATTAGAATTATTCCAAAAATTATTTATTTTTAAAATAAAATATATAAATATCATAAATTTTAAAAAGTTGCGTTAATATAAAAAATAATTTAATTTAAGTTTCTAATGAAAAAAATTATAAATATCTGCTTATTTTTAGCATTATTATTGACAAGTTGTCAAACAAAAAAAATTGTAAAGACCTTCGAAAATGTAAGTCCCTTCGAAAGTATGATTTATCCCAACGGACCGCCTGTAATTGATCGAATTATGGACGAGGGAACAACGCAACGTTTTAACTTCTATTTTATGGAAGGAAACCGTTTCAAAGCGTTAGGAGAATATTCCAAAGCGGTTGATTATTACAACGAAGCAATAAATGCTGACCCTGCATCTGCTGCTTGTTTTTATGAGTTAGCAAATATGTATTATATGCTCGGAGATACAAAACGTTCCGAAGATACCGCTCTTAAAGCAGTGCAATTAGTTCCTGATAATGAATGGTATCTGCTTTTTTTATCAAGAATATATCATTACAATAATAAAATTTTTTCTGCATTAATTGTTGCTAAAGAGTTAGTTAGGTTAAAACCAAATAATTATGAATATTTGTACAATCTTTCTCAAATGGAAATTACATCCGGAAAATATCAAGATGCCATCGTTTCGCTTAACAGAATTGAAGCAATACTTGGCATAAATGAAATTATTAGCCTCGAAAAACATACACTCTATGTGGAGTTGAACGATAGTAAAAACGCTGAAAATGAAATCATCAAACTTTCAAAACATAATCCTTATGATTATGATTATCAAGTATATCTGGGAGATTATTATTCACAGCAAGGAAATTTAAAAAAAGCGTTAAATGTTTACGAAAAAGTTTTACAACAAGACCCCAACAATGGAATAGTTCATTTCAGCCTTGCTAACTATCATTTGGTAAAGAATGATGAAAAAAACTTCAAACAATCCATGATAAATGGTTTTAATAGTCCGACCGTTACCTTAGAGGACAAACTTCAGCGTTTATTAGTTTTTCTAATGGCGATAGATAATCCCGAAAATCCAATGAAAAAGGAGGATTTTGAAAATATTTTCGCACAACTAAAAATCCTTCATAAAGACGATTTCAGAACTTATGTACTTTATGGAAATTTCCTAAACCATTATCAGCAAAGGAAAGAAGCCGCCGAAGCATTTGAAACAGCCTTACTTATAGACGAAAAACAAGAGTCAGTTTGGCAAGATTTTTTGTTCTTAGCAATGGGAGAGTATGAAGAAGATAAGTTTTTAGAACAATGCCAAATTGCTGCTAATGCCTTCCCCGAAAATCCTATAATTAATTTTATTACAGCCCTTGCTTATTCTACTTTTAAAAATTACGAAAAAGCAATAGAACACCTTTTAATTGTTTTAGAACATAATGAAGATAATGCTCGATTAACCGAGCAAACCTACGGACTTCTCGGCGATGTATATTTTCAATCAGGCGATAAAGAAAAAGCGTTTCAATATTATGATAAAGCCTTATCTATTGATCCTAACTCAATTATGATATTAAATAATTACGCATATTACCTCTCCTTAGAAAATAAAGAATTAGACAAAGCCGAACGGATGATTTCAAAAGTCATTGAATTTGAACCATTTAATCCTACTTATTTAGATACTTATGCTTGGGTTTTGTTTAAAAGAGGAAGATATTTTGAGGCGATTTTTGTTATGGAACAAGCCATCAACAATAGTGAAGAACCATCCGGAGTTCTTTTTGAGCACTACGGTGATATTCTTTACAAAAACGGCGATATAGAAAAAGCATTAGAGTATTGGATGAAAGCAGCCGAACAAGGAGATAGCGAAGACTCAGAAAAACTTAACAGTAAAATTAATAACGCTTCATTTATTGACTAAAACAATGAAAATAAAATACATATTAATCATAATTATTGCTGTTTTATTATTAAGTTCATGTAAAACCAAAAGAAAATTATCCAAAGAAACTATTCCTGATAAAATTGCACAAGAAATGTTATTAGAAAATATTTTAAATAACCAATTAGATTATAAAACACTGTTTGTCAAACGAATGAACATCGAGTTAGACGACAACGGAAAATCTATTTCTGCAAGAGCATCAATGTACATCGAAAAAGATAAAAAAATAATTATTCAAATAAATGTTTTGATATTAGAAGTTGCCCGAGTTCTGATTGAAAATAACGAAATTACTGTTATTGACAGAATTAATAGAGAAGTCTATAGCGCTAATTTTCAACTTTTAAAAAACAAATTTAATATTGACCTGAATTATACTCTTTTAGAAAAATTATTGACAAATCAACTTATCACCTATCCCGATAATATTATTTTTAACAATTATGAGTTAGAAGAAAAGTCCGATAAATATCTTTTAAAATCCTTTAACGAAACCGATTATGAGACAATGATTAAAAGATTTCCACAATACTATTTACATGAAATGGAAGTTATTTCTGAAACAAACAAAATTGCAAAACACAAAATGACAAATCTGCAAAATATTGTTTTTGAAGTATTATATAGTAGTTTTGAAAATATTAATGGTAAAAAATTTCCGAATACCGTTACATTAAGAGCACGAAAAGATAGAGAAATGTACGGACTTACCCTCAAATCATCGGGAATTGAAGTAAATGGCTCAAACGTTATTTCTTTTAAAGTGCCCGACGATTATAAAAAAGGTGTGTTGAGGTTTTAGATTTTTGTTATGACTATTGATTTTATTTACACAAAAGTTGTTACTATTTACACTGATTTTCTAAAAAAATCTCTGTTATATATTCCTGTTTTATTGTCTATTTTTACCATACCAAATTTTGCTCAAGATGTAGAAAAATTAAAAAAAGAACAAGAAAACCTATTGAGACAAATTAATGAAACAAAAAAAGAACTTATCTCCAAAGAGAAAACAAGAGATAATACTTTTAAGCAAATCAACCTGATAAACAATGAAATAAACATAAGAGAAAAACTAATTTCAACAATACAGCAGGAAATAAATCAATTTGAGCGTCAAATAAATATCAATAATCAAGAAATCAAAGCATTAGAAGATAAAATCAAAAAAATTAAAGAAGAATATGTTCGAATGTTACAAGATACATATTTAAGGCGAAATTCAATGAACGACCTGCTTATCTTTTTAAGCGCAAAAGATTTCACCGAGTCATACAACCGATACCGACTTTTAAAAGAATATTCAGAATATCGAAAACAACAAGGAATAAAATTAATCGAAAATCAAGAGAAACTGAAAGTCTTATTAATTGAAATTCAATCACAAAGAAAAGAAAAAGAAGAGAGTTTAATCAAAATTGAAAAAGAAAAAAGTGCCTTAAATCAAAATCAAAAACAGAAAACCACTTTGGTAGCCGAACTACAAAAAGAGGAAAGATGGCTTAAACAAACACTATCCGATCAAGAAAAACGAGCAAAAGCATTGGAAAATCAAATACTTGCAATAATTCGACAAGCACAAAACGTCAAAACTGAGTACGGAAAAAATTTCAAAGACAATATGGGCAAACTTCCTTGGCCCGTTACTAAAGGAGTTATTATTAGCGAGTTCGGCGAACAAGAACACCCCGTTATCAAAGGTGTTACAATTAAAAATAATGGAATTGACATCAAAAGTAGCGAAAATGATGATGTATTTTCAGTTTTTGAAGGCGAAATAAGCCGAGTAATCAATATCCCCGGATACAACAACGCTATCATAATACGTCACGCCGACTATCTAACCGTTTACGCTAATTTAAAAGATATTTATGTAAAACAAGGACAGAAAGTAACCATGAAACAAAAAATTGCTACCCTCTATAAAGAAAAAAACGAAAAAACAGGAACCCTCCACTTTGAAATTTGGAAAGAAAGCCAAAAATTAAACCCAAAAAGATGGTTAATACCATAAAAATTTTTAATTTTTTTTTTATTTTTTTGAAACCTTTTTATTTTTTTTCTGTAAAAGCCATTATTTTTATACTAATTATTTATTTAAATTTATTAAAATGGTACATTTGATAGAAAATTTTTACAAAACAGTTGATGCTGAAAAGAGAAAATCTGGAATTCGCATCAAAAAGGCAAAAATAAATTTGATTTTATTTTTGTGTCTTGTTATTAGCGTAGGAAATATTATTGCTCAAGATTGTGACCAGCAGGGAACCGAGGGAACAATTGAGTGGTGTTTAAAAGCTGATACGCTAACAATTAGTGGCACCGGGCAAATGCCTCCTTATACTAATGGTGGTGCGCCTTGGTATCCTTATCGAGACGATATTACCACAGTAGTAATCGAAAATGGCGTTACATCCATTGGACAGCACGCATTTGTCGGTTTCTCGGTTCTTAATTCAGTCGAGATTCCAACCAGCGTTTTGACAATTGGAAATTATGCTTTTGGAGGTTGCAAAGATCTTGTTTCGCTTGAAATGCCCGAAGTAACAGCAATTGGAAATAATACTTTTAGAGGTTGTACATCTCTCGAATCGGTTGAAATGCCCGAAGTTACAACAATTGGAAATGATACTTTTGTAGGTTGCACATCTCTCGAATCGGTTGAAATGCCAAATGTAGAAACAATTGGAAATAGTGCTTTTGCAAGTAGCGGTCTTGTATCGGTTGAAATCCCAAACGTTACAACTATTGAAGAGTATACTTTTGCAGATTGCAAAGCACTTGTTTCAGTTGAAATGCCAAACGTAATAACAATTAAAGATTTTGCTTTTTGGTTAAGTGACGCCCTCGTTTCTTTGGATTTACCCAACGCCACAACGATTAGGTATAATGCCTTTGATTGTTGCGCCGCCCTTGTTACTGTTGATATTCCTAATGTTACAACTATTGGGAGTGACACTTTCAGGGCTTGTAGCAGCTTGACAACAGTTAATATGCCCAACGTGGAAACTATTGGAACTGCCGCTTTTCGCAATTGCAATGAACTTGTTTCAGTTACAATGACAAGCGTTAAACATATTTACGATAGGGCTTTTTTAAATTGTAGCAAGTTGATTTCAGCAGATTTGCCTAATGTTATCAATATTTGGGAAGGTGCTTTTTCGAATTGTTACTCACTGAAAACTGTTACTCTTTCGAGCAACATTGAATTTATGGATTATTGTAGTTTTGCGAGTTGCATCAGTTTGCAAAATATTTATTGTAATAAGCCAACTTCCCCATTTGTAGTCGAATATTATTCGCCATTTGTTGGTGTTACAAAATCCAACTGCTTTCTTCACGTTCCCGCAGGTTTTGAGTCGAAATATAGAAACCATGAGGTGTGGAAAGATTTTCTTATTGTTGGTGATATTAAAAATGATTGTTTGTCGCCAATTGCAAGTGGATCAGTTGGAACTCTTGATTGGGAGATATGTTCTGATGGTACTCTTATGATTAATGGTATAGGTGATATGATAGATTTTGAATCAGGAAATGAGCCTTGGTATCCTTATAAGGATGAAATAACGGATATTATTATTGGATACGGGGTTACAAGAGTCGGAAACTTTGCCTTTTCCAATTACAATAACCTTATTTCAGTTGTTTTGTCAAGCGTTACTTCTTTTGGAAACTATTCTTTTGAAGGTTGCGACAATCTTGTTTCTGTAAACATACCATCCATAACATACATTGAAGAAGGTGCTTTTAAAGGTTGCACATCTATTGTTTCTTTGAAATTGCCAAAGGTTACAGCAATTGGATACCAAGCATTTAAGGATTGTACTTCTCTTGCTACCATTGAGATGTCAAACGTTTTAACAATCGGCGAGGAAGCTTTCCAAGATTGCAATCTTCTTTTTCACATTGAAATGCAAAGTGTTGAAACCATTGGAAATAGTGCTTTTTCTGGCTGTGAAACACTCTTTTTTGCTGATTTGCCAAATATCATCACCATTGCAGATAATGCTTTTGAAAATTGCACTTCGCTTATTTTCTTATCTTTATCTAACCAACTTATGTCTGTTGGAATCAGAGCTTTTGGTTCTTGTAGTAGTTTAGAAAATATTTTTTGTTATAGCTTAAATCCTCCTGATGCCATAAGTGATTTATATTTAGGAACTTTTGAGGGAGTTCCTGTAACAACCTGCGTTCTACACGTTCTTGATGGAACCGTAGATCTATATTCCGTAGCTGAAGGTTGGAAAGATTTTAGTAACATTGTGGTGTATACGGAAATTGAAGAATGTACATCGCCAATAGCAAACGGTACTGCAGGAAGCCTAAAATGGAGGATTTGTACTGAAGATAATGGTGATAGAACTTTTACAATTAGCGGAATTGGAAAAATGCCCGATTATAGCCATGATTATAGTTTTTATTATTATGATAGGCCTCCATGGTACGATTATGGTCAAACTAATAATAATTTCGTAAACAAGATTGTTATTGATTATGGGGTTTTATCAATTGGAAATATTGCTTTTTCTTTTTTTAAAGAAGTTGTTTCGGTTGATATACCTAACAGTGTAGCAACTATTGGAAATGACTCTTTTCGGGGATTGATGGCTCTTACTTCGATTACACTTCCAAGTTATCTGCAATCTCTCGGAACTCTCGCTTTAGGTGGTTGTGGAAATTTGGAACATATTTATTCTCCAAACCCAATTCCACCGGCTGCATACAATAACAGTACATTTTTGGCTGTTCCTGTTAATACATGTATTCTACACGTACCTGAGGGAAGCGAGTACGATTATTCAATAGCAGATGGTTGGAAAGAATTTACAACTATTGTTGCATTATCTGAGGTAGGAATTTATAACACAAAAAGTGAAAAAAATTCAATCGAAATCTATCCTAACCCTGCCGTTGACGAATTACGAATTATCAATTACGAATTAGGAATCGAAAAAATAGAGATATTTGATGTAACAGGCAGATTGGTACATAAAGTCGTTCAGACTGAAATCAATTACAATAAAGTATTTCATAATGAAATGATAATTGACATTTCAAAATTGTCGGGCGGAGTTTATTTCTTAAAAATTGGAAATGAACGGGTTAAATTTGTAAAACAATAAATAAATCAATCCCGATAGGGACAGATACCCCGAGTTGCGCTTACGCTAACTCGGGGTTATCTGCGTTGCACTCTTTCAGAGTGCTACAGTGTGGGATGTAGAGGAGACGTGCGGTTTGTTTATTAGGAAAAATAAGGTATGAATTAGGAAAAATAAGGTAGTAAGGTTGTAAATTAATTCGCAAAATAGATTCCTCATTTCACTTCGTACCATTCGGAATGACTGACAGTTCTGGTTTGGAATAGCGTGAAACGGGTTGCGACTTTGTCGCAACCCGTTTCACGTTTCCGTTGAAATGCTAATAGAGTCATTCCGAACGAAGTGAGGAATCTAAATTCCAATAGTAAAGGAAGTCTGAATAGGTAGATGCTTTTTCGGTCATTTCTGAAATTTTAGGAAAAAAAATAATTTTTTTTGAAACTTTTTGAAACCTTTTTATTTTTTTTCTGTAAAAGCCATTATTTTTATACTAATTATTTATTTAAATTTATTAAAATGGTACATTTGATAGAAAATTTTTACAAAACAGTTGATGC
>Ga0099364_10001141_pt1 | contig 44268 bp, 42 predicted proteins | sample TergutTh196P3_FD_73070 | JGI IMG/M metagenome (GOLD analysis project Ga0099364, IMG submission 73070) | Microcerotermes parvus P3 segment gut microbial communities from Pointe-Noire, Republic of the Congo - Th196 P3 | ecosystem: Host-associated > Arthropoda: Insects > Digestive system > Gut ...
CCATCGAATCTAAGTATGGCCCTCTGGCTATTCTCAATTAGGGATGCATCAAATGCTTTTTTGTAAGTTGCTAAATTGCTCTGGTATAAATTCTTTACATCCCATATAAGCCAGTCGTGTGGTAGTTCTACCTTCTCCCAGGGGGAGTCTTTGTTTTTCCTGAACTGCCAGTCATTGTTAAAGTTGAGTTTCATACTAAACTCCTTTAGCTAAAAATCGAACGCTGTCCGAAATTTTTCGGACACTGTCCGAATTTTCTCGGACACTGTCCGAATAGATGATTAAACTTTATAGGTCTTCGTTCCCTCTGCAAAGGTGAATGTAACAACTTCCTCTACATCTATATAGAAAATTTTGAAAATGGGATTCTCAGGTGAGTTGTAGATGCTCTTTAGTGCAGGGCTTGCTTCAAAGGCCCTTTGCTTTAGTGCCATGTCTTCCACAAAAACAGCTTTGCCATTTACCGAGAGCACAGGGTTAAAGTCCTGTGTGTATGTACAAAAGGAAACATAGTTGTTAGCCTGCATCTGTTTGTAAACTGCCTTCTCGTTATTGGTAGAGAAGTAAACCTTGTTTCCCTCTGTAAATAAATGACCAAAGACCCTTGTCTTAACCTTATTGCCATCGGAACTTGCAAAGACTCCGGATGGGTTGGCTTTTAATATTGCTGCAAAGTCAATCATATATCCTCCAAAAAAATTTTCTTAAGTTGCTTAATTATACAGGCTGTCTCCTATTAATTCCAGACACATGATGGTGTTTAAAGAAAGTTGTGATAGAAAGTTTGTAGATACCCGTTTAAGTTCCGTTTTTGCAAAGCTACTAAATGGTTTTTGTATCTCCTGTTCATTAAAACCAAAATCTATCCACTCCTTTTTTAAAAGCTCCCATACTTTTTTAGCAGCATCAGGATCTTTTCTGTGTCGCGCAGAGAATGCTATCATGGTGGCTGCCATGTAAGGACTGGAAAAACCCTTGCCGCTTACTATACCGCTTGATCTCTTTTGTTTTGCTTCAGGGCTTAGTGCATAGAACTCTCCGTAATCGGAGATCATGTCTTCCCATTCAGGATCATCGAGTAGATCTATCATCTCTATCCACACCTGGGGTGAGCCCATGCAGATGGCAAGGTGAGAGCCTGTCTCTTCTTCGCCTATGTAGATCATTTCACCTGTATCAGGATCAAAGCCATAAGCCGAGCCGGATGCAAGTCTTAGAGGTGCTTTCTTTATGTCGTTAATACCACGCAGCATTTTATCGCGGCAGCTCAAATTCATTTTGCTTTCCCAGGCATAGATCCAGTTGGAGCATAGGGAAGACCAGTCAGGACCTGTGCGCGCATGAGTTTTGAAATTGTCATTGTAAAAGAAGCGCAGGGGATCTAGTCTTTCCAGAGCGTACTCTGCATCGTGGAGATCATCAAGAATATCCTGGGTACGTCCATCTCCTGTAAGATAGTAGTAGTAGCGGTGATGCCCTGCCATTGCAACGCGGACTTCCTTGCAGGCGCAGCCCCAGTGCAGTACATTGTGACGTGAGCCATGGCCTTTGTACTCACCAATGTGATAAGTGTCCACCTCGGCACAGTGCCTTGTCATTGCCTCTGCAAGTGAAAAAATATCTTCCCTTCCTGTGCGAAGGAAAGATATCCATAACCAGAGAGTTGGTACAAGCTCTGTGTTCTGCCAGGCATAACCGCCTATGTCATAACGCCAGACTGACCTTACCGCATCGTAAGTGTGCATGAAGTCTCCATAATTAAAAAAGCCGTACCACTTGCGCTGTTCAACTTCCTTCATGTAAAAATCTATTGCCCTTTCTATCTGCTCTTCAAACCATAAGCCTTCCTTTGTATTTTTATGGAGGAGGCTCCATGTGCCAAAGGCTTTTGCCTTATGCATGTATTCAGGGCTGGGTGTAAGAACGAGGGGTTTTTGCAGGGTGCTTGTAAAATTATTTAACTCTTCCTCTTTGGCAAGCTTTCCTGTAAAGCCCCTTATCATGATCTCGTTTGTGTTAGCAATTCCAAAAGGGCTGCTCCGTAATTCATCAAAGCCCTCATAGTAAGCGCTTGCATGTGCAACAGTGTCGTAGTGGCGCAGGTCTGCAGCAGGGCTATCCGGTGACCAGAGCCAGGCTGTCATTATTGCAGATGAGTTGCTTAGCTTTTCCGCCCATATTGCAGATGGATACTTTTGCCAGAAGTCTCTTATGCCTAGCATGAATCCCTGTGTACTGCCTTTGTCCATGTAAGCTACATAAGCAGTTCCATTAGACCTTTTGCCATGAGCGCAGTCTATGTAGGCGCACTCATCGCTCTGTGTGCGTTTTTGTATGATAAAGTGTTCACTGGAATCTTGATGCATCTTGTAGTTATCCCATATAGTCATGTCCTTAACTGCCTTTCCAAAGATGAGTCCTGCATCCGTTGAGGCATCAGCATATACTTCTTCTCCTTCCATTTGACCTCTGTAAATGTTTGGATCAAGAGGAGGACGCCAGGATATTAAAAGCTGCAGTGCTTCATGAAAGTATCCATTATCACCAAGTAGCTTTACATGCCTGTTGTATAATTCCCCATGCATGGGTACAGAGAACTGCATTCCTATACCCTTAAGAAAATCCACCTTGTCATCGCAATCATAAAAAAATGTGTGAGTAATTTTTATGTCAGGACTTCTTTTGTAAAGGGTAAACCTTAGCGTAAATGGAAAGAAGCGTCGTCCTTCTTTGGAGATATGTATGCCTGTAAATTTTAGTGTACATTTTACATGGCCATTTTCTTCTATAATAGCTGACTCAATTACTCCTTCCGCTGGTATTACTTTAGTTATCAGACCTTCTCTTTGTTCCAGCATTGCAGTCAGGATAGAGCCGGAGCAGATTGTCTTTCCATCCTGTATTATTTCCCTTATAATATTTTTCCCGCTAAAAGAGAAGCTGATCTGCATAGATCCTGTGTCAACATAAATACCATCAGCATCCTGCCTCGCAATAAAGTTCTGAGTGCTGTCTTCGGGCTTTAGTTTTGATGTAAGAATGAATTCCCCTTCAGCTGCCTCGTTAAGATTGGCATTATGCAAAGTCCATTTTATACTGCCATCAGGCCAGTATGCGCTTACAGAAGACTGCATTTCTATGTTTCTGTTTCTGCTGTCCACTAAGCTAAAGCTGCACTCTTTTGCCAGAGCACTTTTTGCCAGGGCAAATCTTGCCCAAGGAACCCCAAACGAAACATATTTTGAGCCATTTCCCCGTCCTTTTAATTTAATTAGTTTGACTTTGTTTTCTGCCATTTATCTCCCCTTGTACAAGACTTGTCGAACAAGTCATATATATATCATACTATATATATGGAGGAAATTATGCTGCTTAGTGAATTATATACGCCTATTAACGATTTAAAGAAACAAATCCAAAACACTTGGAGGCGTCTTTGAAGACGCGGGTTTTGAAGAAAAAATAGGCGAACTGGAGACCAAAAGCGCTGATGTGGATTTTTGGAATGACTCTACCGCTGCCGAAAAGGTTATGAGCGAGATTAAGAGTCTAAAGAAGCGCTATGAGCCTTGGAAAAAATTACATAATGATATAGATGATCTTACTACACTGTACGAACTTGCAGAAGAAGAAAAAGATGAAAATGAAAGCTCTGAAATTGAAAGGACATTAAAAGATATACAACTTAGATTTGAAAAGTTAAATACACTGGAACTTATGGGAGGCGAGCTGGATCACAGTGCCTGCTTTCTTACCGTCCATTCCGGTGCAGGTGGAACCGAAGCCTGTGACTGGTCGCAGATGCTATACAGGATGTACCTGCGCTGGGCAGAGAAGCGGGGTTTTAAAATTGAAGAAGAAGACCGCCTGGAAGCAGAGGGGGGCATTAAGTCTGTGACGGCAAGGATAGAAGGCGATTACGCCTACGGCTACCTTAAAGGAGAGAGCGGCGTTCACAGGCTTGTAAGAATTTCTCCCTTCGATTCCAATGCCAGACGTCACACTTCATTCGCCTCCGTTTATGTCTTCCCAGTCATCGATGACTCAATAGAAGTGGAAGTACGCCCTGAGGATCTGCGTGTAGATACTTACAGATCGGGAGGCGCAGGAGGTCAGCATGTTAACAAGACCGATTCTGCAGTACGCTTTACACATATACCTACAGGCATTGTCGTTGCATGCCAGAACGAGAGAAGCCAGATAAAGAACAGGGCAACGGCAATGGAGATGTTAAAATCCAGATTATACGAACACTATAGACAGGAAAAGGAAAAGGAGAACGAAAAGTTTGCACAGGAAAAAAAAGATATTTCCTGGGGTATGCAGATACGTTCCTATGTTTTTCAACCTTATACTATGGTAAAGGATGCCAGGACAAAAACAGAGACTGGAAATATACAGGCAGTAATGGATGGGGACATAGATCCCTTTATAGAAGAGTATTTACGTTTTTCATGGGAAAGAAAGTAATGAAAAGATTAAGCTTGTATTTCCTTATTATGTTCCTCCTTGGAAGCGGCAGTGTTTTTGCCTCTGCAAGACAGGAGAGTACAGCGGCAGCCACTCCTATAGACAATGACTTCGTCCTTTCCATCACAGCTCCCAATGTATCTTCTCTATCTGTAGAGAGGCAGGTTGTGGGAGACTCAGTTGTCAGATCTTTTGTTAATTTACTTGGCAATGTAGAGTATCGCGTGCGTACAGATGAAGAGATTAACTATTACAGAGACAGGGCATGGAATATGTCCAGAAGCGAAGTTCAAAATAACCTTGTCAGTAGAAGAAACGAAAGGGACCTTATTATTTTTAGGGGGGATGCTGCCTGGAGAACGCAGAATAATTTAAGAGACATGGATCAAAGGATAGAGGTTTTGGAAGCTGAACTTCAAAGAATAAATGCCTTTCCTCCTGTAGTGAACCCGGAACCTGCTTTTAGTCTTTGCGCTTCCAACCGAAGTGGTGTTTTTCCCCTCCCTCCTGTGGAGGGAAGGGAAGAAGCTTTTCTTGTTTCACAGAATGCAAATGCTTTTTTAGAATTGGACTTTTCTGAATACCATGACAGGATCCTTTTGGAAATTAAATTGTATGCTGCTTATAGTAGCTCCTATATATATGAAGATTATGTTCTTTTCGCTCTGGAATATATTAGCAGTGCTGTAGATGAAATTGGTTGGCGTCTTGCGGAAGTAATTTCCGGAACAAGAGCCAGCATGCTCCTTGTAAGGACAGAGCCGGAGGATTCCATTATCCTTGTTAATAATCGTTTCATAGGTCTTGGCTCCGGGCAATACTTTAGTTTTTCTCCAGTTAGTGTAGAAGTTGAAATAAGTGCCAATAATTTTGTGCCGGCAAGAATTCCCCTTGATATGAATGCAGGAGAGCTTACCGACTTGTCTTTACAGCTTACTCCCTATAGTTATTCTGAATATAATATTGATGTTCCAGACCATCCTGGCTCCAGAGTCTACTGGGGGAATTACTTTGTGGGGGAGGCACCCCTAACTCTTGCTCTTCCGCGTTATCCCTATGTATATCTGAATGTGGAAAGCCCAAGCGGAGAAGTCGGCTCTGTAGTTATAAGAAACAACGAGCTTGTTAGCGGAAGGGTGGAGTTTAGCGGAACCAGCACTGGAGGCGATATTAATTTTCGCACCTGGCCTCTGCCGGAAGAGAATCGTGTAGAAAGAGCCAGAAGGGATTTTTATATTGCATATGGAGCTTTCTGGATAGTACTGCCTTCTGCTCTTATCACAAGGGGCATAGCCAATTCTCATATAATGATAGGTGATTATTCCTATGAGGCTTTAAGGACAGGTGCGGATGTAGCCTGGTTAAGCTCTCTTGGATATACTCTATTTCAAATGTTCAGGTACTTGATTATTTCCGGAGCAGAAGCAGAACCTAATGTAAGGATGGAACAATGAGCTCTAATTCTTTTGCGGCCCGTATAAAAAATTTTTTTGGTTTACAAAAAAACCTTTCTGATGATGTCTTTGATGATCTATGCGATCTTCTTGTCGAAGGAGATTACGGAGCTGCCGGTGCATATAAGCTTACTGAAAGTTTAAAAGAAGCCTGTAAGAAAGAAAAAGTTTCTGACAGCGAGAAGGCAAGGATGCTTCTTGTAGATATGCTTGAAGAAATACTATACATGGGTAAGACTACAGGCCAGGAACTTATCATTACTCCTAATAAGCTTTGTATAATACTTGTCCTTGGAGTGAATGGTGTTGGTAAAACAACCACTGTTGCAAAATTATCTGATCTATATAGAAGGGAAAACAAGCGCCGCCCCCTTATTGCCGCAGGAGATACGTTCAGGGCCGCTGCCATAGATCAGATAAAAGTTCACGGAGAGAGATTGGGAATTAGAGTGGTGGCACATCAACAGGGTGGAGATCCGGCAGCGGTAATTTACGATGCCATAGATTCTGCCAAAGCGGGCGGCGGGGATTTAATCATTGCCGACACAGCGGGGCGTATGCACACCAAGACAGCTCTGGTTGAGGAGTTAAAAAAGATCAACCGTGTGGTTGAATCCAGAGCCGGTGATTGTGATTATTATAAGATCCTTATCCTGGATGCAACCACAGGGAGAAATGCATTGGCGCAGGCGGAAATTTTTAAGGATGCGGTTAACCCGGACGGAGTTATCCTTGCAAAGTATGATTCTAGTGCCAGAGGGGGAACTGTTTTTTCTCTGGCAGAAGATCTAAAACTACCCGTACTTTTTTTATGTACGGGTGAGAAGTATAGTGACATTGTACCCTTTAAGCCACGATTATATGCCGAAGAATTTGCCGGTCTTGTATAAGATCATTTTTATTTTTTTATTATCCTTTCTATTCTTGAGCTACCTTCCGGCACAGGAAGCGCCAAACATTGTACGCTGGTACAGATCTAATTCATCGGGAATGGCTTTGGATCTCATTGCATCCCGCCTTGTTGCTTTAAGGTATGAGTACAGTCTTTCTGTCGAGTATATTCCTTCTGGCTATGCAGCTACCTTCATCCCACCTTCACTATTAAGTTACTATCAAAGCAGCTACAATGTTGAGTTTCGTACTCTTTTTTTTAATGGACAGGAACACAGGCATCAGTGGATCTATAGAGACAGAAATAATATAGTCAGGTTAAATGCATCGGGCAGGGGGGAGGGAGATTTTACTGTTATAGAAATTAATAACCAGAGAGGCCAGCTGGAAAGAGAGTTCAGGTTTGAGCTTGATAGTTCTGAATGGGAATTTAGATTTTTTTATAATGAAGCTGATTTAATTTACATAGACAGTTACTATAAGGAAAATTCTGAATCAGAATTAGTCCGTTTAACAAGGGATAATTATATTTATACTCGTTCAGGCTCCATAAGGGGGATAGACCGTACAGTGTTTGGACAGGAAGGGATAGAGCTCTCCCGTCTTAGTTTCCCTCGTATGGATAATGTTCTTACTGATGATTTTATCCATGGTATTGTATACACGTCTTCTTTTTTACAGAATATTTCTGTAGCCACTGCTGTCAGAATAAATTATATTGTAGATAATAGGGGAAGGGTTACTTCAGAAATCTGGTATGATGAAGAAGAACAGATAGTAGGTGAGTTTACAAATGTATGGACCAACGAAAGGCTTATGTCTGTATTATGGCAATCTGCATACGATGAACGTCTTGTAGAATATAGTTATGATAACGATGGAAACAGGATAAGCGAGAGCAATTATAGAAATGGCATCCTTGAAAGGACAGTTGCCTTTTCCGGTAACAGGGAAGTCGAAGAAATATTTTTAAGCGGAAGATTAATTTTAAGGGCTATTTGGGAAGATGGTATCAGAATATCTGAAGAGAGGATTAGATGAAAAAAGCGGGATGGATTCCCTTTATTGCACTTCGTTATATATCCAAAGGTAGAAAAACATCTCCTGCTCCTGTATTTGCAGTACTTGGTATTGCTACAGGTGTGCTTGCCCTAATTGTAATAATAGCTGTTATGAATGGTTTTCAACTTAGTTTTATAGAAAGTATTTTGGAAATTTCATCTGCCCATATAAGACTGGAAGGTAATATAGAAGAAGATCAATTTTACAATCTTGCAGAAAGGCTAAGAGCTATACCCGAAGTAAATTCTGTTCTTCCCTTTAGGGAATACAACCTTTTAATTAGGGGAAGGTCATCCAATCCCAGAGGCGTGCTTGTAAGGGCTGTTAATCCCGATGCCCTTTTAAGAGATGCAGGTCTTGCAGAAAAGCTTGAAATGGAGAGTGGCAATTTTGATCTTAATGATCCCTATAGCATAGTTTTGGGTGCAGAACTTGCAAGGCATTTATTTGTATCTTTGGGGGATGAGCTTCATCTCCTTTCCATAGCAGGCGGCATAGGGGGAGATGCTGATCCAGATGCCATGTATACAATCACCGGTATTTTTCGTTCCGGTTTTTATGAGTTTGATCTTGGCTGGGCTTATGTAAGCATGGAGACTGCAGAGTTCCTGTCCATTAATACTATGCCTTTAGTGTTGGGAATAAAAATTAATAACCGCTGGCAGGACAACAGAGCTATGACACTAATTAAAAATGTAATGACAGAGATGAATATTAGCGAAGGTTTAAATGACATGAGGCTTTCCTCCTGGCGGGATTATAACAGAGCTTTTTTTGGCGCACTTAGAACTGAGAAGCTTATGATGTTCATTCTTGTTGGTTTAATTTTCATAGTTGTGGGTGTTAATATCTTTCAGGCACAGCGCCGCATAGTGCTTGAAAGGAGAGAAGAGATAGGTTTACTCAGAGCTCTGGGCGGCTCTTCTACTGCTGTCAGACTAGTCTTTGTCTGGGATGGCTTACTCCTTGGCCTTGCAGGTGCAGGACTTGGTTTATGCCTTGGACTTGCCATTGCATTTAATATACAGGACTTTTTTACTCTCCTTGAAAATATAGTTAACTCTATAATCTCTCTTGTTAGCCCTGGAGACTTTTCTATCTTCTCTCCTCAAATTTTTTATATAAAAGAAATACCATCTCGTCCTATTTTCCATGAGGTGTTAATTATTTTTCTTTTTGGATTTTTATCTGCACTATTGGCATCATGGTTTGCATCGGGGAAGGTTTTAAACTTACAGCCTGCGGAGGTTTTACGTTATGAGTAATATAACACCGGAGAAAGTTTTGCTCAAAGTAAGCGGACTTGAAAAAAAATTCCTGTCCGGAACAGAAACCCTGCAAATACTTCGTGGGATTAATCTAGACATAATTGAAGGAAGTACCATAGCCATAAGCGGACAGAGCGGCAGCGGGAAAAGCACCTTTTTAAATATTATAGGCGGCCTTGATCGTTTTGATTCAGGTACTGTAAATGTTCTTGGAACAGACATCTCCAATTTATCTGAAACAGAGCTATCTTCTTACAGACAAAACCGCATTGGCTTTATTTTTCAGTTTCATTACCTTTTAAAAGATTTTACTGCCCTGGAAAATATTATGCTTCCTTCCTATATGATGGGGCTTGGGAAAAAGGAGGCTCTTAATAAGGCAAGACTCCTATTGGCAGATATGAAAATGGAGGACAGGGCAGGACACTTTCCCTCTCAGCTTTCCGGCGGAGAAAGGCAAAGGGTTGCAGTCGCCAGAGCCATGGTTAATGATCCTGACATTATACTTGCCGATGAACCCACAGGTAACCTTGATCCGGATAACAGTTCCATGGTTGCAGAGCTTCTTTTTTATACTGCAGAAAAATGGAACAAAACTCTGCTTGTTGTAACTCACGATGAGCGCGTTGCAGCCCGTGCCAAGATCCGCTACACCTTGGCCGAAGGACTCCTTAGTTGAAAGCTGCATCGGCTTTTTTTATTGCCCTTCGTTACCTTCTTGGAAGAGCCAAGGAAGGAGGCCGCTATCTTAGGGGAGCTGCTCTGGGTATAGCTTTAAGTCTTGTCCCTATAGTGGTTACTCTGATCGTCGCAGACGGAATGATACGCGGCATTACAGACAGGTATCTTGAACTTGGTACAGGGCACATACAGGTTCACAACCTGCTTAGCTCTTATGCTCCGCAGAGTGCACTTCCCTTTATTGAATCTGTTCCTGGTATACGGGGTATTTGGCAGGAAATTCAGGGGCTTGGTGTAGTCTACGGCGAAACCGCTTCCAGAGCTACAACAATGCGTGCAGTGGATCCTTCCTTTTGGGAAGACGAAACTTCACTTAACTTTCTGGAAGTCTTTGCCGGCGAAGCTAGACTTACAGATGACAGAGAGTTACTGCTTGGTAAAGTCTTGGCGGACTCCATTGGTATAGATGCCGGCGACACAGTCAGAATTATGACCCTCTTTGCCGGACCTACCGGACGTCCCATCCCAAGAATAAATACTTTCACAGTACGCGGCATTGTAAGTTCAGGTTACAGGGAGCTGGATTCCCTTTGGTGCATAATGACCTTGAATGCGGGAAGGCAAATTTTACAGGAGCAGAATTCTTTTCTGCTTGTTAAAATTGATGATCCTTACGGAAATAGTTCCGGCGGTGCAGATTCTGTGGCGGCAGAGCTAAGGGAAATTCTGGGTACAGGGTATTCTGTTTCTACCTGGAAGTACCTGCAGTATTCGCAGTACAGCTCTTATGAATCTACTAGACAGATGCTCCTTTTTATTATGGCCCTTATTGTTATAGTTGCTGCTGTTAATGTTTCTTCTGCTACTTCCATGCTTGTAATAGAAAGGCAAAGAGATATAGCTGTTTTAAAAGTATCAGGAGCAAAACCATTTTTTACCAGTAGTATATTTTTATGGTCAGCATTTCTTACAGCTTTGCTTGGTTCTTTGATTGGTATAGGCACTGGGCTTATAATAGGGAACTTTATAAATGAGATTATAAGAGGACTGGAGGCATTTTTAAGTTTTTTTACGGGGCTTTTTAACGGAGAGCCAGTTGCAATTTTGGATTCCGGTTTTTATCTTGAAGTAATTCCCATTATTATTGATAGCGGAACAGTCCTTGCCATCGCACTTTTTACCATACTCTGTTCTGTTATTTCTTCGTGGCTTCCTGCAAGAAGGGCAGGCAAAGTAAAACCCCTTGATATACTTAGAAAATATTAATGGAAGTTATGTTTTCCGTGTAAGGTTTAAAATTACTATTGTTGTATTGTTGCCCATAATATTAACAGAATTAATTCCATCTGCATTGCTGAACAGTTCACTTATAAATTGTCCCATTACAAATTGATTCCCAATTTGTATGGAAGTATCATAGCTCATTCTGAACATACCGGGTCCTATCTCTGTTCTTGCCCTGGGATTACTTAAATGGTAGATATATCTGGGTCCTTCTATAAAATCAAATTCCAAAGTTATCTCCCCATTGGAGTAAAGAATATAAACTGCATTTGTTATTGTGCTTGCCGTGTTTCTGCGTAAATCCCCATTAGGGAAAGCACCTGTTACTTCCATACTTAGTCTTTCAAGTTCGCGTACGGGCTCTCTTGTCTGGTTTGGGTTAATTTCTGTACTGCCTGGAAGTGCAGGAAAAATCGGGATTTGGGGGATTTCAATAAAGTTAGACGGTAAGAGAGGAGCTCCCGGTATCCTTGGAATATCCATATTGTTATTTTCGCCGGGAATAAGAGGTTCAACAGGCATTACAGGATCAATAAGCAGATTTGGAAAGTCCAGATCAAAATCGTTTGCATGGATAAAAATAGCTGATAAAAATAATATAATTAAAAGAGTTGTTTTGCTTTTCATTTTCCCCTCTGCCTGCCGATGATGAGACTCGAACTCATACCCCATTACTGGGAGAGGATTTTAAGTCCTCAGTGTCTGCCATTCCACCACATCGGCAATGAAAGCACCTTCATTATGCCTATTTTTTTAATCTGTATCAAGCTGTAAAGGCCGAAAAATCATAAAGCCTGCTGCTCCTATGGCAGGGAGCTGCTGTTCTTCCCAGGAAGCCACAATTACATCGCCCAGCTGCGCTGCATAGGTGTATACAAAATCCTCGGGCAAGTGAGGGAGTATGGAAAGCCATACATGGGGAGAAAAATTATTATCTATGCTGCTGGTGGAAATAATACTACGCCATTCATCATTGGAGACCCTCCTTCCCGGTTCTGAAAGATCATCTGTATGTAAAAAAAAGGTTTCTGCCCTTTCTACATCTTTTTCCCTTATTCTTATGTACCAGTCGTTTTCACTACTTCTGTATAGAGCTTCTGCTTCCCAGTTGCTTTCATTCTCGCTGACATTCATGGGGAAAATTTCCAGTGCAGGAATATTTGTTGTCAGAGGTATGGAGCTGCTCCTGTCTAAGATGTAAAGCTGCTCCCTTAAAGGGGGAGCATTCTCGTTGGTAAAAAAATCATTCCTGTACAATAGTACTGTAGCTTTGTTTTCATAAAGAAAAAGGGATTCTGTAGTGTAAAGATCCCAGTAGCTGTCCCAAACACTGAATAAATATACATTCCCGCTTTCTGTACTGTTTTCGTCAATTTCAAAAATTAAAAAGCCGCTTCTGTTAACTGCCATAATTAGTTTATCTTCCCACATTAGCATGCCGCTTATATGCCAGGCATGGGGCCATGGAATGAATGGGTTTAATGAGGATGATTCCGGGGCTTCTATTAATACCGGGCTTCCTTCTCCCAGTTCAAACCAAAGAGCATGCTCACCTGGTTTTAAAAGTGCTATTGCATGCCAGGGAAAAATTTTCTCTTCTGTATTATGCTCTGTTGGAATATAGCCATTTTCTTCCTCTATATTTTCTTCCTGATGAACAATACAGCCCAGCAAAAATACTATTGGTATAAGGCATAGGGCTTTTAAAAAACTCATTGTAAAATTGTAGTAAATTTACAAGGCTCCTGCTAGGCTTCATATGGCTGCTTAAGCATTACTCCATAAAAATCCAACCTGATCTTGCTATGCGCAAAACTCCATCTTTTGATACCCATGTGTCCGGCTCTGTTGCTGCTCTTAAGATCAAGCTGCTGCCGGCTTCCTGATCTATGGGGAGCACAAAGGGAGAGCTATTGATCCAGTAGCCGCCCATTCCCTCTACTTCCATTTCTACATGGGAACGCGGGCTAATGCGGCTGGAGTAAAAGCCGGATTGTACTGTTCTTTGGGCAATATCCTTCCAGTCAGGGAGCCATGGGTTCTGCCTTACTTCCAAAGATATATTACCTGTAAGCAATAGCTCCCTAAAGCGCTGCCAGTCCAGATACCATGGCAGCCTTCCTTCTGCCGCTTCACTTGTTCTTTCGGCGGCGGCAAGTTCCTTCCAAAAGATTGCATCTACACCTGCTCTCCATGAGAGCTGTATTTTGCTCCCCGATGCATCCCAGGGAAATATTGCCCCTGCAGGGCGGAAGCTGCCTGGCAGCAGCATTCTGTATGGCCAGTAAGGATAGGCTATTACTGGACTTGCCCACTCCTGCATTATGGCAAGATCAGGGATTTCTACCCCCGGCATAAGATCCATATACTGCCATGTGGCATTTTTATCTACCCATTGTAGCTGCCAATGTGCTTCTCCCAAAAGTTCTTCCCAATGTGGGGGCAAGTCCGGCAAGACTGTCTTATATCCCGGTAAGCTTATTTCTCCATTACAGGCAAGAATTAAGATAGAGAAAACAAAAAACAAGTAAAATTTATGTATTTTCATGAGCTATTACGGCACCAGAATGCGGGATACTTCAGTTTTTATGCATTTTTAGGTAAAAAAACATACTTTTTGTGGAACTTATACTTAAGGGTTTGATTATTTATTCGTTTTCTGCCATAATTTATATAGATGGCAGAAAATGATGATTATTTTAATACATTAAGTGAAGCACTTAAAAACAGAGCAGAATGGCTGGATAAGTCTGAACTGCCTAAATTAAAAGATGAACTAAGGGCTTATCATACAGGTTTTGCTTCGCTTTATAATCTATATTTAAAGAAAGGTCTTATTCACGAAGACCCCTACAAGGCAGAGGCCAGGATAGTAGAGCTGGAAGTGCCTGTTTCTACTCCCTTCTCCGAAGCGGAAAGACTGGATCAGTTAACAAGACGGCTTGCAAGTTACGATAATCAATTGGATTTTCTTGTTAATTTTTATCAGTTTGGCGCAGAATTTTTAACACTAAACCGTATAAAACTAATAGTAGGTCTTGTTAAGTATGTAGACTGGATTAATCTTAGCCCGGATTCTGCAAGCCCAATTACCAAGGCAGTTGCCGAGATGACTAACCAGATTAAAACAGGAACCGACACCTTAACCATGAGCGTAATAAGTGAGTCCTTAAGTCATTTAAATAAGTCTTATAATCCCATAATGGCATATTTAAAGGCTCTGACCGATTATCAAAAAGAAGCTTATAAACTGGAACTAAGAGCCATTACAAAAGATATGCCTCCGGCGGAAGCTTCCAATGTAACCCAAGTTAAACGCAAATTCTCGCAAGCAAAAAGAGGTATACCCTTCTATCCTGATCTTGTGGAAGAAGTAATACGTGAAGATTATACAAAAGAAGGCCCTGCGCTGCGGGAAGAGGTTATAAAGAAATTCCAAATTGTAGAAAATAAACCCAAAGCGGTAAAAGCACCTGTTTCTTTTAAATCCATACTGGTAGAAGGCATTCAGGCTCTGGGGGGTGCTACGGCAAGTTTAACGGAAATTGCAGTTAAACTGGATGAGAACCATGCCCTTCTTGAGAACCTTAAAAAAGGTTTCTTTGATACCTTAAAGAAAATAGTATACAGGCTTTTAAACAAAGAACCCGATGCGGTTATATACGAAGTAGAATACATGGATCCAAACAAGGGTGTTTTGGTAAAGGAAAGAATAAACTACATGAATTTCCGTGCAGACCTTGACCGTAAGATTAAAACTCTAACCCCAATGGCTGCCCGCGGTTCTGTTACAGCAAAACTGGAAGCCATGCAGGAAGAACAGCTTATTGGTTTTTTGGAAAGAAATATTAGGGAACTGCAGTCACTGCATAAAACATTAAGTGCAATGGATGAACATTTTAAAGCATCTGTTGGCAGGGAAGACAGGGAAAAAGTAAAAGGTGTAAAACCTGAACTTGGAACCTTAAAAAATGCTACTTTAAGGGCTAACTCTAAACGCCACGATTACAGCGCTCAAAAAGAAGAGGAAGAACAGTTAAGACGTCTTGGTGTTGCCCCTCAGGAAATTAAATGATTTATACCAAAAAATTTTTCTATGCTTGTTTTTTTGTTTTCCTCTTTATGTTTGCTTTTTTATTTTCTTCATGTAGCACTGTAGCTGCCGATCTTGGCGACGAGCCTGTTATCATAGAAATTGATGAGCCTGTCCTGTCTTCTCCCCCGGCAAGGGATGAGCTTTTTGTGGTATTCCAAAAAAATATTCTGGAGTTTGATCCCCGCCAGTCTTATATGGCAACCGAAGCGCAGATCTTTACTGCCATTTACGAAGGGCTTTTTTCCTACCATCCCATTACAATGGCAGCAGTTCCTGCCGCCGCATACGACTGGGATCTTTCGTCTGACAGAAAGGAGTGGACTTTTTATATAAGGGACGATGCACTTTTCCAGAACGGAGATCCTGTCCGTGCCGAAGATTTTCGTGCGGCATGGCTTTCTCTTTTGGAGCCGGAAAGGGAAGCACCTTATTCATCCCTCTTTGATATTATAGAGGGAGCAAGGGATTTTCGGCTGGGGAATGCTGCTCGTGACGATGTAGCTATTATTGCTCTGGACGAGAAAACGCTGTATGTCAGGCTAAACAGCCCTGCAGCATTTTTTCCAAGTATGCTTTGTCATCATTCCTTTAGTCCCATACATCCTTCCATGATAAACGAAACATCGGCAGCTGCCTGGTCAAGACCTATTTCCAATGGTCCTTTTATTATGGAAGATATGGATGAAGATCGCATTGTGTTTGTCAAAAATCCACTTTATTGGGAAGCTGATTTGGTTGCACTTAACAAAATAACCATAGTACTTTCGGATGACGAAGACAGGACCAGTGAGTTTTGGAATTCCAGGGAAGCACACTGGGTTAGTGCCAATATAAATTTTGATAACATTACTTATCTTAGCGGCCTGGAAGTTAATGCAATGTTTGCAACTCATTATTACTATATAAGGTCTGTAAGAGAACCCTGGAGCGATTACCGTCTTAGAAGGGCTTTATCCCTTGCTCTGCCCTGGAACGAAATACGTGACTCTTATATGCTGCCGGCAAGCACCTTAATTTTCCCCATAAGGGATTACCCTGAAATCGAAGGTGTTGAACTTACAAATGTTGCAGAAGCAAGAAGCCTATTAACAGAAGCCGGTTATCACGGCGGTTTTGGCCTGCCGGAAATAATGATTAAAATTCCACCCTCATCTACCGCACGCCATATAGCCCTTTTAATGGCAAGGGCATGGCAGGAAGAACTTGGGATACGTTCCAGAATAGATATTGTTCCATACAGCGAATATTTTGACTCCCTTAAACTGCCTGATCACGATGTTGCCTCCATAACATGGATAGGAGATTTTGCAGACCCCTTTGCCTTTTTACAAATGTGGCAGAGAGAATCCAATTTAAATGATGCAGGACATAGTGATGATGATTTTGAAGTTCTTATAGAAAGATCAATGTACGAAGAAGGGCTAGAGCGCTGGTCTACTTTGGCGGAAGCGGAAGCTCTTCTTTTATCCCGCGGCAATGTTCTGCCTATTTACTATCATCCTGCTATTAATTTTATAGACACAGGTGAAATAGACGGCTGGTTCCCAAATGCACTGGACATGCATCCTTTTAAGTATCTTTCCATAAGGCAAAGAAGAGCCCTTCCCGGAATAGCAGCATTGGATACTAAAGTGAACCGAAGATCCCTATAAACTCTGCTTCAAAACGCCTGAGTCTCTGATCGTTAGGTGCAATTGCTAAAGCCTGCCTAAGATAGTATCCTGCCCTTCTTTCGTCCCTTCTTCTAAAGTAAATTTCAAACATGGCAATTAAGGAATCCAGATTTCTTGGATCTTCGAAAAGGCTCGACCTTAAATCGCTAAGCTGTAGTTCTTCGTTATTCCTTACCCTGCTCCTAAGGAAGAAGTAGCGGCTTCTTAAGGCGGCTCCGCTTGCACTGTTTAGACGGCTGTCAATTAATGCAGCTGCTTCGTCTCTTCTTCCTGTGTCTATTAAGGCTGTAATATATGCAATTGTTCCTTCTTCGTTAGTTCTGTCCATTTCGTGTAACTCTCTTGCATGGGAGAGAGCCGCGGCATGGTTGCCTGCTTCCTTTTCTATTGTGTAAGCAGCCATAAGATCCCTAAAAGAACGACGCTCCCCAAGTAGTCTTTCCAGATGAGCCCTGCTTTCGCCCCAGGCTCCCCTTCTAATTGCATCGTCAAGCGCAAGGCTGCTTATTTCAAGTGGCGGGTTGGGACTGTTTAGGAATCTGTTTAAAAGAGCTCTTCCTTCTTCCTGATCTTCAGCGCGGTTGGAATCAAGAAAGAGTCCTATTGCATATATTATTGCACTGTCAGCTTCCTGCAAATTTTGGGTATTCCTTATTAATGTTCTTAAGTAATTCAATGCAGAATCCCTGTTATGGAAAGCTTCCGCTTGAATTCGTGCGCGAAGAAAAAGGTAGAGGGTATTGTTGGGATCAAAAGCGGCATAAATATCCAAAGGAGCCTGGGCTTGAATCAGCCGTCCCTGCTCAACCATGACATGTGCCCTTAATAATACCAGTTCTATGTCACGTGCATTTATCTGCAGTAGTTCTGCAAGAGCAGACTCTGCCCTTGTCCATTCTCCTGCCTTGTAGTAAGCAATTGCAAGATGACGCTTTAACTGATTATTGTCGGGCATTTGGGTTAACAGATTTTGCAGAAAATTAATGGATTCATTTATTCTTCCCTGCGTTTCCATAATCCGTGTCATACCAATTGCTGTAAGGTAAAACTCAGGATAAGACTGCCATGTTGCCTCGTACATTCTGTAAGCGTCATCCGGCCTTCCTGTTCTTTCATAAACTGTTGCTGTAAAGTATCTAGCTAATGCCGGGTTATTTGTAAATCTTACTGCCGCTTCCAGATCTATTAATGTAGCCTGGTATTGATCCCTGCCCGGATTTGGACTGTTGGATGAATACAGGGCCAGGAAGGGAAGTACATTTTCAAGGTAATCATTTGAGCCAATAGCCGGAGCAGTGTAAACACCCCTTTCTACATCCCGTAAAATTCGTGTATATGAATGTGTTAAGGGAGGATCTGCGGAAGGGATCTGTAACTGTAAGGGAGAATATAAATTTCTATATAGTGTGGCTATTATGGCAGTCATTATTCTTCCGTGCTCTGTAGCTGATAAATTCCTTGATCCAATAATTTCCAGGGCTTCCATTAAGGAAGAGGGAGTTGCCGTTTCTACAAGTATACGGATTTCTTCTACTATGCCTCCGCTGCCATTTGGTCTTGAGTTGGCGGAAGACGGAGGCGGGTTGGAATTAACAGGACGTGAATTTGTCTGGCTAGGAGGCCTGCTTTGGCAGGAAATGAGTATTATAAGCAATATAAATATTAATAGACAAAAAAAGCTCCCTACTAGAGAGCCCTTTTTTGTTTCTGCCCATTTATTGGGTAGCTTCACTAAAATTACTCCTGCTTGTCTATACTTATATTATTATCCATGTTTTGATCGTTTCCAGTGGAATTTTGAAAATTCTTTACACTTACAGAAATTAACACCAAAGTAAGACCACTAATAAGAAACAATAAAGGCCACCATACTTGAATAAACTCCATAAATGAAAAGGTAACAACATCCAGCGAAAATACAAGCAAAAATAAACCTAATAAGACAAAAGCCATGGAAACTACGAAATAACGGGGGCTAAAACCGGCATTTCGGCGCCAGGATGCCGATAAAAGTGCTAAACCGGAGAAAACTGACAGTAAAGGCCAGCCCTGGACTATAGATAGGGGTATAATACCCAATGCAGACAGAAAGAGGAAAATCCCTGCCAGTAAAAAGAAAGTCCCAAAGAATAGATAGGCGGGATGTTTATTTAGTTTTGCCGCGAATACTGCACAGAATGAACCAGCCAAAACCAGAATAAAAGATATAAAAATAGATACTCTTGAGGATCCTTCCATGGGATTAAATAAGAAAGTTGTTCCCAGAATAATCAAAGACAGACCGATAATAAAGATGACCTTTGCGGTGAGTTTTAAAAGCAGTCTGGACTTTTTATTCATATATATGAATATACCCAAAGCCGCTTATCTTGCCAATGGGTACTCTGCATGATAATATGGGATAAATGAAAATGAGTAAAATTCTGTACACTTTGTCTGTCCTTCTGGCTCTATTATTGATCTTTGGCTGCGGTTCAGAGATGGGATACTTTAATTTGTTTGGAAATGGTTCGGGAACTTCCTTTACTGTAGAACCTTACTTTCTTTCCGGTACTGTTGAAGATCAGCAAATGCTGGAAGTATATTTTTCGCTTCTTGCTGAGGAAACAGAAAGCGGTTATGAACAGTTTGCTGTGATAAGGGAAATATCACATATATATCTTAGACAGAGGGAGTATGGTAAGTTAATAACTTTTTTAAACAATAGGGTTCACGAATTTCCCGAAGATCCCTTTAATACATATCATCTTTTTATGATAGCTTTTAGTTATGTGCAAATGGAAGCATATCCTGTTGCGGCTCTTTATTTTGACAGAATTGTAAAAAATTATCCGGATATGATGGTGCAGGGGAGTTCAATTCACCTTGCATGTTTAAATCAATTAATTCTCATTGTTGATGATCCAATAAAAAGGGTATGGTACTACGAGGAGCTTATCTCGCGTTTTATTAATCAGGTAGATCCCGGTCCTGTATACTTTATGCTGGGACAGTTATACGAAACCATAGGAGAATGGGAGAATGCCATAATGGCATACACTCTGTACCTGCCTTTTATGGGATCCAATGTTCCCGGTTTTCCCAATGCTGACAATCATGCCTGGCATATGGTAAGCTTTAATAACTCAAGCAGGAACTGGACCTTTCCTACTCTTGATGCACTTGTAAGGGCAGTAAAAGCCGCTTTGGATGCCGGTTCTGCAACCAGGCTTTTACAGTATCATGCAAGGGTAAATTTCTTTACCCGTACCTGGGAAGGTGAGGACAGAACAAATACCAGAACTTTGGATCTGCATCTTGCCGATTTTATGAGAAGCAGCCGCATACGTTATGCAGATGAGCTTGATATAAATTCCAATGCCAATGAAGCATATTTAAGGACCTGGGGATGGCCAGGTTCAACTTCCGGCTGGTATTTTTATTTTAGAAAAATTTATTTCCCCCTTGACCCTGATATACACGGTAACTGGGAATGGGCAGGAATTTATTATGGAGAGAGGTTTTGATTAGGTTTTTTTGTTTAGTTTTATTTTTAATTGTTGGTTTAGTTTTTTGTCTTCCTGCTACTGAAACAAACATATACGGCGAAACAGCCAGACCCATGCGCAATACAATACAGGAAGCAGTAGATCACCCGCAAAGCAGGGGCATGCTCCCTCCTTTTTATACGGAAGGGAAAATAGATTATATTAACAGTTCTATAGTCACACAAATTGCCATGGAGCATCCGCAAACACAGCATTATATCAGGCATTACACGAACAACCGTGGTCCTATGGAGTATCTGTCTCAGGTTATGGCAAGGGGAGGCCCTTATCAAACTTTTATCAGGAACGAAATTGTAAGATTGGGTTTACCTTTAGAGCTGATCTATTTACCTGCTATAGAATCCAGTTATGTTGCAACTGCTTTAAGCAGATCCGGTGCTTCCGGTTTATGGCAGTTTATGACAAACAGTATGGAACCTTTTGACATGAAGGTTACCGAATGGATGGATGAGCGAAGAGATTTCTGGAAGGCAACCCAGGGAGGGCTTAGAAAACTAAAGGAGAACTACGATTTCTTCGGAGATTGGTATCTTGCCCTTGCCGCTTATAATGCAGGTCTTGGCGGAGTTAATCGTATGCTGCAGCAAAGTGGTGCACAATGTTACTGGACCTTAAGGGAAAGCGGCATACTTGCTACAGAAACGGCAAATTATATTCCCAGAATGGTTGCCGTTTCCTATATTCTAAGTAATCAAAGACGTTATGGTATAGAAGCTAGCTGGCCAACGAATCCAAATTGGCAGCGTATAGCTGTTGATAGAACTGTAGACATTCGCATTCTGGCAGAACATGCCGGCCTGCCAAGGGATGAGCTTGTATGGGCTAACAGGGAACTCCTTTATTTTATCACCCCTCCGGAAGGGTCTTATATGTTAAAGGTCAGTGCCGAGAATGTGGAAAGGGTCACCGCCGTTCTTGAAAGAAGAGATATTCCTCTTGTACAGCACTATATACACAGAATTAGATCCGGAGATACCCTCTTTGCCCTGGCTTTACACTTTGGTGTTACAGTAGATCAAATTTTAGATCATAATCCCGGAATAGAAGCTAGGTTTTTAAGACTGGATCATAATATAGTTATTCCGGCTCTTAGGGATGTTGGACCTTTTGTTAGAGCAAATCCATTGTCCATAGCTCTTGACTTTAGCGGAACTCATCTTGTAAAAAGCGGGGAGACACTGTGGTCTATTGCCTTTGCCTACGAGATAGATCCAGAGCTTTTGGCAGAGGCCAATAATATGAATATATCTGATGTACTTCGTGAAGGAAGAGTCCTTAGAACGCCGATAAGATAGAGAGATTATTGGATGAAGAGCTTTAAAACAGTATTTTTTCTGATATTTTTTCTCTTTTTTTTTGCGACTGCCTGGGGACAAAATTTTGATATAAGTTTCTCTGTAGACTGGGTAAAAGGAGAATTTTCCGGGCAAAGCAGTTTAAATTTAAACAGTGCAGGAATAAGGCTGCCCGGGGGAAGATTTTTAAGCGAAGAGATACTGGAAGATGCTTTTCCACAGCTCCTAAGACCTCATATACTTTCCCTTAGATATGATTCCAATTCTACAATTGCGGATCTGCTTTCCAGGGGAGAATTAACATTAATGGATATGGATAATATTGGCCATGCTGCTGTAAGGAGTCCGCCCAGTCTCTCCAACGATTTTTTACACCTGCTTGCCAATTATAATCTTAACCTTAATACCCTTAATAGTATAATAAGACCTTCAAGGCGTTTTTATGAAGCAGTACCTCCCTTAATCCCCGTGGCTACAGCTCAGTACACAGGTATTATAATTATTGCCAATGGTGAACTTCCCGTACATGGAAGGGTGGGGAGGGTTTTTGTCGAGCCCTGTCTTTTTCCAAAAATATGGGACACGGAGATGAACCTTATTTACGAAAGAGATATGTTTGAAGCAGGCATTAACGGCAATTATACAATGGCCCGTTATTCAACTATAGACTATATTTTTAATTCTAGTCCCTCAGGTTTACTTTCTCCTCTTTCTGATCTTCTTGGCTCAAACCCGCTTAGAATAATTGCCAGCGGAACTTATGGAATTAATCCTACCGATTTAATTATAGACAGGGAAGATGCATTACTTATTCTCTCTTCAGAAAATAACCGCCGGCTCTTAAGAGAGGGCAGAGTTCTTATTGTATTAAGTGAAGATGCTTTAATTCAATGAATTTATAATGACAAATGTCATTTTTTTATTCCCCTATTAAAATTTTATCCCTATATTTAGTATAGAGGTTTAATTTGAATGATAAAAAGCCGCTTCTTGTTCTCCTCTTTCTTGCTGTTGTATATTTTATTGGTTTTGCCTTTGGCTATTTCAGCAGATTATCCGGAGGAAGTGACGGAAGAGATCTCCGGGAACGTCTTGAACAGGTTAATAGAGATCTCTACTCAGCTATCGAATCTCAACGAGAGGCTTCAGAGCGAGCTTCTAGACTCCAGGCAGAACTCCAGGGATTTACAGAATATGCTAGAGATGTCCAGGAGAGAGCTGGTAGACTTGAGGACCAGTTCGATGGAATTATTAATCAGAGCAGAGAACTCGGAGACGGAATTAGCCGAGCTTTTGATTCACTTGAGGAGAGCAGAATACTCCTTGATGAGCTTGGAAATATCCTTCGCAGCTTACCGTGAAAGTGCCGAAGGGCGTATTAGATCACTGGAAAGAACAAATACACTCTTAAAATGGGGCATTGCGGCGGCTGCAGTAGCTGCTACAGGCTTTGGTGCTGCCCTGCTTTTTGGTAGATAGAGTTTGTCGAACAACTCTAATATAGACAGCACTAGTTAAGCAGGTTAAAATATGCAGTAAAATGAAAGTTGTAATTTTTTTACTGGCTATATTCCTTATATCCTGTCCCGGCCAGCCGCCGCATCAGACTGAGCAAAGCCAGGCAAATGTGCAAGTTGAACAAAGTGCGCAGAGTGCGCAAGCTGAGGAGCCTGCTTTAACCCTTACAGAATGTATTGCCGCCGCTTTGGAAGATTTTTATTCTGTAATTCCCCAGGGAACAATAATAGGTCTTATTGGTATTTCTTCTCCAGATGAATTTGAAGCAGATTTTGTGCAGGAGCAGCTCCTCTTTAACTTAGTTCAAAGCAGGCGCTACAGGGTGGTAGAAAGAAGGGATCTGGAAATTATTTTTGGGGAGCAGAATTTTCAATATTCCGGTTATGTGGATGATGATACCATGGTTTCCATAGGGCGTATGGCAGGAGCCGGGGTGGTTATAAGCGGGACTATAGGTCCTTTTGCTTCACTACGCTATTTAAATCTTAGAGTGCTGGATGTAGAAAGCGGTATAATTCTTGCAGCAAGTTCCCGCAGCTTTATTCCTGTATTTTAAAACAGGAGTTTGGAGTTTGTATGAAAAACCTATTTAGTTTATTTTTTCTCCTGTGTATTTTACTTTTTCCTTTTACCAACGCAACATGTGCCGGTGGAGCACAGGCAGCATCTTCTGCAACACGAGGACAGTACCTTGCAGAACAGGGCATAGTAATTCCCCCCGAGGAGATTCATATAGATTCCTACATTGCTTCCATTAACTATGTTTACCCCATGCCCAGTTCTGAGCTGGGTGTTCATCTTTATAACAGTACCTATCAAATGAGTGCTTTGGGTCAGGAGGGGCTGCTCCATATAGGGATACAGGGGAGACAGGAAAATTTTGAAGATCTCCCGCCCATGAACCTGGCTTTTGTTATAGATGCTTCCACATCCATGAATGAGCAAGATAAAATTGAATGGGTTAAGGAAGCTATGGAAATAGTCCTTGGAAAAATAAGGGATATTGATTACATATCTTTAATTACTTTTAACGATACTGCCCAGGTTATCTTTGAAACTACCAGAATGGATAGCCCTGAAAAAAGGCAGCGCTTTCTTGAAGCTGTAAGAAACATAAGTCCCCAGGGTAGTGCCAATTTGGAAGCAGGCCTAACGGAAGGTTATCAGCAGCTGCTTGCAAATTTTCGTGAGGGTTCTGTAAACCGCCTTCTCTTTTTTTCCGATGGAACGGAGTTCTCCCAGCGTCTTAGCAGGGAAGCTGCGTATCAGTCAGGGGATGTCAGAGTTTCCTTAATTTGGGAAAACAGGAACGATCTGGATCTTTATGTAGATACCCCGTTAGGCGAAACTATTTACTTTGGATCCCGCCGGGACAGCACAGGCGGTTTTCTTGATGTAGACATGAATGTCAGAGGGGAATCCACAAAGCCTATAGAAAACATAGTCTGGCCCCTTGGTATGGCAGAGGAGGGGACTTATAGGGTTTATGTCAGGAATTATGCTTACCACGAGAGAAACAGGGAAGCTTTTAACTTTCAGATAGAAATAAGAAACGGAAACAATTACAGCAGTTTTGAAAGAACAATTTCAGGCACAGGAAGAAACAGCCAGGTAGATGTAACATCCTTTGACTATAGGGGAAGGACAGCCATACAAAGAGAGAAAGCCCTTGTCTACCAGATGGCAGAATCATTTAGAGAACTGGGTATTACTACATCGACCTTTGGAGTTGGAATAGGTTTTGATCTGGAATTGATGCGTAACCTTGCAGAAGAGGGAGGCGGCAGCTCCCGTTTCTTAAGAAACAGGCAGGAGATGATTACAACTTTTGACACTGAGTTTGAAAGGACTATAGCCCTTGCTGCAAGAGACTTGGAAATGGTTTTGGAATTTAACGAAGGTATAGAAATTCTTGAAACCTGGGGCTACCAGCACAGAATAAACGATAACAGAATTTATTATAGACTAACAGGACTCCATGTAGGGGATTACGAAACAATACTGGTCCGTTACCGCCTGCTTCCGACATCTTTAAGAGGCGAAAGGCTGCTGGCAAACTTTACTGTAAATGCCAGGAATATTTTGGGCCTTTCCCTTCCTGCTGTTAACGAAAGCATATATGTAAATTTTAGCGAGACCCCTGTAGATGGAATTTCATCCGGGAAAATTCTTTATTCCGGTACCATGCTGCACTTTGCGGAAGCTCTAAGGGATATAGGTTACCTTTATTACGAAGGAAGAACATTACAAAACTCACTTGAGCGTTTTACCCTATCCTTAAGCAGTACACTATCCACCAGGAATGAACTGGAAAATGCACAGCTAAGACTGGATGACATGGAATCTTTTAGTGATGAGCTGGAAATTTTGGCATCTTACGAGAATTTATTCCGCAGGCATATTGCTTCTTCCGGAGGAGCCTCTGATGTATCGCTGCTGCCACCCATAGGGATAAATACCCTTCCTCCCGATATGGCAGTACTGCAAAACAGGCTTGCGTCATTGTTTAATGAGATAAGCCTGTCTTTTACCGAGCCTACTGCTCCCATTGCCGCCTTGTCTTCATTTTCTCTTCGTGACGGAAGTGATCCACCCCTTGTTTCCTATCTTAATCAGAGTGCTATAGGCTTTTTGGCAGATAGTTCCAGGCTCAGGCTTGTGGAACGTGAACGTTTAGACCTTGTGTTATATGAACAGGGCATACACTATTCTAACCTCTTTGATGCCGATGCAGCTATCAGTTTAGGTCAGCTTCTTGGAGCTGCCTATATTATAACAGGGCAGATCATTCCCATGGGCAGCCATGTTATTGTATTTGGCAGGGTAATTCATGTGGAAACAGGAGAGATAGTCAGCGCTGCCCAGGTTTTCCTGGACAGGGATATACTCGGAGATCTTATCTGAGACGTATTCCGTCTACCAAGGCATTAAAGCGTCTTTGAACATTGTCTTCGCTTTCCGGATTCTCCATGGATAAGTAAATGGAAAAGCGTAGGTTAGGATCTGCCGGGAATGCTATAGATCCCCCCATCATGCCTTCGTTGTCTCTTTCGGATACCACAGGTCTTCTGTTAAAGGGGAATCTTTCATTGGCAATGTTTTCCCATGTGTCGTGGTAGCTGGAGGGCAGCCTTTGGTCTGGTCTGGAGAACAATACCATAGTTATAAAATCTGTTCTTCTTAAATTACGGTTTAGCACTATCCTGCGAATTCCATAATGCAGAGTATCATTGCTAATATAGGGACCCGGAGCAACATAGAGTTCCGATTCTCCTGTCCACTCAAAAACATTGGGGCTTAAGTTCATGGAAACCTTGTTTGCATTAAACGAAATATAAGCATCTGTAGGCCTCCAGTTGAAATTAATTTCACTTAAAAATGGAGGTATATATGATGTGCTTAAAAATTCATTCCAGTCATAAAAAGTTCCGGAATATCCCGCCCATACATGGTCGCAGATTTTTCTTAAATCCCATTCGTACATATGCAGTAAACTGCTGGGCTTTCTTGTGCTAATTACTGCAGGACCATTGGGTAAAGGTAATATATACATTATTAGCACCTGATCTACAAATTCCAAAAGCCACTGAGCGGTGATCCATACTCTGCCGCGAAAATCAGTATATGAAGAGATTTCTATTGGATCTCCAAAGGAGAGCATTCTATAATTGCTGCTGCCTAGACTTCTGTCCAGTCTTATGCTCTGTAAAATTGTATCCATCACAAAAAGCGGATCATAAGTTTCAAGTAGGGACATGGAATCCGGCTTGCTGATCTTATAAAAGTCCCAATCCGAAACATTCACATGTGTTAGATTTCTGCCATCGGCAGTACTATAGCTCCTTGTTCTGAAATTTCCCAGTGTCCATTGATCGTCATTAGGATCTATAAAGTCTATTTGCGGAAATATACTGGAAATTACAGAGCTTAGTACGTACATATTGTTGGGACCGCTTAAATATTCAGGTGCTTCGTCAAAGAGCTGTTCCATGGATAATACATAGTCTATCTCGTATGCAGCTACAATTTCATTTCTTACATCGATATAGTGCCTTGGCAGTGAGACCTGGGTTTCAAAGGTTCTGTTTACTGTGTTTGCAAGGATAAAATGCATGTATGAAAGTTTAAGCCTGTAATCCAGATTTCTTCTGTCTGTTTCTAAAATTACACTAGCCGGTGTAGAGTAGAGTATATTATCCTGACGTGCTGTAATTAGCGCTACAACCCTGCCGTTTGAATTAACAAGAGGTCCGCCTGAATTGCCGGGATTGCCATCGGCGGAAGTTTTTAGTAAATCCCAGCGGCCGGAATCTTCTTCCGGTATAGTACCAAGGATAAGACCATTTCTTATTACTATACCCTGACCAAGTGCATTGCCTACACTGTATACTTCGTCACCTTCCCTAAAATTTGTTTCAAACTCAAAATAGTGATCAAAAACCCTGTCTTTAACGGTAAAAATTAAGAAGTCTCTTTCGTTGCAGCCTGCCATTATCTGATCCAGCTCAAAAACTTCTCCCGCCTGGTTTCTAATAAAGTACCTGTCATAAACCTGACTTTCCAGCCAAAGATTTACTACATGGAATGCAGTTATTACTTCCGTTCTGGAAATGGCAAAAGCCGTACCTATAGAATTGTATTCATCGTTTCTGATATTAAAGGGCACTACAGACCAATCCAGCTCTCTTTCGTAAACTGTAGAGTCTTCTGCCGGTTTTAGCTGCACAATTTCGAATACAGCATTTTGTACCAGTTCGAAGGATCTTGGAGAAAAAGCACCTGTTTCTGTTAAGGGAGCTGTTCCGCAGGATATTAAACAAGTAATTAGTATTAAAGGAATTGAACCTATTATTTTCTTTTTCATAGTAAATTTTTACATAAAAAGACTGTTTGGTCAATCTAGCCTTGAATTATAATTATTTTTTGCTTATTATAGAAAATGGATTCCGGTCAATTAATATATTTTTTTGTACCTTTAATACTTGGAGCTGCAGCAGTTTTCTTGGCTATTATTTTATTGCCAAAAAGCAGAGACCCTGTATGGATGCTTATTATTGCAGGCATTGTAATGGTCTATGTAGAAACTGTTTTTTCCATTTTACGGTACTTTAGCATCTTGGATTATACATATTTAATTGGGACGGTGCCTTTGTTATCAATTGTACTTTCATGCCTGCCCTTGGTCTTTTTTATTTTTGCATTGGCATTAAAGTTACTTAAAAAATAATGCTATGGAGGATAGTTTTATATGAAGGCATTAATTATTGGTTTATTTGTAATTGCCGTCGCCGTTTTGGCTATAATTCCGGCAGGCCTTGGCTGGCATTTTGATGTTTTGGTCGTCCTTAGGGGAGCTTTACCCTTGCTTGCCGGTTTAATAGGTTTAATACTGCTTTTTGCCGGGATTTCTGATATTAAAGAAAAGGCAGATGCAAAAAAGGAAAAGCAGTCAGAGGAAACAACAGACTAAAGATCCTGTGTGCTTGACATTTAATGTAAAAATGTGGCATAATCAAAGCCCATCCTGTATGTTTTACATGCCGGATGATTAGCTTAACTAAAGGTATATTTTATGAAGACTGTATTTGTAAAACCGCAAAAATTTGACAGAAAATGGTTTATTATTGACGCTGAAGGGCAAATTCTTGGCAGGCTTGCCGCTCGTGTTGCTTCCATTGTAAGGGGCAAAGAGAAGGCTGTTTTTACCCCTAATGAAGAAATTGGGGATTATGTAGTTATTATTAACGCCGGAAAAATAGAAATTTCGGGACGCAAGGCGGAAGATAAACTGTATCATAGGCATTCAGGTTACGCCGGCGGTCTTAAAACAACAAATTTTGAGGATTTAATTGAAAGAAAACCAACTTCTCCTCTGGAATTGGCTATAAAAGGCATGCTTCCCAAAGGACCTTTGGGTAGAAAGCTTTTAAAGAATGTTAAGATTTATCCTGGAGCCGATCATCCACACGCGGCTCAAAATTTGCAAAAGATTGAACTTTAGGAAGAGGTAAATAAATGATCAGGAACCTAGGGATGGGCACAGGCAGAAGAAAAACATCTGTGGCAAGAGTTTATGTAAGAGACGGAAGTGGTAAAATCGTAGTAAACGGCAAAGAACTTGCAGTATATTTTCCCCAGGGGGAGCATGTACAGATGGTACTCCAGCCTCTTATGGTTACTGCAAACGAGAATAAATTCGATATTTTGATAAATGTTCATGGCGGAGGAATTAACGGTCAGGCAGGTGCATGCCGGCATGGTATTGCCAGAGCCCTTTGCCAGGTGGACGAAGCTAACCTTGTAAGCCTTAGAAGCAGTGGTTTTCTCACAAGAGATCCACGTATGGTAGAAAGGAAGAAGTACGGTCTTGCAGGGGCACGTAAGCGTTTCCAATTCTCAAAGCGCTAATTTTTGAAGTTATTATCTATAGAGTTAGATATTTCCCTGGATGGTGCCCTTAAAGGCAGCTTCTCTGATAATGTAGAGTTAAAATTTTCCAGTATATATTTACCCGAGGGTTTTGATCCTTATACCTTTGATCCAGATTATGATCTAAGTCCCATGGAAGAAGAGGCTTTTAGGCATGCTGCCGAATGTTTTAAGGTAGAAGCTGAAGCAAAGAAATTTATTTCCAGAGCAGAACAACATAGTTTTGGCCTAAAGGTTAAACTTTTTAAGAAAGGTTACAATACTGCTATAATTAAAGAAGTCATAAGTTCTCTGGAAGAAAGGAAATTACTGGATAATTACAGGTATAGCGAGTTATGGCTAAGATCCCGTGTTTCTTCTTCCAGCGCACATAGTCCAAGAAAGCTCCTTGTTTCCCTTTTAAATAAGGGTATTTCTACCAAAGATGCCAATAATGCCCTTAAAGAAGTTATAAATTTTGAAACTGAATATGCACTTCTGGAAAAATACATTGTAAAAAATAAACTCTCAATTTCTGATACGGATAAGTTAAAATATAAACTTAGATTTGACGGTTTTTCCAGAGATGTTTTGAATGAATTTTTTGATGAAAATGCATAAATTTTAACTTTTTTTGTAAATTTTTACATTTTACTGTTGTATTATTTAAAGATTAGATATAATATAGTAAATAAACAATTTTATGAATTAATTTTGAGGAGTGATTATGCCCAAAGGTGGAAGAAGAATCCGAATTTTCTCTGCATTGGAAGTAGCCAATATTTGCGGTGTAGTAAACCAAACTACCATAAACTGGATACGGAACGGCCATTTAAAAGCATTTACTACCCCAGGCGGTCAGTACCGTATATATGCAAAAGATTTAGCTGCTTTTCTTGATAATAGAGGGATGGAGACATCCGGAGAGCTTTTACAGGTTATGATGGAAAATGCAAACTGGGATTGTATTTTAATAGGTGCTCCGCAGTCAGTAAACAGGGATCTTTCCAAGGAGATCCAGGCTATTTATTCCGACGTGTCTATCTCCCAGGCCTATAATTGGTTCGAAATAGGTAGAAAGATTACCGAGGAAAAACCCGGTCTAATTTTTATTGATGTAGATTTACAGGGCGGAGACATTTATAACTTCATAAGTACAGTAAAGGAAGATATTACCTATGGAAAACCTCACCTTGTTCTGCTTAGTAAAAAGCGCAAGGTAGATCCGAATTTAAGTTCCATGGCAGATAATATACTGTTTTTACCATTGGAAAGTAATGAGTTAAAAACAATACTAAAAACCCTGGAAAAACAACAGGCAATAGCATAGTTGCATAGTATACTCGTAAATAGATGAATGCTGCTCGTATTTTAACAGCCAATAAACTCAAAGCTATTGTATCTGTTACCATGTTATTGGATCACTTTGTCTCTGTTTTTTATAACCATAACGAAACAATTAGTTTAATTTTCCGCTTCTTTGGCAGAACCGCAGCTCCAGTTTTTTGTTTTTTTATTGCCCAGGGTTTTATATATACTTCCAACTTTAACAAATATCTTGTCAGGCTTTTGGTTCTTGCCCTTATAGCTCACTTCCCCTATAACCTTGCTTTTGCAGAATCTTTATCTCCGCTGGATGCAACTAGTATTATGCTGCCTCTTAGCATGGGGCTTATTGCCTTATCTGTATGCAAGAATGATAAATACCATATTATTGTTAAACTGGCTGTACTTGGTATTTGCTGTGCCATATCTTACACCGCTAACTGGTATTTTATTGCCGTTTTATGGATAGTGGGTTTTGGTTTATTCCAGGACAGCTTTAAGAAGCAAGCTGTAGCTTTTACTTTAATTGGAATTATTCATCTAATATGGCAGTTACGGCGTAACGGATTGTTTGATGCTGCATATCCTCAATGGTTCCAATTGGGGATCTTTTTGGCTATACCACTTCTACTCCTCTATAATGGAAAGCAGGGAAAAAAATCCCTTTTTATGGCATGGTTCTTCTATGTGTTCTATCCCCTGCATTTACTGGTTTTATATTTGCTTAAAAATTTTACTGCTTTTTCTGCTTTGTTGGGCAAGTAAGATGAAAATTAATTTTTACTCCTTTTTCCCGCTGTTTGTATTACTTTGTCTTTTGTTGGGTGGCTGTACACCTGAACGAAATGCAGAAAGCAGCAATTCCCAAAGGGAAATAGATGTCTTTTATGATAATCTTTTGGAAGGCGGTGCTTTTGAGCTGCCTGTTGTTGGAGCAAGTGCCTATGCTTCCATGGAGCTTATGCTGTATGGCAGTGCAAGGGTCAGTGTAAATGTGCTTGGAATGCTGCAGGCAGGGCAGGGTTTTACAATTCTGGCAGAAGAAGGTGAATGGTGGTTTATAGATTCCTATGGACTACAGGGCTGGGTAAGGAACAGCCTTTGCATGATTAACCTTCCGGATATTATACCTTCCATTGTTTATGATGTTACCAATACATATAGTTCCATGTTTAGATCTTCCTTTATAGACATCCCCAATATTACCGGGCGCTCTATTTACAATGGCAGAGATTTTAATGCACGTTTTGGCAGGGAAGAATTTATAGCACCAGTGTTATACGGAATGGCTCCAAAGATCTTTAACGCGCAGCAGGCGGCATTGGCAGAGGGGAATACGCTGGTTCTGTATGAGGCATTCAGACCTGCAGATGCGCATAACGAACTTCATTATCATTTTTCAAATTTGGTGGAAGCAAACCCTCTTGTCCGCACGGGAATTACATCTGAAAATTTTAATATAAGATGGTTTTTGGCAGAAGCTCCCTATAATCATCAAAGGGGAACAGCTGTGGATGTAAGCCTTGCAAGAATTGATGATTGGGAAGTAAGGACAAGCGGAAACTATGTTTACCTTCATATACTGGAATACACCGAGTATCCCATGCAAACACCAATACACGAACTAAGCGTAGCTGCTGCAATAATGAGTTCCAGTATTTATTCCCGCTCTTCCACAGGCTGGCATGGTGCAGAAATTTCTCCCAGAGCTACACCCGGAACTCTTTTATTGTTCAGGTACTGCACAGAAGCGGGTTTAACCCCGCTGTCTTCTGAATGGTGGCATTTTAACGATATAGAAAATACAGCCCTGGCAACTGATTATGACCTTGGCGGTGAGTTTTTAATTGAGTCTACTTATTCAAGACCGCCCCTGCGCTAAGCCTATTGGGCGCTTAACTCCACAGCTCTTTTCCAGGCTGCTTCTACTGAGCTTATAACAGAAGACCTAAAATTAGCTTTCTCCAGGGCTGCAATGCCGGCTATTGTAGTTCCGGCGGGGGATGCAACCATGTCTTTTAGTTCCCCGGGATGCTTTCCTGTTTCCAGTATCATTGCCGCAGCACCCATCACTGTCTGGGCGGCATACTTTTGCGCCTTATCCCTTGGTAATCCCGCTTTTACCCCGCCATCTGCCAGGGCTTCCATAAATATATATGCAAAGGCGGGGCCGGAGCCGGACAGGCTTGTAATTGCATCCAGGTAATGTTCATCTACACTGTCTACCATGCCTGCTCCCGATAGCAGGGAGCTTAAATTTTTAAGCTGAGTTTCCTGCATCTCAGGGCTGCTAGAGATCGCAATTAAGCCCTTTGAAATTAAGGCGGGGGTATTTGGCATAATGCGTGCTATTGGAGCCTTTACTCCAAGGGTGCTTTGAATTTTTTTTATAGACCAGCCTGCAGCCATGGAGACAATCGCAAAACTGCCCTTCTTGTTTTTTGCAAGCCTTTCTTTTACCGTTTTGGAAATCTCCTTTAAGACCTTTTCCATTACATTTGGCTTAACTGCCAAAAAAACAAAGTCCCCGCTTTTTACTGCCTGTGTATTGGAAGTGCAAACATTAGCACCCAAGGCTTCAGCTGCTTCTTCTGCCTTTAATTTGTCTGCATCAGCAAAAGCCATGTTTTGGGGATCAAGTACGGAGGCTGCACCTTTTAACAATGCAAAACCCATGTTTCCGCTGCCTATGCAGCTAACTTTTATTGTCATAAATTATCCTGTAATAAAGACAGTGCCGTTTTGCTTTCCGGCGGCAAGAGCTTCCAATGCTCTGCTTTTTGAACCATGGCAAATTATTGTTGCTATGCCAAATTTGTTTGCCATTTCTGCAGCGGGAATTTTAGTATCCATTCCCCCTGTCCCAAGATTATTTGTGCTGCCTGTTTTAATTATTTTTTTTATTTCAGTTATATTTCTTACTTCCGGTATAAATTCGGCATCAGGAAATTCCTTGGGATCTTTTGTGTAAAGACCATCAGTATCACTAAAGAGTATGAGTAAATCTGCACTCCATAAAATTGCAGAATGTGCAGCAAGTGTATCATTGTCACCTATCTTAATTTCTTCCACAGAGACTGTATCATTTTCGTTTATTATGGGTATTATCCCTTCGTCTATTAATGTAAATAAGGTATTTCTCATATTTAAGGTGCGGATGGGGTCATTAAAATCTTCGCGTGTAAGTAAAATCTGTGCAACGTGAAGGGAATGTTTATCAAATGCACGTTTCCAGGCCCCCATTAGTTCTACCTGACCTACGGCGCAGAGAGCCTGTTTATAATGTATATCCTGCTTTCTTGCCCATTTACCCATGGTAGAAATACCTGCTGCCCTAGCTCCTGATGAAACTATAATAAATTTTTTTCCCAGTTTGGTAAGTTCATTAACCTGTTCTGCAAATTCATTTAAAATTTGAGGGTTTATCTCTCCTTCTTTATTTGCCAGTGTGTTTGATCCAAATTTTAGTACAATTTTTCGGGCATCTGCAATTAAATCGCTAATCATAATAGTGATTACGATACTTTATTTCTCCCTTGATTTCAAGAGTAAGAGGGGCTACACTTTTAGTATGCGCCTGGACACTGCGTTTTACAATAGATTGCCCCTTTCTGTTCCCTCTTATTATAATCCTATTAATGTGCAGAATAATGTCAGCCAGGCAGTACCTGCTCAGGGTCAAAGGCAGGCAAGCGGGGGTGTAATTCTTGATATTTCGCCTGAGACCTTTAATGCCTCTAGACTTCAAAGAGCCTCCGCATCAGAGTTAAACCCCGACGCCTGCCGAACCTGCGAAAGCCGTACTTATCAGGACCAGTCAGATGATCCTTCTGTTAGCTTTCAAAGCCCGACCCGTTTAAGTCCTGGACAGGCTGCATCTGCTGTTGCCGCGCATGAAGCTGAGCATGTTGCAAATGAAAGGGCAAGAGCAGACAGGGAGGGGCGGGAAATAGTTCAGCAATCTGTTAGATTAACAACCGCTATCTGCCCTGAGTGTAAAAAAGTGTATGTTTCCGGAGGAGAGACGCGGACTACTACTGTGGCTTCATCGGATACAGGCGAAGCAGAGAAGGGAGATGAAAATGCATCATAGTAATAAAAAGATATTTTATTTATTTTTTTTGGTAGTTTTAATTGCCGGCTGTAGCAGCTTTGCTTCCATTCCGGAAACAGAAGGAGTGGTAAATGGCATGGCTACAGTAACTGCTCCCGAAACTGCCATTGTAAGCGGATTTGTTCAGGCTGAGAGGCAGGAGTGGTTCCTTGTAGAAATAAGAAGCCCTTCACAGAATGTTGTTTTTAACAGAGATGAACTGGATGCAGAAGGTTTTGCGGGTGTCTACACCATAAACTTTGATAATGGACATTTAAGCGGAATGGGATCTCCCAATAGATATTTTAGTTCCTACGAGTCCGGAGATAGTGGAACTTTAACTATAGCTAATATTGCAAGTACCATGATGTTTTCCCACAGACAGCCTGGCGGTCTAATGGAAGGTGTTTATTTTGATCTCCTGTCCATGGTAAGCCGCTGGGATTACAGCAATAACAGGCTGGAACTATACACCGTTCAAGCTGACGGGGACGAGGCAGTTATGGTTTTTATATTAAGAAGCTCTAACTAAATTCTCTAGTTAAAAAGTAATTTTATAGCCTTTTTGTATATGTCTTTTGCAATCTCGTAATAGTTGTATGCACCTTCATTATCCTGAGATGCAAAATTTTCCAGCATAATGCCGGAATTAACTTCCATTATGTAATATTCTCCTTTTACAAGGACTATATCTATGGATGCGAATTTTATTCCCAGCACTTTTGCACAATTTAGAGCGAGTTCTTTTAGATTATTTTTAGTTTGTTGGTCTTCAATAAGTTGAGCTTTTGCACCGCCTCCCAGATTATGCTTCCAGGAAACTATTCTTTTTTCGTTTATGGGAACTATCTCTGTTAAACTATATGGAAGATTATCCAGGTATAAAATTCCTTTACTGCCGTATTTTTTTATTAATAGTTCTGCAATGGTTTCTTTGCCATTACCTTTTATAAAAGGCCTTTCCTTTTGAAAGTATAAAAGAGCATCTCCGTTAAGGAAAATCAGTCTATATTCATTCTCTATTTTATAATAAGGGCTAAGGCATAAATCGTTATATTTGGAAAACATTTTATGAACAGTGTTTTCCAGTTCCAGCCGGCTTGTGATCCTGTAAACATCGTTTCCGCCTGTTCCCTTGTTTGGTTTGCAGATAAGTTTATAGTCTTTCCCTTTTTTGTTTTTTTCTGCATACTCAATAATTTCTTCCCAACATCCGTTTTGTCCTGTATAATTTGCCTGTATGCCATAATTAAAAAATAATTTATGCTCTATTGCCTTTATGTTGTTTAGTTTAAGAATTTCATAAGCTGCCGTTTTGTCTTTTGCGATTAACTGTGCACTTGAGGGGTTTAATCCCCAATCGTATCCGTAAATATAGTGAGTGATATTTTCTTTGCATAACACTGTAATCCAGTCTTCTGAAAGAAACTGCACTGTAAAACCCATCTCTTTGGAAAGTTCATTTATTATTTTAACAAAAATTCTTTCTTTGTTTTTATTTTCCATTTTTTCTCCGCATTAAATGCTCAGAATTCCAGAAGCCTTAGTATGTCAGATACCATATAAAAGGAACCTGTTATGCAGATAATGTCATCCTGTGCAGCTTCTAAAAGCGCAAGCTGTAGTGCAGATTCCGGTTCCGATGTTCTTTGGTAATCTCCCTCCTGTATGTTATTTGCAATTTTTAACAATTCTTCGGCTTTGGCAGCTCTGTCTATTCCCGGCTGTGTAAAATAATAGCTGCAATCTTCCTTTAATATTATTTTAAGAAAGGAATTAATATCTTTATCTTTCATAATTCCTATAATAAAAATGATCTTTTTTCCCGGGAAAAAGGAAAGGAGGGTTTTTTTTAGTACTATGGCGGCATCCGGATTATGTGCCGCATCCAATACGAGTGTTGTTTTCCCAAATGTTTTTATTTGAAAACGCCCCTGCATAAAAGCATTTTGTATTCCATTATAAAGTACATCGTATGAGAAATCTCCGATTTTTTCCAGTGCATTTAATGCAAGCAGAGCGTTATTAATTTGATGCCTGCCTCTAAGAGAAAGATCATATTGCCTTTCGTTATATGTAAAAGAAGAAATTTCATTATCGTTAACTGCTTCATTTCCCTCAGTATAGTTAACAAGAATTAATTCTGAACCATGTTTTTTACATACATTTTCCGCAAGAATTTTTATGTTTTTGTCTTCCGGCAAAGACATTACAAGGGGAACTGACTTTTTTACTATGCCAAGTTTTTCTTCTGCAACCTGTTCAAGTTTTTCTCCAAGATATTCTTTATGATCAAGTGCTATCTTTGTAATAACAGAAACTTCCGGGATAATTATATTTGTGGAATCCATTCTGCCGCCCATTCCTGTCTCTATTACCGCATAATCTACTTCCGCCCTGGAGAAAACTTCAAAGCATATAAGACAGAGTGTTTCAAAAAATGTTAAGCCAAGACCGTTAATTATTTCTGTAAGATCCTTGTAAACATTAATCCAGTTTTCTTCTGAGATTATTTCTCCGTTAATTCTTATCTGTTCTTCGAAGCGTAATATTTGCGGGCTTGTAAAAAGTCCTGTTTTGTATCCTGCCCTGCGCAAAACAGATTCAATGAATGCACAGGTAGAACCTTTGCCGTTGGTTCCCGCCACATGTATAGAACGAAATTTTGTATGAGGATTACCGCATAGCTTAACTGCCTTGCTTATTCTATCCAGGCTGTAATTAATGCCTTTTTGTGAGAGAGAGAAGAAATTTTCTTTAAGTATATCTGTGTTCATTAACCTCCAATTTTATACATTCCGTTTTTATGCTTTTCTTTTAAAAATGTATGAAGAGCCGGTTTTTTATTTACAAATGCCCTTACAGCATTATTTATATCTGTTTCCGCTTTTTTATTCCTTAACATTGTAATTATATCAAGCTCAGCCTCTGAAGAAAGACAAGCTCTTAATATACCTCTGGAGTTTAACCTTAAACGATTGCAGCTGCCGCAGAAAGCATGACTTAAAGGATTTATAAAACCTATTTTACCTTTAAAACTTTCCAGGCTGTAATATACAGCAGGACCTGAGTTTTTATCCATAGGGGAAGGGCAGGGCAGTAGAGCTCCGAATTTTTTTTCTATTATAGCTGCTGTTTTTTCTCCTTTTATATGTTCATAATCTGCTGCAGAACCCAAAGGCATTAATTCTATAAAGCGAACATGAACATTTTTATCTTTTGCAATGTATGTTATGGGAATTATTTCTTCTTCGTTATAAGACTCTAGCGGTACACAGTTAATCTTAACAGAAATGTTTTTATCCAAAAGATTGTCTATTATGGATAAAATTTCTTTTGGTGCATTATTTTCTATACCTTTAATGCGTTTAAAAACAGTGTCCGAAAGTGCGTCTATGCTTATGTTAATTCCATTTGGCAGGGCTGAAGGCAGCGCTTCCTTAATATAATCTTTTAAAAGTAAGGCGTTAGTTGTAAGATATACTTCTTCTATTCCGGGTATTTCTTTTAATCCTTCTATTATTTTTTGTAGATCCTTTCGCAGTAAGGGCTCTCCGCCTGTTAACCTTATTTTACTTATCCCAAGTTTTACAAGCAGTCTGCATATTTGCAGTATTTCTTCCTGCTCTAAATAATGCCCGGCTCCGGACTCCGACCGGGGCATGCAGTAAATACAACGCAGATTACATTCCTCTGTAATGGAAATTCTGAGGTAGTTTATGCTTCTGTTAAATGGATCCTTTAGCATCTTTTCGTGTCTTTTCCGCCTGTTTTTTCTATAAGAAATATATTGCCTATTACCATTTTTTTATCTATGGCCTTACACATATCGTAAATTGTTAATAATGCTACAGATACTGCTGTAAGGGCCTCCATTTCCGCTCCGGTTTTACCTGATAATTTTACCCTGCATGTAGCTTCTATAATATTTTTTTTACTATCCACATTAAAATCGATAATGCATTCGTCCAATGCAAGGAGGTGGCATAAAGGTATTAGTTCTGAGCAGCGCTTTGCTGCCATTATTCCGGCTATACGGGCTGCCGCAAGTACATCACCTTTTGGAATGGAATTGTCCAGTATATTTTGTATAACTTCCCTGTTTACAGATATGCTGCCTTGTGCTGCGGCAGTGCGCAGGCTCGTTTTTTTCTCCGAAATATCAACCATCGCTGCATTGCCTTTGGAATCTATATGCGAAAGTTTTTTCCCCATAAGTTATTTTATCATATAATAATTCTGCCTGCTATATACTGACTATTTCTCCGGCTCTATCCCAGGAATATCCTCCCAGTTCTTTTAGCTTCTTGTGTAAGGCAGAACTTTTTAGGATGTCTATGAAAATTTTCATTTCCCTTAGCTCTAAAAATTCTATAGGAAGAGCAAAATCATATTCTTCGTTTCCCAGGGGAATAAAGTCCATGTCCAGAGCTGCCGCAGCGGAGGCAATCCCCATGCCTGTATCTGCGCTGCCGCTTTTAACCGCAGCTGCTACTGCCATGTGAGTGGCAGCCTCTCTCTCATAACCGGCTATATTTTGTGAATCTATGCCCGCTTTTTTTAAGTTGTAGTCCAGAAAGAGCCTTGTGCCGGCACCCTTTTGCCTGTTTATGTAGGTGCAATTTTCTAGATCCTTTACAGAAGTAATTCCCTTTGGATTCCCTTTGGGAAGTATTAGACCCTGAATACGTCCAAAACCTTTAACAAGACTAACAGTATCATTACCCATAATTTTTTTTAACCAGGAAATATTATACTCTCCGCTTTCTTCGTCCAAAAGATGTATAGGTGCTATGTGACATTCACCGCGTTTTAAAGCCATAAGACCTGCCATACTGCCAACATGTGTGCTTGAAAGGTAAGCATGGTCTCTGCTGCCTGTATCGGGGTTTATCATCATATCTGCTATTACATCAAGAATTAAATCGTGGCTTCCTATGCATACAAGGCTGTGTTCTATTTCGTCCAGAGAGCGGAAGAGCTCTACCTGTACTTTTTCCCCTGCTTCAATTCCTTCGCTGTTTTGGTTAATTATGCAAAAGCCGTCTGCCCTTACCAGGGACATTGCAGCTCCCGCCCCTCTTGCAAGAGGAGAGGCAATTAAGTTGCTGCCTACTTTACCTACCTTTACCCTGACATATTCCCTGTGTTTAAGGGAGGATACAAGGCGTCTTGCAAGAATAGCTTCCACAATTTGAACAGATTCTCTTTGTCTTCCTGTCAGTATTGATATTAAAGGAGCTGCAAAGGTAATAAATGATAGATATGCAGAGACAGGATATCCCGGTGTGCCTATAACAGGCTTATTGTTGATCTTTGCAAGAATAACAGGTTTTCCCGGTTTCATGGCAACGCCATGGACTATAACTTCCCCCAGTTCTCTAAAAACATGGACTGCATAATCCTCTGTGCCTGCACTGGAGCCGGCGTTAAGAATAAGCATGTCGTGTTCTTCGGCGGCTTTTTTTATTTTTTCGTATAACAGCTCATAATTATCGGGGATGGAAGGAAAACGATAAGCAGCAGCTCCTGCCTGTGTGACAAGGGCTTCGAACATGCGGCTGTTGGATTCAATTATATCTCCCATTTTTACTTCTGTTCCGCTTTCTATTAATTCTTCGCCAGTAGGGAAAATTGCAATTTTAGGTTTTGCGAAAACTGTTAGCTCTGTTATGCCTCCTGATAGAAGCACTCCTATATCAATTGCCCTTATTTGATGTCTCCCCGGGAGTATCATCTCTCCTGTAACTATGTCTTCTCCTACAGGTCTTATATGCTGCCATGGAGATGCTGCTGCAAGTATTTTATAGCTTTTTTCCTGTCCTTCTTCAGTTTCTATTAGATCCTCTGCCATTATTACAGCATCCCAGGGATCTACTATGGGGTCGCCTGTATTAATATTTATAAAGTCTCTGCCCTCTGTAATTAGCAAAGGCTTTACATCACTTGCACCTTGAGTAGAGGAGGCTACTACCGCTATTCCGTCCATGGCAGCGGCATTGTAAAGGGGTGAGTTACACTTGGCAAATACTGCATAGCCTGTTATGCGGTTAAGGCTTTCTGTTACAGGGATATTTTCATACTTTGGAATAAGGAGCTCCCCAAGGGAGCTTAAATATTTTTCCAATGCCTCTTCTACAGGCATATTGCTTAAATAGAGGTTTCTGTATTCTTCTTTTTTTTTCATCTTTTCCCCGTTAAAAAAGGTTTACAAGAACAGGTTCTGCCTTTTTTAAACCTTCCCTGTTTAAACCTATCATTATATAACCATCTGCTTTTGTAAGGGTGCTGATTAAGCCGGATTTTCCAAAAACGGGTTCTGCTTCGTAAGCTCCGTTTATTAAATGAAGTTTAACAGGTTGACACACAGCTCTGCCGGGATCTCCCGGAACGTTAGTTGCTATTTTTGCAGGAATTACAAAAGGAGAGCTTTTTGAAAACAATTTATCGCATAAATTGCCAAGTATTAGCTCAAATACCATCATTGCTGCAACAGGATGTCCCGGTAAGCCTGCAAGCAGGGCAGAGCTTTCTTCGTCCCAGCCAAATATACTTGGTTTGCCCGGTTTAAGTGCAAGGCCATGTGTAAAAACCCCCGGCCTTGATACCCTGTCTATAAGTAAGGCAGTATAATCCTTGTCGCCCTGTGAACTCCCCCCTGAGATTGCAATAATATCGCTTAGGGGGAGTGCTTCTCTTAAAGCTGCTTCTATCTTTTCTTCGTTGTCCGGCAGTACTTTGCAGGATATTACTTTAAAGCCTCTTTTTATTGCAAGGGCTTTTAATGCACTTGTGTTAATGTCTCTAACTTCGCCATAAGAAGGATTTGCATTAGGCGGAACTAATTCGTCCCCTGTAGAAATTATGCTTAAGTTTAAAGGTGTAAAAACCGCAAAGCTGTATATACCCAATGCCGATAAGGCAGCTTTTTCCTTTGGGCCTATTAATGTTCCTTTTTTTAAGAATAACTGATCTTTTTTTATGTCATCTCCTATGTCTACCATGCCGGTACCAATTGAAGCAGGTTCATAAATTGCAATGCTTACACCTTTGCTTAAACCACCTATGCTTTCTGTATACTCAAGCATGACTACCGCATTGGCACCTTCAGGGAGCATTCCTCCTGTAGGAACATAGGCACAGTATCCGCTTTTTATTTTGAATTCCGGTGCCTTTCCCATTTCTACTATGCCTTGTAGTTTTAGAAAAACAGGAATTGCATCTTGAGCCCCTGCAGTGTCTGCTGCATAAACAGCATAACCGTCAACTACAGAACGTCTAAATGCAGGTACATTTTCCCTTGCATATATATCTTCTGCAAGGATAGCTTCTCCTATCTCATCAATATTTTTTATATGGCTCTTTAATTTTATTTTTTTATAACAATCCCATATTTTTTCTCTTGCCTCTTCCAAGGTGTCTACTTTTAAAAGTTTCATTCAAGGCTGCCTTTACTTAGGTCACTGCCGGCATAAAATTTTAAGTATTGCTTTATGGACTCACTATTTTCGCTTTCCAGCCTGCCCCGGTACATAAAAAAAATATAGTCTGTTAGGCGTTTTATATGCGGAATTTGGTGGCTTATTATTATCCAGATAATTGGATCTTTTTTTTGTTCTTCAAGAAGCATATTTTCCAAATACTCAAGGCTGTCTATATCCATTGCAGTCATTGCCTCATCTGCTATGATAAGACGGGGTTTGAAAATAAGCGCACGCATAAGGCTAAGCTTCTGTTGTTCTCCCCCCGAAAGCAGCCTTGCCCTCTGTTTTTTTCTGTCCAGTAAGCCAATTTTTTCCAGCTGCTCATTAATAAGCAAAGTATCTATCTTTGCCTTCCTTAGTTTTAAGGGATAAATAAGATTGTTATATACATTGTCATCCAGCATATAGGGTTTACGGCTTAAGAGGGTAATGTCTTTGGGTTTTAAACCTTTTAAATCCATACTGCCTGAGTCTCTATCCAATATGCCTGTGATAATTTTTGCCAAAGTAGTTTTACCCGAGCCGTTAGGTCCTACAAGGCCATAGACTCCGGGTCTGTCTATGCATAAACTTTCTATATCAAGGCAAAAATTACCCATTTTCTTTTTAATCCCCTGTAAGTGCATTTAAAAATTCTCCTCGGGTATTTCTCCGGGTTTAAAGAGATCGGATAAAGATTGCAAAATAAATGCTATTATTAAAAGTATAACACCTAAAAAAATTCCCTGCTCAAAGTCTCCCGTGTTGCGAAGCATGGAAATGGCTGTGGTCATGGTTCTGGTTCTGTGCTGTATATTTCCTCCCACTATCATTACAGCTCCTACTTCGCTTATTGCCCTGCTAAATCCTGTTACAACTGTAAAATAAATTTCACCCCTCATTTCCTTTACTAACAGAACCCAGCTCTGAAAAGGATTAGCTCCCATTGTTATACCAAAGGCTCTTATTATTGGTGCCGATCTTGAGGCGGAAGAATGAACAAGAGCTGTAATAATTGGAGTAATAATAATTACCTGGGCTATTACCATTGCCTCTACTGTGAACAATAATCCAAAGGTACCAAAAGGCCCCCTCCTCATAAGGAGGAGGTATACGACAAGGCCTGCTACAACAGGCGGGGTTCCCATTAGGGTTCTGCAGAGTCGTATTACAATTTTTTTTCCGGGGAAGACTTTTTTTTCAAGAGCAAGACCAAAAATTATTCCAAGAACGGCCGATATAAAAGTAGAAGTAAGTGACATTCTTAGGGTTATTGTTATAATCCCTAGAGTATCAAGAATTTCTTCTGCACCCAAACCAAACATACAGTTTACATAAATATTAAATATTAACGAGCATTAGGTGTAAATAATGCACCGCCGAACTCTTCAAGTCCGTATAGGCCTATTAAGTTCTGGGCTCTTTCGCTTAACATCCATTCAACAAAGTCTGCGGCACCCTCTGCATTTACATGGGGGTGTACTGATGGGTTAACTGCTATTATGCCGTAATAGTTTAACAGCTCAGGAGAATTTTCTGTAACAGCGGGAAGATTTATTCTGTTATCTCTGGAAAGCGTAAGCCAGGTTGCCCTGTCGGTGAGTGTGTAAGCTCTAAGCTCATCTGCCATTTGCAGGGTTGCTCCCATGCCCTGACCTACAGAAACGTAAGATGAGAAAGAACCCGGTTCCAGGCCTGCTGCTGTCCATAAATTGTTTTCCATTATGTGGGTTCCCGA
>Ga0099364_10001142_pt1 | contig 44205 bp, 35 predicted proteins | sample TergutTh196P3_FD_73070 | JGI IMG/M metagenome (GOLD analysis project Ga0099364, IMG submission 73070) | Microcerotermes parvus P3 segment gut microbial communities from Pointe-Noire, Republic of the Congo - Th196 P3 | ecosystem: Host-associated > Arthropoda: Insects > Digestive system > Gut ...
CAGTATCCCATTTGACTGTATGGTCGTGCGACCAAAGCAGTTCGCCGGTTGCGGCGTCAACTCCTATAATGTGATGGAATGTCATCGTTACTATTTGCGGCACTTCCAAATCGCCAATGTAAAGCGGCGAGCAATATGCCGCCATTTCGCCCATTCCCGGACTTGACCACATCAACGAGCCGTCTTTTTTATTCAATGCCACAACATTGTATGTTTTTCCGCCGGGCGTGGCTATCACTTTGTCGCCAATAATAAGCGGCGATTCAGCAAGACCAAACCAAGTATTTTCAGCTTCAAAATCGGTTAAAAGGTCTTTTTCCCAAACCATTTCTAATGTGTGCCGGTCAAAACAGTACATTTTTCCTGTTCCGCTTATCAAATACAACAAACTGTCGTTGACGGTAATGGTTCCGCGCGTTCCGGGATAGCCGTTTTTCACAAACTCTTTGCCGTATGCTTTTTTATTTAATAAATTACCTTCCAAATCGAATACATAGACAAAACCTATCGTATCTTCTTTCATACCGGTAATGTAAATTTTGTCTGCATCAATGGCTGTAGATGAAAAGCCTTCACCCAAACCGTCGAAATGCCAAAGTAATTCGGGACCTTCTTCGGGCCACGATGTTAATAATCCTGTTTCATTGAAAATTCCGGTGCGATTTTCGCCACGCCATTGAATGTTTTTTTGTTCCGGCGAAGATTCGGAATTTGACACGCCACCGCAAGAAATCAGGCTAAATACTACCACTAATACACTGCTTGTTAAGAGTGATGTTTTTTTCATGTTACTCATCTTTTAGTTTAATTATTAATATATTTTTGTTGTTTTATTCTTAGAATGTGTTTTGAATTTTATAAAATATTATTTTCAGTATAGCGAAAGTATTTTAATTTACACATCGTAAAAATACGCATTTTTCTTTAGATACGCAAAAAAACAGCATTTCTCATTGAAGAAAATATTGTTTGAAGAAATTCTTTTCTTATAAATATTCAATTTTTTCCTGTTTTCTGATAACTTTTTATAACTTTGCAATAAATTGAGAAGTTATGGTCAAAAAAAGTATTTGCTACTATTTTTTTATTGTATTTTTTGTTTTCTGCGCTTCGTTACAGGCACAGAATTATAAAAAAACAACTATTGCGGGAAAGGAATTTTATCAATACCAAGTAGAAAAATCGGAAGGTTTTTATTCTATTACCCGAAAATTCGGCGTAACGCAAGATGAATTGATTAAGTACAATCCCGAGTTGAAAGATGGTTTAAAGGTAGACCAAATTATTTTTATTCCCATTAAAAACGAAACTGCACCAACACCGGCTCCCGCCGCTTCTCTTTCGCCACTTCCCGCACAGTTGGAAAGAGCCACAATCGAACATATTGTTGATAAAAAAGAAACGGTGTATTCTATTTCCAAAATGTACCATGTGGACATTGATACTATATATAAGTATAATCCCGAAGCAAAAACAAAAATCAAAAAGGGTGATGTGATTAAATTTCCTGTTCGTGCTATTCGTCGTGATGATATAAAAAAACAGGACAGCGAACAGCAATATAATTTGCACGTTGTTGTTCAAAAAGAAACGGTATTCGGTATTTCAAGACAATATGGTTTGTCGGTCGAAGAACTGTACGGTCTTAATCCGGAATTGCAGAAAAACGGACTCAAAACAGGCGATGTTATAAAGGTATCGCGCAAACAGATAGAAGCAGCACCGGTTGTTGAACAACCTCAAGTAAAACAATCCGGTTCGGCTCTTAGGGTTGCATTTTTGTTGCCTTTTATGTTAGATGCAGAGAAAACAATTGCTGTATCTTCAAACAGATTTTACGATTTTTATCAAGGTGCACTAATGGCAATCGATTCGTTGAGAAAGACAGGAGTGTCGGTCGATGTATATACTTTTGATACCAACAGAAATGCTGAAAAATTGAAAAGCATTCTGCTTTCGCCCGAATTAAAAACGGTCGATTTAATTATTGGTCCTGCTTATACCGACCAAATAAAACCGGTGGCCGACTTTGCCAAAGCAAACAACATCAGAATGGTGGTTCCTTTTTCTTCACAAACACCGGAAACGGCTACGAATGAATATCTGTTTCAATATAACACGAGCCAACTTTTGCTAAACGAAGAAACCATCGATATTTTTATCAATACTTTTAAAAACAAAAATATTGTATTGCTCAAATTTCAAGATCCACCGGCAGTTTCCGTTAAAAACTTTACCGACTCTTTGGCAAAAAGGTTGAATGAAAAAGGAATCGCTTTTAAAGAAAAAAGAATCTTGAACGACAGCATACCAACATTTTCGCTTAATAACTTTTTAGTCAACAATAAAGAAAATATTGTGTTGTTGGCAACTTCCAACATGGCTGTGCTGGGCAGAATATTGCCCGTTTTAAACAATGCGGAAAAGGAATTTTCGTTGTTCGGATTTCCCGAATGGGTTCAATACGGCAGGGCAAAAGACGAAATATTTATACGCGATACGTATATCGCTTCGCCATTTTTCTTAGATATGCAAAACAATAATGTCAGTCGATTTTTTGCTGATTATTATGAAAACTTCGGCAATGAAAATACGGTAAGTTTACCTTATTATAATTTGCTGGGATATGATATTACGTTTTATTTCTTGACGGGAATAAAAAAATTCGGACAGAATTTTGAAAAAAATCTCAACAAGGCAAATACAAAACCGCTGCAAGGTGAGTTTAAGTTTGAAAAAATAAACGGTGGCGGCTATATGAATAAGAACCAATTTCTTATCAAATACAGAGGCGACTCCAAGAAAAAATTGAACCCTTAATTTCCCTTTCAGGAACTTTAAAATAATGAAAATCAAACAAATCATTTTATTTTGTTTTTTTGTTTTTTCGTTGCCGGCAGTTGGTCAACAGCCATTTAGCAAAGAACTTTCGCTTGGTATTAGTTCGGGCATGACACTTTCCTCGATTGATTTTTTGCCCTCTATGAAACAAAATTCTCATTGGACATACAATGGCGGTGCAACAGCGCGGTTCATTTCAGGCAAGCATGTTGGCATACAGGGCGAACTAAACTTTTCGCAACGCGGTTGGAATAAAAGAATGGCAAATGACAGCACGTATTCACGAACGCTAAACTACCTTGAAATTCCTTTGTTAACGCATTTCTACATCGGCAATAAGGTTCGTTTTATTATTCACTTGGGACCCAAATTTTCTTATCTGTTGTCCGAAAATGCAAATGCGAATTTTACGCCCAACAACACGCGGGAATATAAACCTATCGCCAACAAAATTGATTATGGCTTGTGTGGCGGTGGCGGATTGGAATTGCGAACCAGCGCACTGAACTACATCATCGAAGGACGTTACTATTATGGCTTGTCCGATCTTTTTCCAAACGGCAGAGGACATGATTTTATGCGGTCGGCAAATAGAAATATTTCCGTGAATTTTGTCGTACTATACAATATTCTAAAATAATCACTGCATTTTTCTCTACGCAAATAGACGTAAACCCACATTACTCGCGTCATCCATATTTCCTATAACATTATTTAACACCGGTTGTTAAAATCTCTCTTCTCCGGAAGATTAAAAACCAACACTTCACCTGCAAAAAAGAATCTTTTCTTTCTGTTGATCAATACCTTATACTCATTTTTACTTTTTAATTTTAACATTTTGTAAGTAAACATGTGTAAAAAAGGATTGAGAATAATTAATGAATTATATTGATTTAAAAGTAGTCCTTATTTTTGTTTCTGAAACAGAAAATAATGCGATTTCTAAGAGTATGTTGTAAAACATCTGAAAAAATTTGATATTGTTGAAAGACAGCATTAGCTTTAACAAATATTATATTTTTTCAATATACATTAACAAAACTGATCGGGAGTGTCTTTAATTAAATTAAGCGTATTGCATTTTGAAGGATTAAAATAAAAACAAAAAAACATATTATTAACTCTAAAAAAACAAGATTATGAAAAAGCTTAACTATTTCAAACTGTTTTTATTTACAGTTTCGATTTTGTTTTCTTCTGTAGCTTCAGCCCAATTTATGGGCGGAGGTGGAAATGGTTCGGAAGAAAAGCCGTATCTGATTGAAGATTTAGACCATTGGTTTGAATTAACAGACTATGTGCTGAATGGGGAAACCTACGAAGGAGTTTACTTTTTAATGCAGAATGATGTTGATTTTAACGGATTCTACAATTTTATTCCCGTGGGTGGCGTGGGACACGATGGTTGGTCTTTTATTGAAGATGACACCAAGTCGTTTGCCGGTTATTTTGATGGAAGTGGATATTCTATTTTGAATCTGGAACCTTTTTCCATTACCGGAAATTATTTGGGTCTTTTCGGAAAAACAACGGGTGGATATATCAAAAACCTCACGATACAAGGCGGATATTTTATGGGTGATACTTACGTTGGTGCATTGATTGGCTACAATGCCGGTGCCGAAGTAGAGAATTGCAACTCCGATGCTACGGTTGTGATTTCCGGTACCTCGTATATTGGCGGATTAATCGGATACAACGGTGAAGGTTCAACTGTATCCGAATGCGAATCTAACGCAACAGTTTCAGGACTTACATATATAGGTGGCTTAATCGGATACAGTGCCGGAGAAAATGTTATTGACTGTACTTCCGAAGCAGTGGTTACAGGTACCGGCAACTATATCGGAGGTCTTATCGGTTATAATACCGCGGAAATTATCGACTGCTTTTCCGAAGCAACGGTAACAACAAGCAACCAAAATGCACTAATCGGAGGCTTGATAGCATACAACGAAGGCACTGTTTCCGGTTCCGGGTCAAGAGCAGATGTCAGAAACACAAGCACTGTTGCCGGAAGCGCGCAAATCGGCGGTCTGATAGGATACAATAACCAAGGAGCAATAACAAACTGTTTTTCCGAAGCGACGGTGTCATCGCGAGCTTCCGGCAATCGTACGGGAGGCTTAATCAGTCAAAATAATTTGGCTTCCGTTTCCTCATCATATTCTAATGCGACAGTAAATGTAACGGTAACAACATTGGGAAATTTTTATGTCGGAGGCTTCATTGCCGAAAGCTCAGGAACAATTTCCGACTGTTATTCGAGAGCTAAGGTTACAGTACAAGGACCCACTCCGTTTGCTGCCGGTTTCATAGCATATAATAAAGGTACAATTTCAAACTGCTATGTTTCGAGAAATGCCGAACTGACGGCAAATCAAAACTCTCAAGGTAAGTTTGGCGGATTGGCGGCTGATAACGAAGGGTTGATCGAAAACTGTTATTCCGAGGCAAATATAACGGTGAAAGGCACTTCTTCTACTCTAATAGCAGGAGGATTAGTGTCGAACAATTGGAATGTTATTAAAAACTCATACGTTCCTGCCGAAGTTATTATTTCTTCCGAAGGAAATGCGACTACACTCGGAGGCTTAGTCGGCTATACTTCCTCAAGCTCACTGATAGAGAATTGCTATTCCGAAGCAACTCTTCGGGCAACAAATGCCGGTACCGGCAATTTGGGCGGACTAATCGGCACACATGCCGGCGAAGTAAAAAATAGTTATTCCACCGGAACATTGGAGGCAATAGGAACGTCTTCTTTTACCATTGGCGGTTTAACAGCAGATGACCGAGGAGGAACAACAAATAATTGTTATTCGACAGCGGTTCTAATCGGCTCAAGCGATCTTATGCGTATGGGTGGATTGGCCGGTGTAATTAGCGCTTCTACCGAAATTTCGAACAGCTATGCTGCTCCCGACTTGCAAGTAGGCGCTTCCACATCTCGATTTATCGGCGTATTTTCGGGAATGAATGCTCCCATCGCCCCGTTAGGATTCTATTCTAATAACTACCATTTGATAATATCCGGCAGAGCAGCACAAGGTGGAACCATCGCCACTCCAAGTCCTGAAATTACAGGGAAATCTTCCGCTGATTTAAAACTTCCGGTGATGGTTTCCTCGCCCGGAACCGGTAAAAACAGCTTAAATTTCGGACAAGCTGCGCCACTTCCGTGGATAGCAGATATTACCCCGAATGTAAACAGCGGTTATCCTATTTTAGCGTGGCAGGCAGAACAACCAATAATACCTCAGCTAACGGTAGTAACAGGTTCGGCAACAGCTATTACTCAAACCTCAGCAACAGTATCGGGTACGGTAACCGAAGGCTTGGAACCGATAATAAATATAGGTTTTGAGTATAAAGAAAGCAACACATCTATTTGGATGAGCGTAACAGAACCGGCAGAAAGCGATTTGATTATCACATTAAACGGTTTGACAGGAAATACATTGTATCAGTTCAAAGCATTTGCCAACACAGCAAGCGGAACCACTTACGGCGACACAAAAACATTTACAACTTTGCCTATTCCGCCAATAGCGGAAACAGGTTTGGCAACTTTCACCGGTAATACTACAAGTTTTGCAGGAACAGTAACAGCCGGTTCAGAGCCGATAACAGCCCAAGGAATTCAATATAGAATCAACAACGGCGCTTGGCAAACCGTTAATTTTAACACCGGAATTAACTTAATACAAAACCAAAACAATGTGTGTGAATATATGGCTTATGCCACCACAGCAAGTGGTACATATTATGGTGTTACTGTAATCTTTACAAGGTCGAATAACAACCAGCTGCCAATAGTAATAACACAAATGGCAACCAACATTACCGCAACGGGTGCAACCTTATCGGGAGAAGCAACAACCGCAGGCGTATCAACTCAAGGATTTCAATATAGAATTGTTAACACAACTACTTGGACAAATGTTTCTTCTTCAAACAATCCAATGACTGCAATCTTAACCGGATTAGCGCCAAATACGATTTATGAATACAGAGCTACGGTAAACAATCATGCTACTGCAGGAGCAATTCGCACCTTTACAACATTACCAACTCCGCCAATAGTAACAACAGGCGAGGCAACCAATGTTACAGCAATAACGGCTAACATTTCGGGTACCGTAACAGCAACTTCGGAAGCCATTATTGCTAACGGTTTTGTGTACAAAAAAGCGGCAGAATCGAATTGGACAACCACCATTTATCTGCCCGTTTCGAGCACGCTTGCAACTTCGTTGAGCGGATTAGATGCAAATAATACCGCATACCAGTTCAGCGCCTTTGCCATCACAACAAGCGGAATAACTTACGGCGAAATAAAATCGTTCTTTAATGGACTTCCGCCAACGGTAACAACAGGCTCGGTAAGCAACATAACGAAAACTTCTGCCACTATTTCGGGCACAGTAATAGCCCAAGAAGAAGTCATCACAGCCCAAGGTCTTGAGTATAAAAAAGCAGGCGAATCGAATTGGACATCTGTTGCAGCATTAAGCGCTACGTTGAGCAATCTAACGCCTTCTACCGAATACCTGTACAGAGCCTTTGCTACTACAGCAAGCGGTTTCTACTACGGCGAGGTTAAACAATTCACAACAGACAGTTACCTTGACTTTGTGATAGAAAAAAACCAAATTAGACACGCAAGCGAATATAACCCAAGTATCCACGGCGATATTATTTTCAAATCTGTCGGCAATGAAGTAGGACAATTGATTATACCACAAGGCAATGGCTCACTTACCGTAAACGGTGTAGTAAAATTGCAACGTGCTTACACGCTGCCGAGAGGATGGGCTACTATAAGTTTTCCTTATGATGTAGAAGCGATATATTGTCCAAACTTCAATGGTCAAAAAATAGATTTAAAACCGCATTGTGAAGATGGACAAGGAGGATTTATGTACGGAAGTTTTTATTTAAAAAAATACAATGGAAATTTGAATCAATTTTATTACAGCTTCGAGAAAGCCCTTGGCGGAAGTGGCAAATGCGAAGATATAATAGTTGAAGGTGTTGGTTATATTATACAATTTCCACCTGTTCTTCTTAATAATGAAAATCAATTGGCAAACGAAAATCTTACCAGAAACATCGTATTCGAATCGGCAAAAGGCATTACATTAAGGAATAGTCCAAACCAACAGCCTAAACCGAATGGTAATGCGCTAATTGGTAATCATGTGTTGCAAAATACAACCTTAAATGGTGCCAATAAATATTTCCTTCTTAATCTTATTTCTGACAACAGCTTCGGACTTGTAGATATAAAAAACGCAAACATGCAAATAAAACCATTCGAAGCATATATAACACAAAAAAACGGGTCAGGAACTATTTCTTTAGCACGAGCAATTGATGTAAAAGATGTAACTTCCGGTTTGGAATCAACGCTTGAAACCGATAAAGTCAACCTTATCGAAGTTAGGTATTACAATATACAAGGCATTGAACTGAAAGAGCCGATGCCCGGCAGTATGTATATCGAAAAACGAATATATGATAACGGCGCTGTAGAAACAACTAAAAAAGTAGACTTTAAATAAATATGTTTCGTTTTCTGTTAGAGACGCGGCATGCCGCGTCTCTAACATTTCGATGTAGCTACATCGAAATAAATTAAAAATACAAGAACCTCAATAACAAAAACCTTAACATAAAACGATGAAGTTAATACAAAAAATAACATTGTGCACATTGGTACTTTCTCTTTCAGTATCGCTATCCGGCAAAAGCATATTTGAGGATAATATATTTTTCGAAGATGAGTATGCAGAAGCAGTATTTTTTGATTCGCCCAGCGAAGAGTATTACAACGATGCCGGAATGAATGAGGCGCAACATGCTTATGAAGGGTTCAAAAATTTTAGAATTTCTAATGATGTCGATTGCAGCAACCCACTAAACTTTACACATCCGGATTGTGACCCTGATGGACCGGGACCGGACCCGGCTTGCCCAGAATGTTCTGTTGGCGACGCCATACCTTTTGTAGCTGCATTGTCGTTAGTTTATGGATTTGTGTTATACCGAAGAAAAAAAATACAATTAAAAAATAACATTAACCTCTCAAAAATCTAAAACCAAAAAAGGATTCTCAAAAAATGAGAATCCTTTTTTATTTTTCAACATGAGGATTGTTATTATCCTGCAATGATTGCTTCCGAAGGACATACATCTGCGCAAGCACCACAATCTGTACACACATCTGCGTCAATAACATAAATATCTCCTTCCGAGATAGCTTCAACAGGACACTCGCTAACGCAAGACCCGCAAGCAATACAATCTTCTGTAATTACGTAAGCCATTTTGATATAAATTTTAAAATTAGTCAAGCAAAGGTAAGGACTTTTCTTCTTTGTCAAAAATAAAATCGTGTTTTTTTTCAAGTATCCGAAAAAAAACTATTTATCCAATATCTGCACAATTCGGTTTTTCAAGTTTAGTTTAATCATATCCTCTACGTTCAAGCTAATCTCTACCATTACTTTGGCTTTCGATTGCTCCATATCAAAATTTGTCTGATTCGACTCTGTCCGGTTTATACTGTAAAATTTAGAAAAATCGAAATCAAGTGCTACGGAAATATTGTACAGCGTATCCGTATCAACGCTTTTTCTTTTCAACAGATAATCTACACTTTGAGGTCTAATCCCCAACATTCTTGCCAATTCTGCTTTGGAAATGCCTTTTTGGTTCATCACAGATAAGACGTTTTCTCCTATATGCAGGTCTATTACTTTCATTTTCTCCAATTTTATCATAAAAATACTGTTTGCCTGCGATTGAATATCAAGATAATACAATAAAATGGCTGTTTATTTCAATATATACGGCATATATTCTTTGTATAAAACAGACATATTAGTATTTTGCGAAACATTTTTTAACTAAAATGACTCACATTATTTAACACAACTAATATGGAAAACAAACCCGAACTATTTGCCGTTAGAAACGAAACAGAAATAAAGTTGATACGTTTCGACCTGCTAATCGCAATAACCGTGGATAACTATCTGTGTACGTTTTTTATAGATGGAGAAAAGAATTTTATCTGCACAAAAAAACTGAACAAAGTAGAAAACATACTGCCCGATTATTTTGTCAAAATCAAGCGAGATACAATCATCAACACGCGAAAGATAAAATCTTTAAATACGAAAGAAAGGAAAATAATTCTTTATGGCGAATATACCTTCAAATATGCTGCAAAAAACACCGAAATAACAAAAAAAATTAGAACATTCTGCATTTCAATATAGACATTTCACGAGTTGAGAACGGTCGTTCATGAGTTAAAAGATACCATTCACAAAGTCTTTTGACCTTTTTGTTTTTCGGTCATCCTTTTGGTATAGTTTTGTTGCTTACTAACTTCAAAATTTTTAAAGTATGAAAAAGATTCTATCCCGAAAATATGCAACGGTTATCATCGTGTGCATAAGCTTAATGTTCGGCACAGACAGTTTTGCCGACATTAATTATGAGTATGACGCAGCAGGAAACCGTGTGTTGCGCAACGTAATTCCAATGATGCAAGCCAGACAAATGGCTGATGACTTGGAAGAACAAACTACCGGCATTTTTGAAGAAGAACTACCGGAAATGAAAATTACCATCTCACCCAATCCTACAAAAGGACTTCTACAAGTAGAAATCAGCAATGCCGAAAATTTGCAAGATGTAAAAATTTTGCTTTACAATCCACAAGGTGCATTAATCCTGCAGCTTAGCAATCTCTCCGAACTTACCACTCTCGACATCTCTTCTTATTCTGACGGCATTTATTTAATGCAAATCGTATCGGGTAAAAACAGTATCAGTACTTGGAAAATCATTAAAAACTAAACAATTATGAAAATAAAATATAAACTAATAGTATGCGCGCTTTTATTTTGTAGCGCAGCAGTTTTTGCCCAAACAGGCAATACGCAACAAGATCCGATAATTTTGGGAACTTACAGCAGCAATTTCAATTACACCGATACACAGAATACTGCAAACTTTTTAAAATTTACAAACATCTACACCAGTCCTTTAAAGCTTGTTCAAACCAGAGATGTGTATTACAGATTTACGTTAAATACACCTATGCTGGTAACCATCAACCATTGCGGTTCGGCGTTGAACGATACTTTTTTGTTCTTATTAGATGCAAGCGGAAATTTGATAACCCACAACGATGTTGCGACAACAAATTTGTCGGGCTGCCACCTGAACACCCATTCCCATATACAGCGGCAACTGAATGCGGGCACTTATTTTGTGGTATCTGAGGGCAAAAGCAGCGATGGATCCATAACCACAAACATAACGGGCGTTGCAACAGGCAATACTCAAGCAAAACCAATAAATGCAGGAAATTTTAGCAAAAGTTTTGCTTGTCCTTATACAGTAAATACGCACAATTATACGAACGAATATACAAATCCGCACAGGGGGGTTCAAACCAACGATGTGTATTGCCAGTTTACGCTGCTCACAACTATGGAAGTTACAATCAGCCATTGCGGTTCGGTACTTGGCGACACGTTTTTGTTTTTATTACACGCTGACGGTACTCTGATTGATTACCAAGGCGGCGGTATTTCTACTAATGTATCGGGTTGTAATTCTGGCGGCCACGCTTATTTAAAAAAGGTTCTTCCTGCTGGTACTTATTTTGTGGTATCGGAAGGAGATAGACAAAACGGAGAAATAAAAACAACAATTTCCGGTGTAGTAAGCGAGTTTGGCTACACGGAATTTCCCGACATACAAAGCAGCAGTGCACAGGTAGTAGGTAGCGTTGGAGGCGTTTTTGATGTTTCGGCAACAGGTGCGGCTACTTATAGTATTCCTATTGAGGTGCCGCTCGGTGTAAATGGTATGCAGCCGAATATCGCTATTGCGTATAACAGTCAGGCAGGAAACGGCATAGTTGGCTGGGGAACAAATATTGCGGGCATTTCGGCTATTACACGCATACCGAAAAGCATTTATTACGACGGCTCGGCAAAAGGCATTACACACGATAGTAGCGATGCCCTTATGCTGGATGGACAGCGGCTTATTCCTGTTTCTTCAAGTACGACGATAACAAACGGTACAATATATAATACCGAAAATGACCCATTTACGACAATAACCTGTAAAGGCAATTACTTTGAAGTAGTTACCAAAGATAGTATGAAATATACTTATGGGTACACTCCCGACTCTAAACAAACTTATTCAAGCAGTAAAGTAAATGCGTGGTATTTGAATGAAGTCAGGGACGTGTTTGGCAACAAAATGACTTATGTTTATGAAAAAGAAGTCAATAATTATTTCATTTATTTAAAAAGTATTTCATACGGAATTCCAAACACTTTAAATAACACTGTTACATTTAATTATGGAACACGCACAGATGTAATACCTTTCAAATTAGAAAACATAAGCGGCAGTATAAATAGGCGTTTAGAAAGCATTACGACAAAAACTGGTAATAATGATTTTCGTGAATATACATTGAATTATGATTTTGATAAGTTTTCGCGCCTCTCCTCTGTAACCGAAAAAAATGGTGCTGGCGAAACATTAAATCCTACAAGGTTGGATTGGGATTATTTGCCGGAAATAGGTTCAAAAATAGCAAAAACGCCAACAGTTCATACTACTTATATGGATTTCGATAAACAATCGTATGTTGCTATAGATTTGGATGGAGATGGTTTAGACGACCTTGTTGGAATATATCCTTATGAATATTGCGTTAGTAATGGAATGGGAGGTACACAATGTAGTGGAGCGACAACTAAAGCTCGCGTGTATTTGGCTTCTCGCCATACAACAACCGATGATATTATATTTAGACCCAGCCGAGAATTTGATTTGGGATCTAATTTTTCTGTTAATAAATGGAAAGAACAAAAAGGTAGTTGTACTGCCCTTGATTTTGACGGGAATGGAATAAAAGAATTAATGATACCAACACTAATTGTCATATCAGGTCCAAGTTTACCTACTCCTATCCGGAGAGTTGCATTTACATTTTATGAAAGCGATAAAAAACCTTACGAGTTTACGCGCGAATTAACTCGAAGCAGCCAAATGCCTCTTTACGCAACTGGAGATTTTTTAAACAATGGAAAAGGGCAAGTTATTTGTATAGAAAAGGGTCATAGCAACAATAAATACCCTGGTGAAATTATAGGTTTAGAACAAGGAACAACATTGAAGAGAATACCGTTTGAATTGACTTTGCCAGGAATACCACGACAAATATTTGCCGCCGATTTCAATGGCAATGGTATGACAGATATTATAGTGGTTCATTATAACGGCTATACTGTTTTTTGGAATCAAAACGGAACATTTTCAGATAACTACAAGAAAGAAATAACAGACAAAAATACGCTTTTTTACCTTGATGACCAATATAATACGCCAGTTACTATGAATCAAATGGGTGATTTTAATGGAGATGGATTGCCTGATTTTCTGACAAGTTTTTCACACGATTGGTATTTTCTTTTGAATAATGGTGATGGAACTTTCTCAAAAAAATTAGCATATACATTTGATACTCAGATTTACAACCAATTATTTACAGACAAAGATGATGATAAGTTTTCTTGTTTAGTATATGACTTTGATTTTGACGGCAAATCCGATGTTGTGATAACAAAAGCCGTGTATGAGAAAAAAGAAGGTTTTTTTGGATTTTCGGTTTCTTATAAACAAAACCACACCTATTGGCTGCGTTCTAACGGCGCATCGCTCGACTCAGTAAAACACACCACATCAACCAGAGAAGATGATGCTCTCGCCAAATATTTTGTTCTCGGCGATTTCGATGGCGACGGCAGACCGGAATTGATGAACTACGGATACAACTGCTGGAACGGTGGTGGTAACACAGCATGGCGCATGTATCAAAATCGATATTTAACAGCAAACAGCGGCATGATTTTTTCAATCCGTGACGGTTTAAATATCACAAACATCACTTACAGCCACTTGACCGATAATTCCATTTACACCAAGAGCAACGGAAGTACCTATCCGCTTGTGGATATACAACCTGCTTTGCCTGTTGTAAAAAGCGTAACTTCAACCAATGGCGTAGCATCAGACTGGACAACAACCAACTACACTTACGAAGAAGCCAGAGCGCATTTGACAGGAAAAGGGTTTCTTGGCTTTAAAAAAATAACAGCAAACAACACAACGTTTGGTGTAAAAACCGAAACGGGAGTAACTTCACTGCATCCTACTTTTTTTGCTCCTACGGAAACCTATACCAAAACAACAGCCGACAATAAAACTGCCCAAACAAATGTAAAATATGATTATTTTAATATGGGAAATAAAAAATACTGTGTTCAAAAGATAACTAATACCGAAACAGATATTTTCAATAACACAGTAACTACTGTTTATGATTATGAAACAACCAATGGAAATATTACACAAGAAAAAACAACTTTTGGCAATGATAACAATTATAGGACAATAGATTATAACAATTATGTGCAAGCAGGCGGAACAAGACCCAATAAACCGGAATTGATTACCGTTACCCAAAAACACAGCGACGATACTGATAATGCTCAGGGGTTTATTAATAAAACATCTTTCACTTACAGCATTAATAAAGGCTTGCTAATAAAAAAAACGGAAAACGATGGAACAACATTTACTATCGAAACAAGTTACGGCTACGATGCTTCAGGAAATGTAACTCAGGAAGCGGTATATCCAACAGGCGCAATGCCAATCAACCGCAACATCGAATACGATGCCACCAACCGCTTTGTGACCAAAATAACAACCCAAAACACAGTTCCCTCTGCTACTCCTATTTCAACAATGTCTTACACGTACGATATATGGGGAAATCTGCTGACAGAAAAGGACGAAACTAACCCAGCTAATATCCTGACAACCACACACACTTACAATAATTGGGGACAAAAAACGAAAACAACTTTGCCTGATGGTCGAAAAACCACTTACACAAGAGGCTGGGGAAGTACCGCAGACAAAAAATATTTTACCGTAACACAAGGCACCGGACAGCCGTGGGTAAAAACGTGGTACGATGCCGCAGGACGCGAAACAGAGATAGAAACCATCGGTGCAAAAGATATAAGCATAAAAGTAACCAACACCTACAATGCTAAAGGACAACTCACACAAACAGTAAACCAACAAGGCAGTTTGACACTAACGGACAAATACGAATACGACGCGCTTGGCAGACTGTCAAAAGAAACCAAAGGCAGCGGACAAATAATTAATTACGCTTATGGCAATAGAAGTGTAACCACCACTACAAACGGACACGCTTATACCAAAACGGTTGATGCATGGGGCAACGTAAAAACAGCAACAGACCCGGGCGGAACAGTGGCTTATACTTATTACTCCAACGGTAAACCTAAAAATATTACCGCTGCGGGTGCAAGCACATCAATGACCTACAACGCCATAGGACAGCAAACTTCGCTTACCGACCCCAATGCCGGAACAACAACTTACGAATACAACCTGCTCGGACAACTGAAAAAACAAACAGACGCAAACGGAAAAATAACACAAAACTTCTACGACAACCTTAATCGCCTGTCGTACAGCACACTTAGCGGCGAACAAACAACGTATTACACTTACGGAACATCGGGCAACAACAACCTGCGTTTGACAGAAATAAAAAAAGGAAATATGTCTATTAAATACAATTACGACTCATACGGCGACCTTTATTCAGAAGAACGCTTAATGGACAATGCACGAATATTTTATGTGCAGTATCAACGCGATGCACAAACGAAAAAGACAGCGCCCTATTTTTACAATCCCGACAACGGAGCCGCAACCGGAGCCGGAAATTTCTACAATAAAAGTATCTATGATGCTTACGGAAATCTGGTGAAAAAAGAGGCAACAATTCATACTCCTTCTTTAACCCCCACTTCCGCAACTGTTTGGGAACTCACAGGAAACACCGGAACGCAAATCACAGCCAAAGTCGGCGGGACAATGGACGCTACAACAACTTATGACAGCAAAGGTTTTCTGTCAAATCAAAAAACAACGAAAGGCAGTACAACTTTATTTAATATGTCTTATACTTTTTCTCCGACAACGGGTAATCTTACTAACAGACAGGGTATGACCAACCAACAAGAATCCTTTTATTATGATTATTTGGATAGGCTCACATATTTCAATGCTCCCGGCGTTAGCTATTCTTTAGGTGTTAGTTATGAAGACAATGGAAATATTAGTGCCAAATCAGGTGTAGGTGCTTATGATTACGAGAGCAGCAAACCTCACGCAGTAACTTGGATTGAAAACGCCGGTAATTGGATTTCCATTGAAGAACAAAAAATTACTTACAACGCCTTCAACAAAGTGCAAAAAATAACCGAAAAAGTAGGGAATGACAACTTTGAATTGAACATAATTTACGGACCCGACCAGCAAAGATGGAAATCTGAATTAAAAAAGAACGGAAATCCAATAAAAACTATTATCTTCGCTCCCGATTACGAGCGCGTAACCTATCAAAACGGTACAACAAACACAACGAAGCATTTTTACTATATCTATGCAGGCGATGGCTTGGCGGCAATAGGCGTAAATGAAAACGGACAATCCACAAAAACTTATTATGCACACAAAGACCATTTGGGTAGTATCGTAAAACTGACAGACAAAGATGGCATAGAAGTATTTGCAGCAACTTACGATGCGTGGGGAAAGCAAACGTTGACCAATCCTAATCCTACCTTTGCTTTCCACAGAGGATATACGGGACACGAACACCTGACGGAGTTTGGACTTATCAATATGAACGGCAGAATGTACGACCCATTGCTGGGACGTATGCTCTCGCCTGATAAGTATGTGGCAAATTCATTTTATAGCCAAGATTTTAACCGATATTCATACGCGAGAAATAATCCATTACGCTATACTGATCCAAGTGGTGATTTCATATTTTCTGCTCTTTCTGCTCTTTTCTGTCCTCCATTGCTTCCAGCAGCAATGCAATTGGATATGGCTATGATATCAAGCGGTGGCTTTGAAGCGGTTAAAGGTGGAAACTTTTGGGCAGGAGCAGGAAAGGGAATGATTACAGGAACAATGAATGCTGGACTTTCTTTCATCAATATACCCGGAATGTTTCCAAGCGGGTTGTTTCGTGCAGGAACCAATGTGCTAACCAACGGTATTACAAATACCTTGTATGGACAGAATTTCTTTAGAGGATGGGAGTTACAGGCGGGAACAGGTTTTTTATTAGGCGCTTATTCTGGGTATCAGTTAGCTAAAGGTAGAGGATTGAATATTTGGACAGGAAAATTCGATTATCAGGGGGCATTGGATAACGCAGTTTTACAAGAAGGAATAAACGACCCAAGTGCGAGATGGTTAGTCGCGAACAGGAAAAATGCACGAGTTCTAAATAACACTTATGAAGGTTTGAATGTCAGTGTTACATATGACAAAATTTATTTTCCAGGGGATGCTGTTGAAGCCTTAAATATAGGAATAGAATACGAAGGCAATATTACCTTAGTAGCTAAACAAACAATACGAAATAAAGGACACTTAAGTTTAACAGATATTGTACGACATGAAAGAACTCACCAGTTACAAACATTTTTACCTGAGATGCCCGTACGAACAGATGAAATTGCAGCATATATGACTAACATAATGAATCCTGCGACTAATACTACGATACAAAAAGTCTCTAATATTTTGATATACCGCTGGGGAGTAAATCCATCAACTTTGTGGGAAACAATCTTAAATTTATATCCGTATGGACCAATACCGTAAAATAATAACAATTTTTCTGCTATTTGTAATTTGTTTTGTAAGTAAAGGACAGGATAAACCCGTAATAACGGATGAAAATGTGTTTGTTTATCTAACAACGAGGGAGGAGAAAACAAAAAAAAACAGTCAATATTATCCATTCTCTTTAATTATTTGTAATCAAAGTAAGGATAGTATATATATAGAAAATTTTAATAATCATATTTTTCATAAATTTGATTATACTGTAAATGAAAAAACATTTTATTGGAATTTTTTAACTCTTTCAAATCAAAGACCAAATAACGTTCTTGTTTTTAGAGGAGGCTCTCCAAACAACCAGATACTTGGCGAAGACGTTCAGGTTGTTATTCCGCCAAATAGTATGTTTGTTTCTGATATATATATACAAAAGTCATCATACATTCATTATAGAAAAGGGTATTATAAACTGTGTCTTTTTCATAAAGCAACAAATGAATGTATTGCAGAAACAATTCTAGAGATTAAATAAATTCCCCCAGCTTACCTCTCGTTACAAACGAGGGGTAAGCTAGGAGTTAATTATAATATTACACACAATAATTGGAGTGGTAATGATTTGTAACGTACCATTAACGCAAATTTGGGTGTAGCGGTGGGAACACTTTACTAAAAAATAAAAAAATGAAAAAAACAAAGTATTTACTATTAGCATTTTTCTTCATCCCGATTGTAGCAATCGGACAAAAGAAAGACACATTTAACTTGGTTATCAGAATAACAGGTGGTTATACAGACGCTATAACTTCTACCGAAATGGGAATAATGCGCGAAAATGCCATAAGGACTTCAACCGGAGTTATTGGCTTTTCAGCAGGACTGCTTACCAATAAGAAGTCTGAATTTGGCGTAGGAGTGGAGTATTTGTCGCAAACTACAATGACAAACTCTTTTTTGTATTTACCTGAAATATTTTATGGGGAAGAAATAGCAAGGAGCAATGTAAATATATTTCTGGGGAAAGTCTATTTTGCTAATCATTATCGTTTGTTTAGTCGTTTATATTTTGCACCTAAATTTGCCTTTGGATACGGAAAAGCAAATGGTATTAGACAATCAACAAGACAATCTATTACAGATTTGAAAATTCCAGATTTTCTACATATACAAAATACTAATGGCTATCCAATAATGAGCAAGTCTGAAGAGAAAATTAATTACGATTATTTTGCAATGGATTTAACGCCTGCTTTCAATTTTTATTTCAATAAGCATTTTGCCTTAACACTCGAAACCGGCGCATTTCAAATATCGTTTATAGATGTCAAATGGGAAAACCGCCAATGGTTAGCTAATATTTCGCCCATTTATTGGAACGTGGGATTTGCTTTTGTGTTATAGTAATATGCTAGATTATCACGTATAAAAACAAAAAAATAAAATGAAAAAAAATATTCTAAAAGCGTGGGCAATCCTCGCATTATCTTTTTTAAGTTTGGCAAATGCTAATGCCGAATTAATAATCGGCAAATACACAGATGAAGACGGTTTTACCGCACTTCATTACTTAAAGAACATAAACCCCAATGAGCCTTTTAACTTTGCCATTCAGGTAAATGACGATGCAATGAAAATGCTGTTAAGTGCAGAAGAAGACCGCACACTTGCACTTACAAGCTTTCGTTACGCAGACAGCGCGGGCGTGGTTACAAACTTTACTAATCACGAAATCCGCCTAATACCCAAAGGAAATTTTATCTATGTTGCCGAAAATTATGACGCAGTAGGTGATAATCCGTTAGAAATTGGTCTTTCAGGACATCTGCATACCGGATTTCTTGTTGCAGGCGAGGATTTTTGGTGGAATCAGAATATAATGTCGGGCGTTAATCCTGCTGATAATTATTTGTATATTGGTTTATTTAAGGTTCCCGATTTGCCCCAAACAGCAGACTAAACAAACAGCAAAAGCCCCGAAAATTTTTTGGGGCTTTTGTTGTTTTCTATAAAATGCAGTGTGTATTAGCGAATTAGCGTCATTATTTTTTTGAAATTTCTTGCAGCATATTTAAAATTATGGTTGCCGTAAAGCAATATTTTTCTTTCTTTGGTGTTCAAAGATGTTATTTTTCGTGTGTTGATGATTGTATTTCGCTTGATTTTAACAAAATGTTCGGGCAGTATGTTTTCTACTTTGTTCAGTTCTTTTGTGCAGATAAAATTCTTTTCTCCTTCTATATAAAACGTACATAGATAATTATCTATGGTTACTGCAATGAGCAGGTCAAAATATATCACTCTTATTTCTGTTTCGTTGCTGACTGCAAATCGTTCAGATTTTTTCATATTTAGTTATATTAGCGGGTTAGTTTCATTTTTTGACAAAAAAAAACGGACTTACAAATCCGCATCTGAGGTATTAGGAAACCCAACTCGCAAATAAGTAAGCCCGCTATGCGCGAGCATTCACTTATTCCTGCGAGTTTGAAAGTTCCTAATTTCCAGATGCAAGAATTATGTCCCTCTAAAACCCAACATTTTGGGGCATTAAAGTTGTTGCAAAGGTAACGTTTTTTTTTGAATACATAATAGAATGCGCCAAAGGCGCAAAAAGGCGGACATTTTTCGGCTTCACTCGATTGGCGCAAGTGGCGGAAAACTACGAATTGTACATAACTTACGGTTCCGACCAACAAAGATGGAAATCTGTATTAACAAAGAACGGAGTTGATGTAAAAACCATTATCTTTGCTCCCGGTTCTACGTTTTGTCTGCTTGTTCATAATGCAAAGCTAAACTTTTTATAGCTTAACTTGTTGTGCCGGTAAAGTTAGGTATTCCATTTTTCAAATCAGTTTCTAACAAAAAGTGCGGAAAAATCAAAATATTTTGATTTTTCCGCACTTTTTTATACTTTTGCAGAAAATTTTACTCGTATGAAACGAAAAATCACAAACGCTCTTGTTGAGTGGAAAGACAGTAAAAATCGCAAGCCATTGATTATAAATGGGGCGAGGCAAATTGGTAAAACATATATTATCAACGAGTTTGGCAACACAAATTTTTCAAATCTTGTTTATATCAATCTCGAAACTAATCCTGCAATTAGAAAAATTTTTGATGGTAATATTGAGCCGTCATACTTAATTCAGAGTTTGGAATCGCATACCGACCAACGCATTATCGCAGGCGAAACCTTACTTTTTCTCGATGAAATCCAAGCCTGCGAAAGGGCTTTGACTTCGTTAAAGTATTTTTGCGAACAAGCACCGCAATATCACATAGTGTCGGCAGGTTCTTTGCTTGGCGTTGCTGTAAATCGCGAAAAATACTCATTTCCTGTCGGAAAAGTCGATAAAATGAATATGTATCCTTTTGATTTTGAGGAGTTCCTTTTGGCTTTGGGACGAGAAAAGTTAGTAGAAATGATTAAGGAACATCATACAAAATTAGAGCCTTTGCCCGAGCCAATTCACAAATTGGCGTTAGAATTGTATAATCAATATTGCATTGTTGGCGGAATGCCCGAAGTGATTGCCGATTTCAAGCAAAATAACAGTTTTTTGACGATAAAAAATCCACAAGCGAAAATATTGAATGAATATATTGCGGATATGGCAAAATATGCCGACCCTGCTACGAGCGTAAAAATTAAAGCGTGTTACGATTCAATTCCCGCACAATTAGCAAAAGAAAATCGTAAATTTCAGTACAAAATTGTACAAAAAGGCGGTACGGCAACTATTTTCGGTGTTGCGATTGATTGGTTGCAACAGGCAGGTATCGTATTGAAATGTCAAAAGATAGAACACGGATTTATTCCGATAAAAGCATATCAGTATTTCCCCGATTTCAAACTTTATATGAGTGATGTTGGAATGCTCACAATGCTTTCGGGTTTTCCGCCACAAATGATTTTAAATTCAATCGACACCAACAATACTTTTATGGGTGCTATTGCAGAAAATTATGTGGCACAAGCATTTATGACAAATTCCATTCCTTTGCATTATTGGAAAAGCGAGGAAAGAGCCGAAATAGATTTTGTTTTTCAAGACAACGTTGATGTTATTCCTGTGGAAGTGAAAAAAGGCTTGCGCACTCGAAGCGGAAGTATGGCATTATTTACGAAAAAGTACAATTCACCTTACGCAATCCGCATTTCACAAAAGAATTTTGGCTTTGAAAATAATATAAAATCTGTGCCTTTGTATGCTGTGTTCTGTATTGAAAAATCTTGAATTGTAATAAAAAAGTACGGAAAAATCAAAATATTTTGATTTTTCCGTACTTTTCATTAGAAGCTGATTTGAAAAGTCTTGCTATACTCTTTTCTTCATTAGAGCGAGTTATGTTTCAGGAAAATTATATACTATTGGAAAAAACGCCTTAAAATTCTGTTTTCCCTTTTGGCGAAGCCAAAAAATTTTTGCCCCCTTGTCTTTTCCGCCTTTGGCGGAAAGTTTTTTTGCCGTGAAACGGCATTCTATAAAGAATCAAAATAATGAAATGGATTATGACATTCGGCATCTCTATATAAACCCCGATTGGCGTAAGTTTCCGAACTTGTGCCTTTCACCCGTCACGTGGGATTTGCAATTCTGCTCATAAGGATTAGGCATTTTCTTCTTTGTCAAAAATAAAATCATATTTCTTTTCATTTTTTTATATCTTTGTTGCCGAAATAATAATTGAACTTTTGCGTTATTATAGTAAGTTATAACGAATATTGCATATTTTGAAACGTAAAATATTTTTTTGTATACTATTTGTTTTGTGCGGTCAGCTGGCTTTTTCACAGCAGCGAGCAGTACAGAACCAATTGCTGTCGGATACCAGGCTAATCCATTTTGGATTCTCCTTAGGAATGAACTTCATGGATTTCGGAATTACGCACTCCAATGCGGTTGCTGAAGACGGAAATTCATATTTTATGGGCGTACCTAATTATAAAACTGGATTTTCCGTCGGTATTATTTCCGATTTAAAGTTGTTTGAATTTTTGAATGTGCGTTTCGTACCAATGTTAAACTTCGGCGATCGCAGTGTTGTGTTTGTCGACCAACATCAAAATCCCGCACCCAAAAGCCAAGTGATAAAATCCACACTATTGAATTTTCCTATTTATGTGAAATACAGAGCAAACAGAAGAGAAAATTACCGCCCGTACTTAATTGCCGGCGGCGGTATTATGATTGATTTGTCACGCGAGAAAGAAAACTTATTGCTGCTGAAAGGCGCCGATGTAAGCGTTGAATTCGGTATCGGCTGCGATTTTTATATGCCATACTTCAAGCTCGCACCCGAACTGAAATTCTGCATCGGACTACTTGATGTACTGGAGCGCGAACGCCCCGATTTGCTTATCACATCTGATATGAAATACACAAATGCCCTTTCAAAACTCACTACGAGAATGTTTGTGCTTACATTCAATTTTGAATAAGTATGAAAAAAATTGTGCTGATTATCGGTTTTCTTTTTTTCTGTTTTATGGCTTCAGCTTCTGTGCTGTCGGAAAAAGCCAATGTATACCTGCTCACTTGCCAGCCGGGCGATGAAATTTACGCCACTTTCGGACATTCCGCTTTTTATGTCGAAGACAAAGAAACGGGCATTAACGATGTTTTTAACTACGGTCTTTTTAGTTTCGCCGCCGATAATTTCCTGTATAAATTCTTGAAAGGCGATACCTATTATTTACTTGGAGTACAAGATTACGACTATTTTTTGTGGAGCTACGCAGTTCGGAATATGGGCGTTTATGCGCAGCAACTGAATCTCACAACAACAGAAAAAAACGAATTATACTCGGCGTTGCTGAATAACGCATTGCCTGAAAACAGAGAATATTTGTATAATTTCTTTTACGATAATTGCGCCACTCGTCTGCGCGATATGGCAGAACAATATGTTGACGGAACAATAATTTATCCCGAACCAACCAGCACGCACACATATAGAGAAGTCGTCGAAATGTTTACCGGGCGAAATACTTGGCTGAAATTTGGCATTGACATACTCGTTGGCGCGCCTGCCGACAGACCAATTAGCAACCATCAAAAAATGTTTTTGCCTTATTTCTTGAGAGATAATTTTGCAGAAGCCATTGTCAATAGAAACGGAGAAAAACAACCGTTGATACTATCTTCAGAGCAGCTTATTCCTAACTTTCCGCAAGAATCTCCATCAAAGTTGTTTTCACCTTTTGCAGTAATGTGTTTGCTGTTGTTCATCGCCGGTCTACTTTCCGTATATGATATAAAAAGGAAAAAATATACGATTTGGTTCGATGTTGTATTATTCTCGTTGGCGGGACTTATCGGCTGTTTGGTAACATTTATTACCTTTTTTTCCATTCATCCGGCTGTTTTTCCTAATTATAATATATTATGGTTGCATCCGATACATCTTATCTTTGCCGGTTTATTGTGCGTTAAAAAACTCAGACCAAAACTTTATTCCTATCACTATTTCAACCTGTTAATGCTGTTGTTGGCATTTATGTTCAGCACTTTTGCACAATCATTTAATCCAGCTTTTTATCCGTTGATGTCCGTTTTCGCAGTGCGTGGCGCTACTTGTATTTACAATAAAAGGCAAGGAGCGTTTATGAGTTAATTTGTTGACAAATATGGAGTTACAAATAATACAAAGCAAAATATACGAGATAAGAGGCTGTAAAGTGATGTTAGACTTTGATTTAGCTGAAATGTATCAAGTTGAAACGAAAAGGCTAAACGAATCCGTAAAACGTAATATCAAAAGATTTCCTTCTGACTTTATGTTTCAATTGACAAAAGAAGAAAGGGAAATCTTGAAGTCGCAAATTGCGACTTCAAGTTGGGGCGGTGCTCGAAAATTGCCTTTTGCATTTACCGAACAAGGCGTTGCAATGCTTTCCGGTTTGCTTAATAGCGATATTGCTATATTGGTAAATATCAGTATTATGAGAGCGTTTGTGGCGATTAGAAATTATGTGCTACAGCAATCCGAAACATCTAAAGAAATAGAAGAATTATGGAAAGCGATAAACGATTTAAGCGAAGATAACCGAAAAGAATTTGATGATATTTATATCGCGCTTTCCGAATTGTCCGTAAAACAGAAAACACTTAATAAACCGCGTAATCCGGTTGGATTTACTGCTCCTCAATACACGCAAAAAATAGAAAAGTGTAATTAAAATAGATTAACAGTTTTTTTGTTACGTTCTAAAAAATCACTATTTTTGTAAAAAATACAAACAGCAACTATTACATATTATATGGTATATAAATTTTTAATCCTCTCCGACGAAGACGAATTATTTTTGAGAGAAATAGCGATTGACGCAGACAGCACTTTCTTGGATTTTCACGACGCAATCATTGATGCCTGCGATTACGACGCACATCAAATGGCTTCATTCTTTATCTGCAACGAAGAATGGGAAAAAGAACAGGAAATTACCCTCGTGGAAATGGACACAAGCTCCGAATACGACAGTTTGACAATGGGCGAAACTGTATTAAGCGATTACGTTATCGAAGAAGGACAACGCTTGTTGTATATTTTTGACTATATGATGGACAGAGCATTTTTTATCCGCCTCGAAGGAATCACAACAGGCAAAAACTTGGACAAACCTGCTTGTTTGAAAGCGGAAGGAAACGCGCCCGAGCAAATATCCATGGACGATGATTCCCTCAATAATATAACAAAAAGCGTTGATTTAGACGCCGATTTCTACGGAGATGAAGACTTCGAGTTAGATGAATTAGACGAAGAAGGCTTTAGTGATATGGATTTTAGCGAAGAAATGGAATGAAAATAAAAACAATTATTGCGCTTATTGCTATTTGCGTTTCGTTTAGCGTTTTTGCGCAAGAAAAAGATGTGATAAAAATTGCCGCTGTAGGCGACATAATGTTGGGCACCGCATATCCTAATGGCGAATTTTTACCAAAAGTAAGTCCTTGCCGGCAATTTGACCCGTTACGCAAATATCTCACAAACACTGATATAACTTTTGGCAATTTAGAAGGCGTGCTTACCGACAATATGTCGCAAGCAAAAAAATGTAATGATCCAAAACTTTGCTACCTTTTCGGTATGCCGACATCATACGCCGAATCGTTTAAAAAAGCAGGATTTAATGTCTTAAGTATTGCCAATAACCACGTAGGTGATTTTGGCGATATTGGGCGCACTTCCACTCAAAAGGCGTTGAAAGAACAAGACATTCGCTTTGCCGGATTGCTCTCCTGCCCTATTGATACATTTACTATTGATGGGATTAAGTACGGATTTGCCGCTTTTGCGCCAAACCGAGGCACAGTAGATGTGCGCAACATTCCTGCCGCCGCCGAAATAGTACGAGAGCTGAAAAAAGTTTCAGACATTGTTATCGTATCGTTTCACGCAGGCGGCGAAGGTGCAAAATTTCAGCATGTTACACGTCAAACGGAGCATTGCTTCGGCGAAAACAGAGGAAATGTGTATGAGTTCGCGCATAAAATGATTGATGCCGGCGCCGATGTGTTGCTTGGGCACGGACCGCATGTTACACGCGCGGTAGAAGTATATAAAAATCGTTTTATCACATATAGTATGGGTAATTTTTGCACATACAGCCGTGTGAATGTGTCAGGCGTAAACGGTTTGGCGCCGTTGTTTCACATCTATGTGAATAAAACAGGTGAATTTCAAAAAGCGCAAATTATTCCTACTTTTCAAGTCAAAGGAGAACCACCGGCACTTGACAATGAAAAAAGAGTTATTACGGTTATTCAAAACCTCACAAAAACCGACTTTCCGGAAATGAGCAAAGTGATAAACATTGCTGATGATGGGTGGATTACGCCGATTAAGTAGTTTCCATAGAAAAAGAACGCAAAATGCGCAAATTTCCGCAAATTTTATTCATTTACTTTTTGCGTGAATTTGCGCATTTTGCATCATCTACGTTCTAAAAAGTGAACAATATTTCGCCAAAAACGTTTCATAATATAAACCCAATATTATGAACACACATTTTAAAAACAGCAAAAAAAATACAGCGATTCTTTTTTGCATTTGCGTCGTTATGATTATTTCGTGTGCCGGAAACGCACAAAATCAGTCTGCCGAAAATGATACGGCAATCTTGGAAAATAAAAAAACAGAAGTCGTCATTAAAAAAGAACTGCTTTACGACCAACACACGTTAGCCGATACATTTCCGTATCAAAAAACTTTCCGCGTATTTCAATGGGACAAAATTCACCAAAAATTGGTGTCAATCGAATCAATGCAACAAAATCCTGTCAATTGGGGAACGTTGCAAAATTACAAAAATGAAAACAAGGCGGCGCCTGTTGTGAAGAACGCACGCAACGACGAATATCACGTTATTATTGATTCGCTCGGCACGGAAAGAGATCAGTCGGCGCCGTTGTATTCGCTTATCGATACCATTGCGCCCGTTCTGTATGGAATAGATGGTTCATTGGTAAGAATAATTGAGTTCGGCAACACTTTTTCAAAGATAGAACTGATAGACGTTGACGGAGAATGGCTTGTGCCCTCGAAATATTTGAAACCACTCGACAACTCGCTCGTTTTCAGCAAAGTAATAATGATTGATAAAACCAACCAAAACATTGCCACGCTCGAAAAAAGCGATGCTGCTTGGTTGGTCAGAAGTATGAATCCGGTCACTACCGGACGGCATAATCCGCCTTATCAAAAAGAAACGCCATCGGGAACCTTTGTTGTTCAAGAAAAAAAGCCGGAAATTGAATATTATGTTGACGGAACAACCGAAATCGGCGGATACGCGCCTTATGCAACTCGTTTTTCGCGCGGTGCCTATACGCACGGTGTTCCGGTAAACTTGCCTGCTACTGCAATGATTGAATTTTCACCAACATTGGGAACAGTTCCAAGGTCGCATATGTGTGTGCGGAATGCAACCTCTCACGCCGAATTTATTCAAGGTTGGGCACCAATTTATGAAACAATTGTTTTTGTTTTTGAATAATTTTTTGTATATTTGTATAAATTGAAAAATTATGCGAAAATTATTGTTGTTTTTTCTGCTGTTGCAGATTGCTGTCTTTTCAGCAAATAGTACAACTTCAAATGTACAGGAATACAGGCGGTTGTATAACGATATGCAGTTGAGCGGCATTGTAAATTACAATGCTTTTGAACAGGCATTGATTGGTTATGATCAAATAGATTCCCGCAAAAAAGACATTCTTACGTTAATTGATTTTACAAAACCATCTACCGAAGAGCGTCTTTATGTGCTGGATATTGAAAATCAGAAACTGCTGTTCAAATCGCATGTATCGCACGGGCGGAACAGCGGCGAAAACTACGCCACTTCGTTTTCAAACAAAGTTGGTTCCAATCAAAGTTCACTGGGATTTTTCTTAACAGACAATATTTATTACGGGAAAAATGGCTATTCTCTCGTATTACACGGATTAGAAGATGGAATTAACGATTTGGCAAAAAAACGTGCCGTTGTTATTCATGGCGCTGCTTATGCGAACCCATCTTTTATTGCATCTAACAGACGATTAGGCAGAAGTTTTGGCTGTCCGGCATTGCCCGAAGCGCTCGCTAAACCTATTATCAATACCATTAAAGATGGTTCTGTCTTGTTTATTTATGCCAATGATAAAAACTATTCGGAGAAAAGTAGTTTTTTAAGTAATAAGTAATTTAATACAAATACGCCTTCCCGAACCGCCAACCAATACTCAACGTAATTTGATTATTTACAAAAGAGAAATCTTTTTTGTCAAGGTCGAGTCTATCGCTACCAAGCCGTATTGTTCGTTCGTCAAAACGAATTCCGGTGTTACCATATAATCTATATCCCAAATCCAAGAACCAACGTTGATTTCTGCTGAAATTCCACATAAATCCGGTATTTGCACCAAAAGCAAGCGCAGATTTATGCACAGATTGAGTTCCCGGTAATCCTTCTACATAGATTGGTTCATAAGCTAATCCGCCCGACATACTTAATGCTCCCAACGATGGACCAATGCGCCACTGAAATTTATCCGACAAATCTTTGATGTGGCTCCAAGATACAAAAAACAAAGAAGAATTATATTCATAATGAATTTTGCCGTTAATATGTAATCTCCCGGTTCCTCTCTCTTCCCAATGAAACCAGCCTATCTCGTCTTCTCTGTAACTACCACCGCTAAATTCAATAGACAAAAGGTTTTTCGGATTAACATAATAACCCAGCTCAAATTTACCGATGCCAAAAGAAGCATCGCCAATGAGATTGGCTCCACCACCAAAACTGATATACCATTTGCACCCGCCAACATAATCGTAATTTAGCGGTTCTACGTATTGCAGTACTTCAATACGTTCTTTAGTCATTCTTTCTACTTCGTCGATTCTAAACGCAAAAACACTTCTGTCGGCAGTTTCGATTTTCAGCGATTCGTTGGGCACTTGCTCAATAATAACTCCGCGAATGATGCTTCCGTTTTTCAAATAAACTACATCTTGATAATTGTTTTGCGCAAACGCGATTGTTGTTGCCAAAGAGACAACTATTGTCAGTAAAATTTTTCTCATTGCTATAAAATTTTATTGTTTCAAAGTACAAATATATTTATTTTTTCAAAAACAAATACAGGTAAGCGCAATCTAATTTGTCATAATACCAAAGATAGCTATCTTTGTTGTTGATTGGAAACTATTTTAAACATAAACAACTTAAAATCGGGAGAGCACAAAGCGTATGAAATGCTCTTCAAGGAATTTTATGCGCCGTTGTGTAGGTACGCGTACAGTATTTTGCGCGATGCTGACGAAGCGGAAGACTTAGTGCAGAAAACATTTTGTAAGCTTTACGACCAGCGCGAAAGCATTGAAATTCATACATCTGTAAAATCTTATTTATATCAAATTGTGCATAATGATTGTTTGAATAAGATTAAACAGCAGAGCATTCGCGCCGAACACAACCTGCATTATGCTTACGAAAAAGATACGATGAGCAACAATGTGGAAAACACTGTGTTAGCCAACGAATTGGAACAAAAAATTTCAACTATTGTGGAGAGTTTGCCGCCGCGCTGCAAAGAAATATTCAACATGAGCCGCCGGCAATATCTGTCTTACGCTGAAATAGCCAACGAGTTAAGCATCAGCGCCAATACTGTTGAAACACAAATGGTAAAAGCATTACGTATATTGCGAACGGGATTAAAAGAATACATCAATAACTGAGTAGTTTTAACAGAATAATATTATTTCATATATTCAATTACTCAGTTATTCAACAAATAAACACATCAACAATGAGTGAAGACATCGACATATTATTATCACGTTATTTCAGTGGAGAGGCTTCGGAAACTGAACTTCGCCAATTGGACAAATGGCTGGCAGAATCGAAAGAAAACGTAGCTTACTTTGAAGAAATGACAATGATATTTCAACATTCGGCGGGCATCGAACCAATGCCCGAACCGAATGAAGAAAAAGCGTTTTCGGCTTTCAAAAGTTATATCGAAAAGGACGAAAAAAAGCAAACATTTGTTAAACGATTTATGCCTTATTTTTCGACTGCGGCTTCCATCGTGTTATTAATAGGAATAGCATTTTTTATTTTCAAAAGTCCCGACAATACAATAAATATAATAGCCGAAAATAATGTAATGCAGCAAACTTTGTCCAATGGCGTTGATGTTACACTAACAGCGGGCACAACATTGCAATACCATCCAAATGACAAAAACAATGTTATATTGAAAAAAGGAGAAGCCACATTCAGCGTACAACCGGTTCAAAGCGGTAATTTATTAGTGCAAGCAGGCGAAGCGTTTATCAAAGATATCGGCACAGTTTTTACTGTTATAGCGCACAATCCCGACGAGTCGATAACCGTTGAAGTAACTGAAGGCGAAGTGCATTTTTTTACCAAAAACAATTCGGGCATTCATCTCAAAGCATTTGAAAAAGGAACGTATTATCCAAAAGAAAACTACTTTGCCCACATTACTGCCAACATCGAAAATATAAAAGCGATTGAATTCAACGCCACACCATTGTCGGAAGTTATCGGCATACTTTCGTCGCAATACAACGCCGATATAATGATAAGCGACGAAACATTAAACCACCTGCGAATCAGCGTCAGCTTCGACCCGAACGAGTCTATTGACAATATTTTGGCGATTATTTCAGAAACCTTGTCTCTACACGCTACAAAAAACACTAATGGAACGTATGTGCTTGCTGAATAGAATATTAAAGCCGGTTATTGTTTTTGCCTTTGCATTTCTTTTTCTGCCTTTGCCGGCACAGCAAACAGAGCTAAAACAACCGGTAAACTTGGACATACGGCAAAAACCGCTGTCTAAAGCTTTTGCAGAAATTACTGCGCAAACAGGATTTCGGTTTTCGTACAATGCGCAGCTGTTGAATGCAGACAAAAAAGTTTCGATACGGGTAAAAAATCAACCGCTTGATAAAGTATTGGCACAACTGCTTCCTGCTGCAGTTACTTATAAAACAGTAGGAAAATATATTATTTTATCGGAAAAGAAAACCGAAATAGAAACACCGGAAAAAATTCCGCTATCCGAGCCTCTCATAAACGATATTGACACCATTTTTATTCAAAATAATTTCTTATTAAATAGAGGTATGTTATTTAACAATTGTCATAGTAACGTAACGACCATAAATATTGAAGAAATGAGTAAGAAATTAGTATTATTAGCGATTGGACTATCGGCAGCAACAGCCAACGTATCGGCACAACCGGAAGAAAAAAGTAGTTTATTAAACAATCTTGTCGAAAAAGTAACTACCATTACCACCACCATTACTACGACCGAACCCACTGTGAGGGAAACAAAACCTTTGCAGCTCACATTTATTTATCCGCTCAGCACCGGCGGAGTAAATGCTTTTCACAACGAGTATCGTTTTTCGCTCAATATATTGGGTGGCGCCACGGGAAAAGTAAACGGATTGGAACTCGGCGGAATGATTAATGTGAATAAATTCAGCGTCAAAGGCGCACAACTTGCCGGAATGGTAAACTTTACCGGCATCAGCAACAATACGGAATACAGAAGCAATGCCGTGCAACTGGCAGGTATGATTAACTTTAATAACAAAGGAATATCCGAACAATTCGCGGGTTGCATCAATGTTAGCGACACTTCAAACATACAAATGGCAGGTATTGTCAATCTTGCTAAAAGGAAAGCAAATGTGCAGATGAGTGGTACCGTAAATGCTACAAATGAATCGAAAATTCAAATGGCAGGCATTATCAATGTCAGCAAAACAACAAAAGCGCAAATAGCGGGAACGATGAACATTGCTTCCGAATCGAAATGTCAAATAAGCGGAATATTCAATGGCACCGGAAAAGGCGGATTTCAATTAGGTTTGATAAATGTGCGCGACAGCATTGACGGTGTTTCCATTGGTCTTGTTAATATTGTAAAAAAAGACGGACTGATGCAAGGTGAAATCAGCACCGGCGAAATTATCCATTTAGCAGGTTCTTTCCGTTCGGGAGGTAAAAAATTATATGGAATCGTTACGGCTGGATACAATTTCTCTGACGAATTTTGGGCGTGGGGATTCGGTCTCGGCACGATGTTTACATTAAGCAACAGATTAGGACTAAACATCGAAGGCGTACATTATAATTTAAATAATACAATATTCGACAACAAAAGGTATCAAGGACTTGTGCAAGTAAGACCTACACTGAATTTCGAGATTGCAAAGCATTTCAACATATTTGCAGGACCAACTTGGAACTTGTCAATTATAGACCCATCAGATATTAAATTTTCTCTTCCGTACAAGAGCCTTTGGAGCACCGCAACAAACAGACGTGAACTAAATTCTTGGGTTGGATTTTCGGCGGGAGTTCGATTATAACTCATAGATATTAAAATATTTGCTCCGCGATGTTGGGATATTCGTTGATATTAGGTTCAATGAATATCCCAATATCTATAAATATCATGAAGCAAATATCTTAATTATTTTGATTGCTGAAAAAAAATAGCGAAATTTGCGCTTTGAAAAATCAAAATTTTTAACAATAATACAATGACAACTAAAAGTGCATTACAAATCGCAAGGGCTGCTTATCAGCCAAAGTTACCAAAAGCGTTAAAAGGCGCAGTATCTGTAAAAGAAGGAAAAGCAACGCAATCGGTTGCCGACCAAGATGATATTAAAAAACTGTTTCCGAACACTTACGGAATGCCAATTATTACGTTTGAGGCAGCTGAAAAAACAGCAATTCCGGCAGTAAATGTTGGCGTTATTCTTTCGGGCGGACAGGCTCCGGGCGGACACAACGTTATTTCGGGTATTTTCGACGGATTGAAATCGTTGAATGCAGCCAACAAATTATATGGTTTCTTGGGCGGTCCCGGCGGATTGGTTGACCACAAATATATTGAATTAACAGCCGACATCATCAATGAATATCGCAACACAGGCGGTTTCGATATTATCGGTTCAGGTCGTACAAAATTGGAAGAAGAAGCGCAATACGACTTAGGCGTTGAAATTTGCAACAAACTTGGTATCAAAGCATTGGTTATTATCGGTGGAGATGACTCGAATACAAACGCTTGTGTATTGGCAGAATATTATTTGCAAAAAAACACCGGCATTCAAGTTATCGGCTGTCCGAAAACCATCGACGGCGACTTGAAAAACGAAATGATTGAAACTTCTTTCGGGTTCGATACGGCTTGTAAAGTATATTCGGAAGTAATCGGCAACATTATGCGCGATGCCAATTCTGCAAAAAAATATTGGCACTTTATCAAATTAATGGGACGCTCGGCTTCGCATATCGGTTTGGAGTGCGCATTGCAAACTCAACCAAATATCTGTATTATCTCTGAAGAAGTTGAATCAAAAAAACAATCACTTAAACAAGTGGTAAACCAAATTGCTGATGTAATTGCCGCTCGCGGAAACAACAGCGAAAATTTCGGTGTTGCGCTTATTCCCGAAGGATTAATTGAGTTTATTCCCGAAATGAATGCGTTAATTGCTGAATTGAACGACTTGTTGGCACACGAAACCGACGTGCAAAAAGCATTGAAAGGATTGTCGGCAGAAAGCGCTACAGTTTACAACAGCCTTCCCGATGCCATTGCCAAACAATTAACATTAGACCGCGACCCACACGGAAACGTACAAGTATCGCTTATCGAAACAGAAAAACTGTTAATCGAAATGGTTGGCAAACGTCTTGCCGAAATGAAAGCCGAAGGAAAATACAAAGGTAAATTTGCCGGATTGGCTCATTTCTTCGGTTATGAAGGACGTTGCGCGGCTCCATCTAATTTCGATGCTGACTATTGCTACTCGTTGGGCATAAACGCGGCTCAATTAATCGGCGCCGGAAAAACAGGTTATATGTCGTCTATCCGCAACACAACTGCTCCGGCAGAAGAATGGATTGCAGGCGGTGTGCCCGTAACCATGATGATGAACATGGAACGTCGTCACGGAAAAATGAAACCGGTTATTCAAAAAGCATTGGTTCGTTTAGATGGTGCGCCTTACAAAGCGTTGGCTGCCAACCGCGACCAATGGGCAAAAGAAACGTGCTACGTTTATCCGGGACCAATTCAATATTGGGGACCAACCGAAGTTTGCGACCAACCGACTAAAACATTGAAATTGGAACAAGCGAAGTAAAATTCCGGATTTAAGATTCAAGATTTTTTGAATTAATAAAAATGAGGTTGCTTTTTCTGGTAACCTCTTTTTTATTGAAATTTCAAAAAAAAATATTTCATTATATTTGGAAAAAAATGAAGAATTCTGTAAATTTGTAGTAGTAAATAATTTTTTACAATGAGAAAACTCAAATTATATCTCGACACTTCCGTTATCAGTTATTTATATGCGCCCGATACTCCTGAAAAAATGATAGAAACCGTTGCTCTTTGGGAAGAAATAAAAACAGGCAAGTATGATATTATTATTTCGGATTTGGTTTTTGAAGAATTAGACCTTTGTTTTGAGCCGAAGAGAACATTTATGAATGATGAGTTAGACAAAATAGAAGCTAAAATACTTGCAAAAACAACAGAAATTTCAGAACTTGCAAAAAGCTATATCAAAAATGGCGTCTTATCTCAAAAAAGTTTCTCTGATTGTAGGCACATTGCCTATGCCGTGACTGAAAACTGTGATTTTTTAGTGTCTTGGAATTTCAAACATTTAGTTAATGTCAATACAATTAAAGGCGTGAAAATTGTAAATGCAATAAACGATTACAAAGAAATCAGTATAATTTCGCCAACGATGTTAATATCAAAAGAAGAGGAATAAATTATGTCAGAAGAAGTACCAAAATTAGTTATCAGTCCCGATTTTACATTAGAAGATATTCGGGCTATTCGTACTCACAACTACGAAATGACAAAAAATATGACTGACGAAGAACGTGAAGCATATTACGATGAAAGATGTAAAAAAGCTATGAAAAGATTTAATAGAGTTCCTGGACAATATGCACCGAGAAACGAAAATCTATCTATTGTTGCTGAACCTCCAGCAGAATACAAAACTCAATGTAAATAAAATTAGCGTGCGCTGAACGTTATCTTAAAATTTAAACAATAAAAATGAGGTTGCTTAAAAAGAAAAGCTACTTCATTTTTTTTATGACATATTGAAATCTGAAATTTTGAAATTTTCTCTACCAAACACTCGGCGAAGAATTGCTTCGTTGTTCATACTTCAAGTCTTGAAGCAAACTTGAATTGACACGGATAGTAAACGAATAAGATGTATAAAGTCCGATGGGCACAATGCTGGCAGACATATTCCAACAATGCAAGTCGCGGCTTATGCTAAGACTGGTATAAGTTATGAGATCTTCCGTTATGTCGTAAGCCGCATTAAACGAGATACGCCATTTTTTGGTTAACGCAACATCGCCCGAAAAACTTACATTATGCGAAAGAAGCAGTTTGTGCTGCACTATATCGCCTATTTCCGCGTCTATCGGTCGGTACTCGTTACCTCTTCTGCCGTAACGCAGCGAATAATCGAATCGGAGATTCCAAGGCATTTCAAATTTCACAAAACCATCATCGTCTAAATTCTGTACTTCTCTTTTGGCTGTTAGCAACGAAGTAGACGTTGATTCTTCTGTCGTTTCTTGCAAATTTGTTTCCGACCCTTTTTCAGATGTTGTTTCTTTTGACTTTCTTTTAAATGTTTGATTATTAAAAGCGTATCCAAACGAAGTAGAAGTTCCGGTAAATTGCGGCATTTTGCCGTAATCCCAACGGTATTCTCTTGTCTTGACGATGCTATTGTTTCTACCCAAACGATACACATACGGGTCGAAATCACCGCTCAAACTGAAACCAAATCTATCGGTAAATTTCAAACGCAGAGATGCATTGATATTCGACCAATTCATAGAATCGGCAGCCAAATTATAACTACTCCTCAAAGTGAAATTATCTATCAAACTGACTTTTTTGTATCCGATGCTGTCGCGTTTCGATTTTACCTTCATTTCCAAGTTATTGCCCAACGAAAAATTTAAACTACCTGTTTTCCCCGGAGAAGGAGCACTGCCCAATACCGAATTTCTAAAATGAGTATAAGGCACCACTTGCGAAGTTCCATCTTCAAACACTTCTGTATAAGTATTCCAATAGCCGAACCTCGGTGCGCCAAAGTCGGGCGCCATCGAAAAACCGACCGTAGGCGACATCACCCAGCGAATCATTTGTATTTTATCGCCAAAAAGTGCAGGAATCGGTCTGAAAAAACCATATACACGAGTATCCATACTTACACCGACATTATAATCATACACGCGGAAAAAACCAAAAGTAGTATCCGCGGCTACTCTTTCCACACCGGCGTCCCACGACTGATTTACCTTTTCGAAATACCATCTTTCATTATAATTGACAGAAGGCGTTATGGTCAAATACTTGAACAACGAAAATGAGGCGCTGACCGGAACGCTATGCCGAACACCGTTATCCCAATCTTTTCGCAACGAAGACCGGAAAAATTTATCTTCTTTTGTTGTAATGCTGTTAGAAAAACGACCGGTGTAGGACATCGAAATTTTTTCGTACCAACGCGGTTTGCCAATCGCAGCTTTCCGTTTAAAGGGAAATACACGACTCATCGTTACATTAAGATCTGGCAACGTCATATTAATGATAGAATCTCTCGTTTGTTGGTTAACCGTTGTAGTGGCAGATATAGACAATGGCGTATTCGGAATGCGCTGCATCAACGAAATACTCGAACTTGTTACATTTTCAGATAATAAAAGTGGATTATTAAAAGTCGAAACATTATTGCGCTGGTAACTGCTCGTTCTAAAATTCACACCGGCAGAAAGCGTTCGGTGCAGATTAGCCTTAGGATCTTGCGTATGGTTCCAGTTAATGCTGAAATCTTGATTCTTAGTATAATCACTTAATCCTCTTTCACTATGTATCGTAGTCATGTGGCTGGCATTCAACGAACCACGATATTTATATCGCTTCACATACGACGAAGCGCCGCGCACCGCCCACGAACCCTTTGTGTAAATATCGCCCGTTAGCGCCAGATCGAAATAATCATTCATGGCAAAATAATAACCGCCGTCACGCAAAAAGAAACCACGACGCAATTCATCGCCGTAAGACGGCATAATAATTCCCGAAGAATAAGACGAAGTAAACGGAAAATAACCAAACGGAATAGCCAATGGCAACGGTACATCTTCTATCACTAAATATGCCGGACCAGTAACGATATAGGAACCGGGCTTCACTTTTGCTCTCGTCAAATTCAAATAAAAGTGCGGATGGTCGTGATACGGGCAAGTCGTATACCTGCCATCTTTCATAAAAAGTATATCATCGGCTGTTTTCTTTGTTCGTTCACTCACCACAAAACCATCGCCCTGCTGCGTTACCACATGTTGAATGAATCCCTTCTTTGTATTAAAATTATACTTGATGCTGCGAGCCTCATACGATTCATTTTCCTCTTTAAATATAGGACTTCCAATTTCATTACCCAACGAATCTTTTATTCCGGTAGCATGTACTTGCGCACTATCCAAATCCATTTGTATATATTCGGCTTTCAACTGAATATTCTTATAATCAACAATTCCTTGTCCATACAAAAATGCTTTTCCATCAGCAAAAAATACTACAGAATCAGAAGCTTGATATATTATCACATCATCAATCATACTTTTTTTCTTCGGTGGAATAATGGAATCGACAGTTACGGCAACGGAATCCGACAATGGAGCAATGGAATCGGCAGGAACAACAGAAAGCGTATCGGAAAAAGCCGTTATTTCTTGAGAAAAAGCCTGTGTACAAGCACACAACGCCAAGACAAGAAACAACAAATAAGCTCGTTTTTTATTATATTTTCCTCTAAAGAGAATAGAATGCATCTTCTGTTGCTAAAATTACGATTGCAAAACTACTAAAAATAAATTTTATTTTGTACCTTTGCGAAAACTAAATGAAACGAGCATAATTAAAAACACACGCAAACAGATGATTTTAATGCGAGTTCCATCTGACTTTGATGTAAAAAATAGAAAATAAACAAATGAATTTATGAATAAACATAAATCAATTGTATTATACATATTATTCACGTTTACTTTTTTGCTTTCGCCGTTTTTATTACTAAATGTCGCAGGGCAAAAAAAATTCACAGTCGTTATTGATGCCGGACACGGAGGAAAAGATCCGGGCGCTGTAGGCGCATCTTCGCACGAAAAAGATGTCAATTTAGCCATTGCGCTGAAACTGGGCGAAAAAATAACAAAGCAAAATCCCGAAGTAAAAGTTCTTTACACGCGCAAAGAAGATGTCTTTCTTGACCTTGCTGCACGCCCCAAGTTTGCCAACGACAACCACGCCGACTTATTTATTTCCATACATACAAATTCTGCTGACAATAAAACTGCTTCGGGAATAGAAACATTTACCCTCGGAGTAGCGCGGACAAAAGAGCACTTGGCAGTAGCGATGAAAGAAAACTCTGTAATCTTGCTTGAAGATAATCACGAACAAAAGTACCAAGGATTTAACCCGAATTCGGTCGAATCATATATTATGTTTGAGTTTATGCAGGATAAATTTATGGAGCAGAGTATTAATCTGGCATCGCTTGTGCAGACACAGTCTATTCTTCACACCAAAAGATACGACCGTGGTGTTCGTCAAGCCGGATTTCTTGTACTGAAAAATGCCGCAATGCCAAGTATTTTGGTTGAAGTAGGTTTTTTGTCCAACAAAGAAGAAGAAAAATATTTGAATTCAACAGAAGGACAAGATGCCTTGGCAACAGCTATTTACAATGGATTTGCTGCTTACAAGCGCAATTACGACAAAAAATCTTCGCCTGTTACAGCTTCAAATAATAATAGTAACAATAATACATCAAATACAAGAAATACAAGCAATGCCAATACAAAAGATGGCACCGTTTTTAAAGTCCAAATATTTACGGCGCGAGATTTTATGCGATACACAGACCCTCGATTTAAAGGATTGGAAGTGAGCCACTACCGCGAAAGTGGCGCGTATAAATACACGTATGGCGAAACAACTGATTATGAAAAAGCGTTAGAATATCGTCAAGAAGCAAGAAAACATTTCAAAGAAGCCTTTATCGTTTCTTTTGATGCAAATGGAAACAGAATAAAATAATATTTCTGTCATTCCGTGCTCGACACAGAATCTTATAATTTAGGAGATTGCAACTCAAGCCCGCAATGACAAATAAAAAATATAAAAAAATGAAAATATCACGAGAAGTAAAAATAGGAATTATGGTTATTGCCGGATTGGCGGCGTTATTTTTTGGATTTAACTATTTAAAAGGAGTCAATATTTTTGTACCGAGCAATAGTTTTTATGCAACTTACGCACGAATAGATGGCTTGGAAAAATCAGCTCCCGTAACCATAAAAGGTTTTAAGATAGGACAAGTAAGCGATATTCAATACGATTTTACGAAAAAAAAACCGTTTGTAGTGGTCGTTTCCCTTAATAGTAATGTAAAAATTCCCACAGGCTCCACATTTGTGTTGGGCAGCGATGGTTTGATGAGCAAAGGCATACAAATTGATTTGAATACGGCATCAAACACATTTTACGCGGCAGGTGATACCGTTACTTCTACTATTTCCGGCGGAATGCTTGATATAGCAGAGCAGGAAATTGTACCCGCCATCAATAAAATGATACCTCAAATAGATTCACTGTTGCGTGTCGTTAGAGCGTTAGCCGAGCATCAAGCGTTGCAAAACACACTGCAATCGCTCGAAGTTACGGCAAATAATGCAGAAAAAATTTCCGGTAAATTCAACAATATGATGCAAACAGACATACCTATTATTGTCAAAGATTTTAACACGATGAGCGCCAACCTTGCCGAAATGACCGAGTCGCTCAACAAAGCCGACCTTGCCGGAACACTTTCAACTGTTGATAACTTGGTGCAGGATTTAAATCTGATGACACAAAAAATAAACAATGCCGAAGGCAGTATCGGCTTGCTGCTCAACGATAAGTCGTTTTACGAAAATCTAAGCAATACGATGTATAATGCTGACCAGCTAATGATTGACCTCAAAGAACGCCCATCAAGATATGTTCATTTTTCTATATTTGGACGTTCAGATAAAAAAGATAATAAGAAGTAAATTCTTCTATTTAGATTCATTCTAAATAAATTTATTTAACATTTGTTAATATTTGTCGCAAATGCTCAATAATAGGCTATTTAATTTTTTTCAAAAAAAATCAAGAGGACTTTTGGAAAACATAAATTCCTTATAAACAAGCATAATTCTACTCATTTTATTTATAATTCATTGATAATCAAACACAATCCATAACTCATTGATAATAAAACCGATATTTGTTTTTTAAATAAACAAATAAAAAATGACTTTTTTTTCTGAAAATAATAGCTCACTTTTGCATCTATAAGAAAGGATTATTAAAGTTATTTTAAATCGCAATGAATTACAAAGAATTATGGAGTAAATGCCTTGAAATAATCAAGGACAATATAAGCGAAACAACTTTTACAACATGGTTTGCGCCTATTGTTCCATTGAAATACGAAAACAAGGAGTTTACAATCCAAGTTCCCAGCCAGTTTTTTTACGAGATTATCGAAGACCAATTTATTGGTTTGTTACGTATGACATTATACCGCGTGTTTGGCGAAGGCACAAAGTTGATGTACAGCGTAATGATTGATACAACTTCTAACACCGACGTTGTTTATCCGGGCAAAGAAGTACCTGCAGCAAACAAGGTTGCCAAACAGGAAGAAATTGCAACACCTTTTCAACGTAAAGTAATTCAAGATATAGACCCGAATTTAAACCTTAATTATACTTTCGATAATTTTATCGAAGGTACCACTAATAAATTAGCCAGAACAGCGGGACTTAGCATCGGCGAAAATCCGGGAAAAACGATTTTTAATCCATTATTTTTGCACGGCGATTCAGGTGTTGGAAAAACGCACTTAGCGCACGCCATCGGCAATTTAGCAAAAACAAAACATCCCGAAAAAAAGGTATTATATGTTTCTGCAAACCTATTTCAACAGCAATATACCACTGCGTCATGTAATAACGATAGAAACAATTTCTTGAATTTTTATCAGCAAATTGACGTACTTATTATAGACGATATTCACGAATTCGCTTCAAAAACAGGAACGCAAGATGCTGTTTTCCATATTTTCAATTACTTGCACCAAGCCGGAAAACAATTGGTATTGACTTCAGACCGTTCGCCCGTGTTGTTACAAGGCTTTGAAAACAGACTGTTGTCACGTTTTAGATGGGGATTGGCAGCCGAAATAGAAAAACCAAGCCACGAATTAAGAAAATCCATTTTAGCAACTAAAATAATTAACGATGGACTTCAAATCCCCGAAAACGTTGTAAATTATATTGCCGAAAACGTAAAAGAAAACCGCGACCTTGAAGGAGTACTTATTTCCATTCTCGCACATTCTACGCTTACGAGTAAGGAAATTGATATGGATTTGGCAGAAAATGTAGTGGCTAAAATTGTGAATATCACGCCAAAAACAATTTCTATCGAAAGCATTCGCGACCTTGTGTGCGATTATTTTAATCTGTCGGTCGATTCTGTGATGAGCAAGCAACGCAAACACGAATTAGTACAAGCGCGACAAATTGCGATGTATCTCTCCAAACAGCACACCAAGCAGTCGCTTAGCAACATTGGGTTAAACATCGGGAAAAGAGACCACGCGACAGTGTTGCACGCCTGCAAAGTGGTTGCCGACCAAATAGAAATAGATAAATCATTCCGCTTAACGGTTAAAGAAATCGAAGAGAGATTGAAGAAATAACTAATTTACGATTTTAGATTTACGATTGGCTAACGCACGAAATAATAAATCGTAAATCTAAAATCGTAAATTTAAAATCAAATTATGGACGTAAAAATTGAAAGCAGTTGGAAAGCACGGTTGCAACAGGAATTTGAAGAGCCTTACTTCGAAAATCTTGTCGGCTTTGTAAAACAAGAATACTCGACAACGACCGTTTACCCGCCTGCAAAATTGATTTTCAATGCGTTCGACCAATGTCCTTTCGATGATGTAAAAGTAGTCATTTTAGGACAAGACCCATATCACGGTCCCGGACAAGCGCACGGGCTTTGTTTTTCGGTAAACGATGGAGTTGCTTTTCCACCATCGTTACTTAATATTTACAAAGAAATAAACGACGACTTAAGCGTTCCTATTCCAACATCGGGAAATCTCGAACGATGGGCAAAACAAGGCGTTTTTTTGTTGAATGCGATTCTTTCGGTTCGCGCTCATCAAGCCGCTTCGCATCAAAATAAAGGCTGGGAAAAATTTACCGATGCCGTTATACGCATCTTATCCGAAGAAAAAGAAAATCTCGTTTTTATGCTTTGGGGTTCGTACGCCCAAAACAAAGGAACAGTTATTGATGCTCGAAAACATAAAATACTGAAAACCGTTCATCCTTCTCCCCTATCCGCTCATCGTGGTTTTTTCGGCTGTAAACATTTCAGTTTAGCAAATCAATATTTGACAGAAAAAGGATTGACGCCAATTCAGTGGTAATTCAAAATTCCAAAATTCAAGATTCAATATTACGCATTCTACACATTATTGAATTTTAAATCTTGAATTTTAAATATTCTTCTAATCTATCCAATCCTTCTTTTATATTTTCTAACGAATTAGCATACGAAAAACGAACAAAACCTTCGCCCTGCGTTCCAAAATCAACACCGGGCGTAATGCCTACATGCGCTTTTTCCAACACATCAAAAGCAAATTTGTAGCTATCTGTTGTGAATCTTCGGGCATCGCAGAAAATATAAAAGGCGCCTTGCGGTTCGGTGTGAATCACAAAACCCATATTGCGCAAGCGGTCTATCATATACAAACGGCGTTCGTTGTAAGTGTTCCGCATCGCAATGACAAACTCATTTGCTTCATCGGTCAGCGCAGAAATTCCGCCCATTTGCGCCGTACTTGGCGCGCAAATAAACAAATTTTGCTGTAATATCTGCAAACTTCTCATATAAGCAGGCGGAGCAATCAAGTAGCCAAGGCGCAATCCCGTCATCGCAAACCGCTTGGAAAAACCATTGATTACAAACGCGTTATCGGTAAATTCCAATACAGATTTTGCCGTGCCGTTATATACTAATCCATGATAAATTTCATCGGAAATAATCGGAATGTTTAAGTCCGCCAACTCACTGAAAACCTTATCCGAAACCAATGCTCCGGTCGGATTCATCGGCGAATTAACAAAAATGGCTCTTGTTTTGCTGTTGATAACCTTTTTTATTTCTTCAACATTATATTGAAAACCGTTTTCGGGCGAGAGATTTACGGTAACAGGCACAGCATTGCATGCCAACGCAAAATTACGGTAACACGGATAACCTGGATTCGACATAATCACTTCGCCGTCTTTTTCGCACAGGCACATCAACGCCATCAGTATGGCAGGTGAACTTCCCGAAGTTACTACAATGCAATTCGGATCAACAGTTACATTATATTCGGATTTGTAAAATTGCGCGATGCTTTTTCGCAACTCCGCATTTCCCAACGAATGCGTATAATGCGTTTTTCCGGTTGTATGTGCTTCTATGCAAGCATTGATAACACAATCGGGAGCATCAAAATCAGGTTCGCCAACTTCGAGATGCACAATATGAACACCTCTTTTTTCCATCTCTTGCGCTTTTTCCAATACATCCATAACAATAAAAGATGTCATATTCTCCACTGCGCTGTTTATCATAATATTTCTGTCATTTTTAAAGTGCAAAAATAACAGAAATATATTCAGGCAAAAATAAAAATAGACAATTTCGTTAAGCAGCGGCAGAAATGATGTAATATAAATAAAAACATTTGTTGGTTTTTCATAAAAAAAATACATATATTTGCAGAACATAATAAACATTATTTTATAATTTA